>JACXTT010005590.1_pt1 | contig 18230 bp, 21 predicted proteins | sample 9270951 | NCBI WGS metagenome assembly JACXTT01 (sample SAMN15532306, study PRJNA645909) | rock metagenome | isolation source: weathered quartz diorite | place: Puerto Rico | collected 2017-06-21 | reverse complement strand
TGTGGTGTCGAGTAGGGCACAATCGCCCCAAATTGATTCATAGACTGAATCCAATAGATTCACATGCGGAATCTAATTGGATTCCATAGCGCTGCTCAATGGATGCTATGGCTTAAAATATTGTGATTTTTGAAGAATATTTAGCACAACCGCAGCGTGGATAGATGTAGGTATACAACTTGCTTAGATTAAACATTTGATGACCGGATTGAATGGGACATCTTAAAGATGTGTGAGTATGAATGCTGACCAAGTCCATGTTGAGTGGCATCTCACACCGAGAGGGTGGGTACGTGGAAATTGGTCCACCAACAAACCGCTCGCTCCGAAAATCTCTCCTCCCAACGATCGCATTGAAACATGGGTAAAAACAGAGACCACCCACGGTCTTGATTACTCACGGACAGAAAAGGAATGGGCTCGGACTTGGGTCTCCCCTCAGCATAGTGAAGCAGATCGAATGAAATTACGGGCGAGCATCCGTGTCCCCTCACCGGAATCGGAGAATCCAAAGCCCACACCATGGGATTTTCCGCTAAGCTAGTATGGTTTGAGAGGTGGTCCTCCTCAATATTGCGCTCTAAGGGAACATTGGCCTCGGCCTATGCCACCATACCTTTCCACCAGCCCATTATGCAGCTCGCTCCGATAATCCACGTACCATCTGTATTCCATGACTCAAAGAAGAGTGGTATTATTGGGCACGTTCGTCTGAAAGGAGAACCACCCATGAAAGGTTCCCACGCCCATAAGCACATCCACAGCCATGAACATATGCATGGATCGGCTCAAGCTCACAACCATGAACATGAACACGAACATGCCCATACTCACGAGCATGCCGCCGACACCGAGCGCCATGATCACCAGCATGCCGGCGAGCACGGTGAACATCAGCATCAGCACTCGAGGTAGTCTTCCTTCTGCACGTCCAAAGGACACCGGTCAGACATAGGTGACGATGACCGGCCGAGTCGCACGCGCTTCAGGCAAGTCCTTCCAAGACACCGCTAGTCGCCCCTTCCATAGCTAGTGCCTAACTGGCACGTGGGCAGTTCATCGGATCATCGTCATTGTGGCACAGAGATAATCATCTAGTATCCGATCTCACCGATTCGTCGGCGTGCTCCCTGCAGAGGTCCCCCGTATATTGTGCACGAATTGTGTTCATGCAACCAAACGATCCCACCATCTGACCCGTAGTACCTGCCTACTCCTCATAAGCACCGACCATGGGGCCTGTAAGGTTTTGGCGCGGGTTCAGACTACAGCCCACATGACCGGATGAACAGATCCTCCCTCACGCAGATATACGGATTTGAGGGACGCGGGGACATCCGGCTTGCACAAGGAGAGCAAGGGTTCACCCACCATGTGCCGTTAAACCAAGGGAGATCGATCACGATGCCTACACCGATCAGCGATAACACGCAGAAGAAAGGCGAGGTCCTGAGCGCTTCTATAACAGTGGCATGGCTACTGGTGTTCAGTGTACCGGCGTACGCGACAGACCTACCCACGTCAGTGGCCGGAAGGGCCTCCGACGCCTTAGTCACACACGCCACCACTGGGAATCCCGAACCGTTGCACGCTGAAATTGGAGGCACGGTAACTTCTTCTGAAGAACTGCAAAAGAAAGCTAGCGCCCTGATGAAGCTCAACAAGACGGAGCATCTAGCTCCCAAAGCCCTCATCGCGCCGAACGGGGACACGTACGCAATGGTTGTCCCTACACTTACAAAGGATAACTTCATTCTGGCCGACAGTCGGGGAAACGTCCTGCGTGTGGATGTCGGCGACTCAGAGGGGCATCGCATGCCATTTGTGGTTGAGAACATTCTGGAAGATGGCGGGACGCCCTGGCATGTCGAGTTCTGGCATTGGATTACCCGCCAATGATCCGCTCCACCAGTTGAGGTCATACACACCGATCTACCGTAGGTGAATGAAATGATAACCGGTTTGAGGTCAGCAGACCGCAATATGTTCGGCAAAGGTCTCCTGGTACTTTCCATATCGTTGTCCAGTGGGTGCACATGGCAACATTCCCTGCTTGCTCTGCCGTCCCCGTTTACCCCCGTTCCAGTCGATTTCACACATGTGTGGAAGAGAACCACTCATCCATTCAGCGGAGCGGCAGTCATCGACATCGAGGGTGACGGGAAGTTCGAGATCTTCGTCGGCGGCGGGGAAAGACAGCGCGATGCGTTGTTGAGCTATCACGATGGCCGCCTGGTCGATATCGAAAGCGGTACGGGCCTATCCCATACCAGCGCGACCTACGGAAGTACGGCGATCGATATGGATGCCGATGGAGATACCGATTTGATCGTGGCGCGCGAGAGCGGCGTCTATCTTTACCGTAACGACAGGGGTCGGTTTCTGGAAACACTTATACCAGTCAATCTTCCGGCAGACTCGGTTCCGTTTAGCGTCGCGGTCTCGGACATTGACCATGATGGGGACGGCGACCTGTATATCAGCGTGTTTGTGAATGCCAAGGCATTCCGGAGTGCAACCTTTAATAATCCGACTCACGCCAAACCCAATCGAATGCTGCTGAATAACGGTGACCTCACGTTTACGGATATTACGGAGTCGTCCGGTACCGCCGGCAAACAAAACACATTCCTCTCCGTCTTTGTCGATCTGGATTCCGACGGCTGGCAAGATCTCGTGGTATCCCAGAATACCGGTGCGGTCGAGATATTCCGCAACATGAAGGATCGAACCTTTCAACCTATACCTCTGAAATCGGAGTTCGGTTTTTGGATGGGCTTGGCAGTCGGCGATATCGATAACGATGGTGACCAAGATCTCTTCTTTACCAACGTGGGAACATCGATCCCCCTGTTCCTGACCTCGGGTGATCTGCGGAACGACCAGCGCCACACTCACGAATGGATGCTGTTGCGGAATGACGGAGCTTTTCGCTTTATAGATGTGACCGAGACATACCGGCTCACTGGTGAAGGGTTCGCATGGGGTGCCGTGTTCGAAGACCTCAACCTCGACGGACAACTCGATCTGTTTGTGGCGCAGAACTACATCAAGTGGCCAATCCATAAAATATTGAAACTCTCGGGTCGCACGTATCTGCAGTCGATCAAGAACGGCACACATGCGTTTCACCACATGCCGGCCCTGGGAATGGAGAATACATACTTCGGCCAATCCCCGCTGATCGTCGATATTGACGGCGATGGCAGACAAGATCTCATGTGGATCAATATGGATGGCCCGGCGCGCGCGTTCCTGAATACCTCCCGGAATAATTACATCACGATTGGGGTTCCCGACACCGTCAGCGCGCTCGGCACCCACATCACCATCGAGACGGATGCGGGGAAAAGTTATACCCGTGTTGCTACGGGAAACACCGGGATGTTGACTGATCACACGCCCGAACTGAGCTTTGGATTGGGCCACCACGAACAGGTGCTGCGTGCGATCATTCAACGCCCGAATGGACAAACGGAGGTTATGACTGCTCCTCTCGTCAACAAAAAGACTGTGATCAATTGACCATCATGAGCTGAGGCGGCGTTACGAGTTCGCTGTTCCGTTAGCTCTTGGTTCCAGAGTCAGTCAATGCAGGATAAAATAGGATAACAAAGATCCTCGTAAACCACGAAGTGACACCGCTGATTCGAATCCCAAATTGACACTATTGAACGGACGGCATAGGATTCAACTCATGGTACGACTATCCGTCTTTTTGGCATTCCTGCTCATTGTCCTCACCTTCAATGCCTACGCCTGCGTCCTGCCGTTACAACAAGTTGCTGAAATGAACTGCGCGTCAGGGACAGAAGAGCCTGTACGCGAAACATGCGATGCCTTTCTTGAAATGGGTCCGCTTTCACCGCTTTCCACTCACGATGCCACGAGCGCCTTCCATCTTGAAAGTGCGTTGCCGGTTCCGCTCCTTCCCGCTATGCTTGTTCCGCTTGTTCCAGTAACCGAACCACCACATGCCCCCGATACCTCCGTCCATCTCTCGATTCGAACGACGATCCTTCGGATTTGATATCCCCTTTCATCCCGATTCTCGCAATAGCCCGCTAGGCGTTTCCATACTGTTTCATATGGTCCACGATCCACGCGATGGACGAGGCCCATGAACCGCGAAGGGGGACTTATGCCGGACATAAACAGAAGAACATTGGTGACCACTGGTGCTTCCTTGCTCGCGACGAGTGCTTCGTTGATGATGCTGCGGGCGGCGGATGCCGCGACGCACGAGGCGACCGCCATGGGAGGGCATCACACGACCGAGGAGATGAGCCGCTGTCGGATTCAAGCGCTCTGACCAATTCCGTAAGAACCCGTTGTTTTCTTGCCAGCTGCCTGCCCCTCAGCTAGACTTTTTCACACAGCCATGGCACGGACGCGCGCAGCGGACCATCAACGGCCCCGATCAAAAACTGCCCTCATCGAGGAGCTCACGCGTGGAATCAACAAGTTTCAAGGGGTTCTGGCGGCAATCAATGATTTCGGCCAAGAAGGATTCCCTTATCGTGACGCTGCGCAAAGCAAAGCCGAGTCGCAGTTTCGCGAATGTCTGCGGCAGACGTTTGGTGAGCGCTCCCACGAATTCCAAACCCATCGGAACTTCAAGATCCGCACAGCGGACAAGACTGAGATGGCACAGACCCTCTCTGTCATTAAAGACCTTCTGCACACCCTGGAGGACCGAAAGCTGGAACTTCAAGGACTCAAGCCGCCTCCAAAATCCGAGCCATCCCATGAGCCAAGCATAAGCAACGCCGCACGTCTGGTGCTTGTCTCCCCTGCGACACCAACTACCGTGACAGCACAAGCAACTTCGCCGATCACTGTCGCCGTAGCCATGACGACGAATGTGAGGCCGTCGATTGCCCCCAGTACACCCATTGCGCCCACACCTCAAGCAGCCCCCGCTGCATCATCAGCGCCTCAGATTCCAACTCCGACACCGACTGTGATTCCGACGTCGATCACAGTACCAACAGTAACTCCTACACCGGCTTCGACACCTCCACCGACGCCCCTATCTACGGCACTCGAGCCACCTCCTCCCTCAAGTCCTATCTCAGTCCAAGAACCCTCTCTCGCAGCGGTTTCAACTCCAGCCACCCAACCGATGTCATCGGCACTCGACAGCTCAGTCGAAGCAACGCAGACGTCACGATCACCGAAGGTTGCCTCTCTGGGAACCCCTTCGATGCCCGCACACCCTCAAGTCAATTCCACAGGCCCTGCGGTGAGCACTCCCACGATGCCCTCAGAAGCGACTCATTCTGTTGTGCCGCCTCCGCAAGGCGCGCAGTTCGAGAAGCCGTCGACCAGCCTCAGCTGTGCGCGGCCGGTCGAATCCGCGCTTGACCCTACGATTGACCGGGACCCGCTCACTGTTATTCGGAAAGTTTGCCTTCGGTTCCACGCCGTCGCTCGCCAGCTCCGTTTGCGGAGAGACTATCGTCCGACGCTCGAGGTCGAGGATGACTATGACTTACAGGACCTGTTGTGCGCGTTGCTCAAGGTGGAGTTTGATGAAGTGGCGACCGATGAGTGGACTCCGCCTTATACAGGAGGCTCACCAAGAACGACGCTCCTCGTGAATAGAGATCAGATCGCGGTGGTAGCGAAGAAGACTAGACCCGGATTGACGACGAAGGAACTCGCCGATCAAGTCACGGCAGACTCGGCGTACTATAGATCTCAAGGGCGATGCTCGACATTGTTTTGCTTCATGTACGATCCTGAAGGCCGCATTGGAAGCCCGAAACGACTGGAAACAACCTTAACCAGCGTCAGCGAGCACTGCAGGGTTGAAGTGCTCGTTGCGCCAAAGTGAGACCATGGCAAAACCAAACTTGAAATCTCTCCCTTCTCCTTCATCGTCCAAAACCGCTAAAACTAAGTCGGTATTGACAGGCCAGACCGACTTTGCTATAAAATCCCCCACTTCTGGGGCGATCCCCTACACGATTCATGGTCCGGCTCCAGGAGATCAAGGTATGTCGGATCGTGCTTATGTGTTGATCAATGTGTTGCCGGGCCAGACATCCGCAGTAGTCAAAGCGCTAGGGGAAATTAAAGAGATTAAGACGATCGATCCCTGTTGGGGTAAGCCCGATATCATCGCAATCGCTGATATCCCGGACCAGGATGCTTTGACCCAATTGGTGTTGAGTCGTATTCATGGCATAGAAGGAGTGACGCAGACCGATACTCACCTTGTCTACCGTCTGAAGGAGGCCAGAACAAAATGATCCGAAAGGACTGTCTAGCCATCGTCGTCATCGCCGCCTTTGCCTTTGGATGCAGCAGCGCCCCGCGTGCCACAATCGAACCCGACGTCGTCGACGTGACATTGCCCGTACCGGCAGATCAAGTAAAGGCAGCCGTGACAAAAGTCTTGAAAGACGATGACTACGACATCAACTGGAAGGACGGATCTCAGTTACAGGCAGATTACAGGGATGAACAGCCCAGTATCTGGGATTGGCTCGTGAAAGGACGGTTGGGTGTGGTGAGAAGCCGTGCCGAAGCATCGGTAACATCGGAAACCGACAAAACCACCAGACTCCGGTTGCAAATTTCGTCTGAAGGCAAGCAGACGATGTTCGATAGCTGGGGTCCCACAGCTCCCCAAGTTCCTCAAAGCGCTGAAAATAAACTCCGGTTGATCAAGAACGAGCTGAAAATCGTACAGTCCACGTACACAACTGAAACCTTTTACGGCCAAAAGCCTTAAACGGGCTCTTTTTCTGCCCCTTCAGCCTCTTCTCCAAGATCGAGGCCGAAACGTTCGGCCATGCGGTAGAGTGTGCGTCGGTCGATCCCGAGGATTTTTGCGGCCTTCACCTTATTCCCCTTCGTTTCTTTAAGTACACGCGTCAGGTGACGTTTTTCCACTTCCTCTAACGTCAGATACACCTCATCAAGTTGATCAGCATGCATCTGTTGTGCAGCGGCGTCGACCGCTGCACCTTGACGAATCACGCCAGGCAAATCTTCAGGTGTCAACAGCGGTCCGTGGCTCAACGACACGGCCCGTTCAATCGCGTTTTCAAGCTCTCGAACATTGCCCGGCCACCGATATTGGGTCAAGAGCGCCATGGTTTCCGGCAGCACGCCACGGACCGCATGCGCAATCCCCGCCGCACATTTCTGTAAGAAATGATGCACCAACATCGGAATATCTTCCCGCCGCTCCACCAATGATGGCAATGTGATGGGGACGACTTTCAGACGATAAAAGAGGTCGTCCCGAAACTTTCCTTCTTTGACGAGCTGCTCAAGATCTCGATTGGTCGCCGCGATGATTCGAACATCGACCCTTGTGGAGGTCGTACTCCCCACTCGGCGAACTTCCTGATCCTGCATGACCCGCAATAACTTCACTTGTAATGCCTGTCCAAGCTCACCGATCTCGTCGAGAAACAACGTCCCTCCATTGGCTGACTCGAAGAGTCCCACCTTGGTTCCCGCGGCGCCGGTAAATGCCCCTTTCTCATACCCGAACATCTCGGACTCCAGCAGTGTATCCGGCAACGCGCCGCAATTGACCGGAATGAACGGCTTATCACGGCGTGGACCATTTGTATGGATGGCCCGGGCAATAAGCTCTTTGCCCGTCCCACTTTCCCCTTGCAGCAGAACCGTGCTTCTGCTCTCGGCCACGCGCGCGACCAGCTTGTACACTTCCAGCATCGCCGTGCTGCTTCCGACCAACGGAGACCATTCATCCTTGTTCTTTAACTCTTCTCGGAACCGCGCATTCTCTTGGAGCAGTCGACAGTGATCCAGGCCTCGTTTGACCACCAGCTTGATGTCCTCTTTCTTGAACGGCTTCGCCAGGTAATCATATGCGCCCTGCTTGATTGCTTCGATCGCTCCTTCCAGAGAGCCGAAGGCGGTCAACACGACCACTGCCGTATTCGGGCTCACCCGCTTGAACTCCCGCAGGACCGTGAGCCCATCCACGGCGCCCATACGGATATCCGTCAACACCAAATCGACCCGTCCCTGTCGCCCGCGCGCGATCACTTCTTCTCCACTGGCAAAGGCCTCAACGTGATACCCTTCTTTCCTGAGCGCCTCCGCCAAGAGCTCCCGTGCAACCACATCGTCATCGGCCACGAGAATCGTCGCTGGTTGCATCACACCTCCTCCATCACACGAGCGGGTTCACGTTGCATCGCGGGCAATGTCATCGCCACGATGGTGCCCTGTCCTATCTCACTCGTCAGCCTCATGTTACCGCCATGAGCCAGCACGGTTTCGCGGCTCAAGAATAGTCCCAACCCAGTCCCCTTGCCAACTGCCTTCGTCGTAAAGAACGGCTCGAACGCTTGTTCCACATCGGCTTCCGGCATTCCGCATCCTGTATCTTGAACGGTAATGGTCATCACCAGCGGGGACACTCGATCAGCGGCCCTTCCGCCGCGGTCGAGCTCTTCTGGAGAGGCCTCCCGAGCTGCCGCGATGATGCTCACTGTCCCTTCCGAAGGAGTGGCGGCCAGCGCATTCGCCAAGATGTTCACCAGCACCTGATGCATCTTTTCCCGGTCGGCCCAGACTAGCGGCAGGCGCTCCGGAATCTTGATCATCAAGATAATCCCTTTTGCATGGAACGCCGGTTCCATCAAGACAGTGGCCGGGCCGACCACTTCCTCTACCGGCAGCCACTTGGGTTCCGGCTGTCGCGGCCGGGTGGAGGAAAGCAGGTCTTGGATGATCCGCACTACTCGCGTCAGCTGCTCATCGATAATGGCGACCCGCTTCTTCGTCTCAGATGTCACGCCAGGCTCCTCCGCAAGCGCTTGGACGTGCCACGCAATCGAATGAAGCGGCGTGCCCACCTCGTGCGCGACGGACGCTACGAGCTGTCCGACCGCTGCCAGCCGTTCCGACCGGTTCAGTTGATCTTTTGCCTGAACCAGTTGTGTATTGGCTTTGAGCAGGTTCTCCGTTTGCCGGGCCAGGGCCGCCCGTGCCGCTTCCTCCCGTGCCTTCCGCTCTTCCCAACTCACACCCAGATAGGCCACCAACAGCAGGACCCCGACGACGACGCTTCGATTGATGACCGCCGCTTGAAATCGACCCGGCTTGGTCGGTTGCAGCAGCCCGGAATACGTCGCAACGACACACGCCAAGACGGTCACCAGCATCACGGTTCGATTCCGAAGAGTCGTCACCAACAAAATCGGCAAGACGTATCCGTAGGCCCCGACGACGTTGGCCGGGGCGAATTCTTCAATGACTAAGATGATGAGAAAGCAGGCCGCGGCGATCGCAAGCACGAGGCGGTCACGATGCGTCATGGCAATCATCGACTCGCTCCGCGCCGCCGGCGATCACGACAACCGAACCGAGACAATGGATAATGGGAAGACACGTTCACGGATGTTCTTACACAAGAGGGCGTGTCAAACGCAACTGAGCCGCAAGCCGTTTGAATCGGGCGTCTTGCTCCAACTCCTCTACCGTAAGACTGAGCTTCCGACACCAATTCGGATGCTGGTCCACCGTCCCAGGCAGATTGGTTTGGGCACGAGTGCCGATGATATCTTCGATATTGGCCAGGACGATCCAGGACGGAGTACGAGCCAGATACTGATGAACGCGCTCTCTTAACTCATCAGTCATGGTGGGCACGAAAGCCGGATCGTCCGATACACCGACCGGCAAGAGCCCTTCGGACTTCAACGCAGCGAGGATGCCGGCCTTCTCCCGTTGTCGCTCATCTTGCATCGCGTTCCGAGCTTGCTCGGAAGGAAATAGGCCTAGGGCAGACCGAGTCTCAATATCGGCACCTTCCCAGTATCCATTCAACGTCGGAAGATCGTGAGTCGTCACGACCGCGAGTGATTGAGCTGGATACTGCGCCGGAGGTTTCCAAGCCCCTGAGAGCGTTCGTTCAAAATACAAGACCCGATAGGACAAGACACCGGCTGTTCCCAGTCGGTCACGCACCCAATCGGGAACGGTTCCCAGATCCTCGCCGATCACGAGCGCCTGAGCCCGCACGCTCTCCAACGCCAAGATCGCCAGCAGTTCCTCGTCACGGTAATGGACATACGTGCCCATCGAAGGCGGGAGACCGCGTGGGATCCAGAACAAGCGGAAGAGCGCCATGACATGGTCGATCCGAATCGCGCCACCATAGCGGAGATTGTTGCGGAGCAAATTGATCATGTACTCATAGCCGCTCGCGCGAAGCCGGAGCGGATCAAGCGGTGAGAACCCCCAATTCTGCCCCTGGGGGGCAAAGGCGTCGGGCGGCGCACCGCAATCGGCATTCAATGCCAGCACCTCCTGATACCGCCATCCGTCGGGTCCGTAGCGATCGCTCCCAAGCGCAAGATCGTGATAAAATCCGATCGGCATGCCGGCAGCCTGTGCCTTTTCAACCAGTCCAAGCAACTGTTCCGCCGCCAGCCATTGTAGATACTGAAAGAACCTGACCCGCGACATGTGCCGGTGCCGAAATTCCTGCACGGCTTCCGACGTCGGAGCTCGATAGCGGTCCGGCCACTCTGCCCACGTCACCGAAGGCGATTGGAGCAACTGCTGCTCCTCCTCCAACGCTTGAAATAACGCATACTCAGCCAGGGATACTCCTTCACGCTCGACAAAGCGAGCAAAGCTTCTCCCGCGCTCCGTCGTCGGCTGCAATACCGGCTCTTCGCCTTCGAAATGTTCCCGGAGAAACGCACGATAGCAGACCTCAAGGACCTCGCGCTTCATTGTTTTCACCGCATCATAGTCCACCAAGTCGCATCGCTTGGCTGCCTCGATCTGCGCGCGAAACGTTGAATCAGCAACCCGGTTCCGCACCTCCGACGCGGTTCGATACTCCGCAACGTGTTCGACATTGATATAGAGGTCGTTGAGAAACAATCGGCTGGCCGGTGAATACGGGCTCACGTGATAAGGTTTGGCATTTTTGAGCGCATGGAGCGGGTTGAGCCCGACCACGGCAGCACCCATGTGTTTCCCCGCCCATGCCACGATGGTCGCGAGATCCCCAAAGTCGCCGATGCCCCAATTGCGGTCGCTCCGCAACGAATAGAGCTGCAAGGCGATGCCCCACCACCGAGCGCCATGCCGAAGTTTCTCAGGAACGTAACACCGCTCAGGGGCTACGATCAGACGGGACACTATTTCGGTGTGCAGGCCACCTACCTTCGCCTGAGCTCTTACCGAGTAGTATCCAAGCGGCAACGCCTGTGGAAATGCCAAAGCCACACGAATGAAACGTCGTCCTCCAATAACATGCTGATCTTCGATTTTGATCCCAGGCCCTTCCTCCCTCTCGCAGAATGTTTCTCCAGTGTCTGCCTGGAGAGACCAGCAAACCTGCAAGAGAGCATCGCCTGAACTCTCGCACGGCACATGCAAGGACCAGGTCCCAATTTCTCGACTCGATCGAATCACATGGACCGGTTCACACCCTTGCAGCCATGGGCGGTCATCCCAAGCCGTCAGCTCCTCAATGAGTTCATCGCGGTTTGCAGCCCGGAGATTCATGGCAGTGAGGATGGCCCGACGTGTTTCATCCGTCGTCACATGATGGGTCCCGGCAATGTCGTAGTAGTCAGCGACGATCCCGGCGCGATCGGCCAATATGCGCAGGAGGTCGCCTTCAGACTGATCGTACATACTGCGAGTGTGAGTGAAGGGCTAAGTCAAGTCAAGACAATGCCATTCCTAAGCCCTTGACGACGGTCTGATGGCCTGTTCCACTAGTTCAGTCTATCCAGGCTGCTTGTGGAGCGAGCCAGGTGGATTCGAGCTGCGTTGAGTTGAAAGAGCGCATTGACGAGATTCTCCTTGGCTCGGGCCACGGCGGAAAGTCCGTTGGTCAATTCAAAATGGCTGGCCGACGTCATGACGGCGTAGCGTTCGCGTGCAAGCTCCAGTTCCTTCGTCGCCATTCGAAGCCCGGCCTGTGCGATGCCCACCTGTTCCTTTGCCGCGGTGAGCGAAGCGAGCGCATCGTGCACTTCCATTCTCACTTGATTGAACACCGACTTCATCCGTAACGCTTCCTGCTGTAGCTGGCTTCGCGCCTGCGCAATACGGCCTTCGCGTTGCGCTCCGTCGAAGATCGGAATCTGAAGGGTCACGGCCACATTATAAGTGTCGAGGGAATTGTTCCAACGATTACCGATGACGCCATACTCACCTTGAGCGACCAGCGACGGCAAGCGCTCGCCGGTGATGGACGCATAGGTCAGTTCCGAGGCTTTCATACGGGTCACCTGCGCCCGGACCTCCGGTCTTTGGCTCAATGCCTCGTCCATTGCCTGCTCCGGTGTCGGGATGTCCCGTATCTCCGTCAGCCACTCATCGGTCAGAGCCAGGGAACTTTCCATGGAGAGCGCAAGCAGATTGATGAGATTCAGCTTCGCATGGTCAAGGTCATATCGCGCCGATGATTCTTGTTGCCGTTCAACCGCCAGTTGCGCTTCGAGCCGTGCAACATCGAGTCCCGTCGCGACTCCCCCACGCTGCCGTTGCCTGACGGTTCCGAGTAGTTCGTCCATCACCTGCTGATTCGCTTCATGCGTCTTGATCATGGCCATAGCCTTCAACCCGTCCATATAGGCCAAGGCCACACTGGCCATCGTATCGAACCTTCTCGCTTCCGATTCCTGTTCGGTGACGTGCAATGCCTCCCGTGAAGCCCGCCACCGCTGAATCAAGCTGAGGCTGAACAGATTTTGTGTCGCGCTGATGCGCGTGTCGAAAATGCTGAAGGGATCGGTGCGCACGGGAGAAAGACCGATGGTGCCCAGAAATTGCGTCTGCCTGGTCTGCCGAACATTGGCAGACAGGTTGGGCAGCATCGCCCCCAATTGAGTCCGAACCTGACCTTGGCCCTCTTGTATACGCTCCTTGTAGAGGAGGACGTCTGGATTGTTGTTGACCGCCGCCGCCAAAGCCCCTTTCAAGGTGAGATGAAGGGGCTGAGAGACAGCTGATTGAGACGAGCTCCTCGGCTCCTCGGTCGCCACACCGGCCATTGAAGAACTTGCCGCATGCACGACAGCAGCACACACATAGAGCCCAAGAGGAGCAAATCTTTTCAGCATCCGTTTACCGCTCTCTCAGACTTTCCTTCATGGATTTCAACAACGGGCTCAACAGATACTCGATAATGCGGCGCTGGCCGGTCTTGATCTCGACAGTCACGGCCATACCGGGCGATAAGTTGACCTGCCTGCCATCGACCTGAATCGTTTCTCGATCCACACTGACCCTGGTCGGATACACCAGGCCCACTTTTTCGACAGCGACCGCATCATCGGAAACCGTCATCACGCGACCGGATATCGTGCCGTAGAGAGTGAACTGAAATGTTTCGACCTTGATTTCGACCGATTGCCCTTCCCGCACGAACCCCACATCCTTGTTCTCAACCTGCGCCTCCACTTCGACTGGATCATCCTGCGGGACGACAATCAATAACGGCTGGGCGGGTGTCACGACACCCCCGATCGTGTGCACGGCCAATTGCTGCACGACACCACCAATCGGTGCGATGATTCGCTGCAATTCGGTCTTTTGACCGGCCTTCGTCACCTCCTGCGCGAGCGAGGCGGACTTGGTTTCGAGTGCCGATAGTTCCGCCTGTTTCGCTTGCTGGAATTCCGATACCATGGCCAGGTAGTGCTTCTCAGCCTCGGCAAGCGCGGCTCGGTCTTGCTGGATTTTCTTCTTTTGACCTGCCAACTCCTGCACCTTGTCGATGCGCTGACCTTCGGCTTGCAAGAAATCCATCTTCGTCACGGCCCCATGATCGAGCAGCTTCCGGTAAGCCCCGGCGCGCTCGATCTCCATCGGAACAGTGGCTTCTAATCGAAGAATGTTCTCGTGAGTCTGCTCGACCGCAGCCTGGCGCTGATCCACCGTGTGCTGCGCGGCGGCAATCTTGGCCTGGTACTCAGCCAACTGATCCAGCAGCAACTGTTGTTGCAACGCCACAGCAGTTGCATCCGCATCGGACGGCACCTCGAAGGTAGCCTGGTTTTGAATCAGTGCCCGCAACCGAGCCGCCTCCACTTTCGCCGCCCGGTACTCATTAAACGCCCGCTCCAGGTCGGCTCGATTGAGCGTCGCATCGAGTTCGATCAAGACATCCCCCTGCTTCACCGCTTGTCCATCCTGCACGTAAATGAAGGCGATCACCCCGGTTTCATAGGGCTGAATGATCTTCGAATAGCTGCTGGGAATAATCTTGCCTTGTGCCGTCGCAATAATGTCGATCCACCCGAACGTGGTCCACAGCACCCCGGCCGTGAAGGCCGCCAGAATAGTCCAGAGGAGGGCTCGACCGATCGGTGACGGAGGCGCCTGTTGAATTTCCAACACCGCCGGCAAGAACTCCGTCGCGCATCCGCTGGGAGCAGCTCCGACAGGCCGGCTCGATTCGACCTGCCACGCCGCTTTCCACGCTGTCCAATGCCGAGTAAGCGTCTCGAATGCCATCCTATCTCTCTATCTCACGCTCCAGGCTCTCCTTTGCCCGCTTGATGCGCATGTAGCCTGGCATAGCACCCACCGGTACGGAGCAGATCGTCGTGCGACCCCTGCTCAACAATCTCTCCGCGATCGACGACATAGATACGATGGGCAGGCCGCACCGTACTCAATCGATGCGCGATGATAAAGACCGTGCGCTCTTTACAGATTTGCCCCATATTGTGCTGAATCACGGCCTCGGATTCGTAGTCGAGGGCGCTGGTGGCCTCATCCAAGATGAGAATTCGAGGATTCGCCACCAAGGCCCGTGCGAGAGCGATCCGCTGGCGCTGTCCCCCCGATAACGTGCATCCGTGCTCGCCGATCATCGTATCGTACCCATCCGTCAGCTCCAGGATGAATTCGTGGGCTCCGGCCAGTTTCGCCGCTTGCATCACCTGCTCCATAGCTAGGCCGGGGTCCGTGAGAGCGATATTGTCTCGTACCGAAGCGTTGAACAGGAAATTCTCTTGCAACACGACTCCCACTTGCCTGCGAAGCCATGCCGGATCGATCTGAGCCAAATCCACTCCATCCACCAAGATCCGACCCTGCTCAGGTACGTAGAGACGCTGCACCAATTTTGCGATGGTGCTCTTTCCAGACCCCGAACGTCCGACGATACCAATCACCTGGCCAGGCTCGACGACAAACGACACCTTCCGAACGACCTCCTGACCGTCGGACCGATAGCGAAACGTCACCTCGTCAAATCGTACTTGGCCTCGGACCTGCTGGAGCGTGGTCCGATTCGGATTATATGAGGGCTCAGGCTGAGTATTGAGCACATCGCCCAAGCGCTGCACCGAAATACCCACTTGTTGAAATTCCTGCCAAAGATTTACCAGGCGCAGGAGTGGGCCTGTGACTTGCGACGAGAGCATATTGAACGCGATCAATTGCCCGATGCTGAGGTCACCTTCGATCACGCGATAGGCCCCCACCCAAAGCACTGCCACCATGGTCACCTTTTGGACACAGGTCGCTGATTGGCCGGTTATGGTGATCAAGCTCGTGGCTCGAAAACTCGCCCGTACATAGCCGGCAAGCTGTTCTTCCCATTTCCGCAACAGCGGCGGCTCGACGGCCATGGCCTTCACCGTCTGGATCCCACTGACCGCCTCGACAAGGAACGCCTGATTCTCGGCCCCTCGATTGAACTTCTCATGCAAGCGCGCTCGAATCGCCGGGGTGATCGCCACGGACAACAGCGCATAGATCGGGAGCGACGCCATCACAACGAGCGTGAGCGTCGGACTGTACAACCACATCACCGTGAGGAACACGACGGTAAAGACGACGTCCAGCACCACCGTCACGGAATGGCTGGTCAAGAATTGCCGAATCTGCTCCAACTCGCGCACGCGGGCGACTGTATCGCCGACTCGCCTCGCCTCAAAGTAGGAAAGGGGGAGCGCCAAAAGGTGGCGAAAGAGCTGGGCCCCGAGGCTGACATCGATCCGATTCGTCGTATGGGAAAACAGGTAGGTGCGGAGCCCGCCGAGGATGGCCTCGAAGACGGCCAGCGTGATCATGCCGATCGCCAACACATGAAGTGTCGTAAATCCCTTGTGCACAAGCACTTTGTCGATGACGACTTGGGTAAACAACGGCGTCAACAGAGCAAAGAGTTGAAGAAAGAACGACGCGGCCAACACTTCGCCGAACAACGTTCGGTACTTGACGATCGCCGGAATGAACCAGGTGAAATCGAACGTGAGGTCCTGCAGACGGACCTCGGCGCGTTTCGTGAAAAAAGCAGGAGTTCGCCGGTCCAGATCACTTCGAACTGTTCACGAGAGATGACGAGCGGGCGGGCTTCAGCGGGGTTCTGAATCAGCACCTTGTCCGCTCCGACCTTTGCCAATACGAGATAGCCACCATCCACTAACTTGGCCATGGCAGGCAACGGCGTCCCTTGAAGTTTGCTCCAACGAGTCTTGATCAGGCCGGCTTTCAGCCCGAGATGCTTGGCGGCACGGAGCAGATCGGTGTCCGAAAGAGCCTGCCCGGATTGGGAAAACTGATGCCGAAGCTGGGAACCGTCGGCAGGAAGATCGTACAGCCTGGCGAGAATAAGGAGACAGGTCAGTCCCGTATCTGTGGTGGCTCGTGACTCAGTTGGTGTAGAGGGATCGGGGTCTTGAGGAAATGTCCTCGCTGCCTGAGCTGACATGTGGCCATCTTAGGATATGTCTCGCGCATGACCAAACGTTTTCGCTAATTCTACTTAATGGCCTTCACTTTTTTGAACCGATCGACATCATGCATTCTTTCCTACTGCCAACTCGCGGCCAACACCACCTGCACCTCCTGCGGCCGCTGCTCAATGGCCTGATCCCATGTGAGACCGGACTGCTGGTTGAACAGTCGGCACCTCATTCACATTTGTGATGGCGATGGTGAGGTTGAAAGTCTCCGACCCGATGGCATTGCGTGGATCCACTGCGCCGACGTGCACTCCAATAGTGTCCACCTGTGCATCGTCCGGCATGCCCGTGAATGTGCGTGTCGTAGGATTGGACGTCAGCCACGCCGGTAAGGCGCTACTATCGGCTAGGCCGGCGCTATCCGTCAGCACGTCCTCCGCATCCTCGTCGGTAACGGTCCTGGCGGGCACCGTACTAGCCGGACGGTTTCGATATGGATCTGGATAGGCCTGTGTTACACTGAGGCCGTGTCAGATCTGCCCACCCAACAATCGTTCAAGCTACTGCCAGCTTATCTTGGCACGACGTCGATTGCGGAAGCTGGGCGAACCGCACGGGGGCGACGGGTGCTCTGGCTGGAAATTTTATTGAATGACCAATTGGATCTGACGCCCTGGGAATCGGATCCAGCGGTACAGGAGGCATACACAACAGCTTGCCGGTGGTACACACAGTACCGCCGCCTGCTGACTTATCTCTTCGACCGCGTCCCCCTTCCGGTCGACTCCGGTCCGATTGACTACCGCGAATATCGAACGTTTGCCGAGGCGGTTTACTTTGCCTACGCTCACCGCTGAGTATCTCACTGAACTTCTCACCCAGTACGTTGCCGAAACTGGCACTCCATTGGACCTCCTCCTTGTCGGCGCATTGGCTCTGCACGCTTATGGAGTTCCTGTTCGCGCTACATTCGATGTCGACGCCGAATTACAAGGCCCGTTGATGCCGCTGAGAGATTATCTAATTTCCCGAAACATTCCAGCTGATTTGACCCAAAATTTTTCCGGTTGGTCGGTGGTCGCCATGCCTCCGGGATACCGGGACCGCGCCATCGCCCTTATCGACCACCCGCGCCTTCGCGTCCGTGTCTTGTCGCCCATCGATTTCGTGATTGCCAAGCTTCGTCGCGGAACAGAACTCGATCTCGACGATGCACTCCTGGTGGCTCGCCATCACCGCCTATCCACCGAAGCTATTCACGGCAACGCTCGGGAAGCTCTCTCCGCCTCTCCGCAAGACACCGCGCTCTTTCTCTTCCAGAAGACAGTCGATCTGTTCTGTCAGAACCTTCTTCCTCAACCGGCCACGAGTAATTTCATGACAAAAAGGGGGAACCTGTCCTAGACAGGTTCCCCCTTTCATGAACCAAAGAGCCGACTCGTTACTGCCAGCTGGCAGCAAGAACAGCCTGGACCTCCTGGGGCCGTTGATCAATCGCTTGATCCCACGTGAGGCCGGACTGCTGAGAGAAGGACGCCATGGCCTGAATAAGTTGATCGA
>JACXTT010005589.1_pt1 | contig 18231 bp, 16 predicted proteins | sample 9270951 | NCBI WGS metagenome assembly JACXTT01 (sample SAMN15532306, study PRJNA645909) | rock metagenome | isolation source: weathered quartz diorite | place: Puerto Rico | collected 2017-06-21 | reverse complement strand
GAACGTGCCCTGGCCGCAGGTGAAATCAAGAACGGCCCCCTGGTCGAGCTGTACACCCTGGTCGAGCCCCAGCCGGTCCGCCTGATTGCCCAGCAAACATTGCCTGCACGCAAGGACATGGACACCCGTGTTGCAGCGGCGCCAGCGAATCCGAAGAAGTAAGCCCCCCGACTCCGCAGAAATCGCTTCTCCCATGGAAAAAGCTTTATAATTCAGGGTTTTGAAGTTTTCTCGCGGAGTTTTGATGCCGATTTACGCCTACCGCTGCGATGAATGCGGGTTCGCCAAAGATGTGCTGCAAAAGATCTCGGATCCCGTCCTGACGGACTGCCCGAGCTGCGGCAAGAGCGCGTTCAAAAAGCAAGTCACTGCTGCCGGTTTCCAACTGAAGGGGACCGGCTGGTACGTCACCGATTTCCGTGGCGGCAATGCGCCGTCCACGGGCACTGCCTCGTCGCCACAAGCTGCCCCTGCTGCCCCCGCCGCTGCGCCTGCCGCACCGGCTGCGTCCTCGCCGGCTGCCCCTGCCGCATCGGCAGCGACGACCAGCAGCCCAAACTGATTTTTCCTGTCGCCGAGAAGATCAATGCGTAAATATTTCATTACGGGATTACTGATTCTGGTTCCACTGGCCATCACGGCCTGGGTCCTCAATCTGATCATCAGTACGATGGATCAATCGTTACTGTTCGTCCCGGCAAAATGGCAACCACGCACCCTGTTCGGCTTCGATATTCCCGGCCTGGGCACGATCCTGACCATCCTGATCGTATTCCTGACGGGCTTGCTGACCAATAACCTGATCGGCAAATATGTGGTGCGCTTGTGGGAACGCCTGCTGCAGCGCATTCCCATCGTCAGCTCCCTGTACGGCAGCGTCAAGCAGGTGTCGGACACGCTGTTCTCGCCTTCGGGCAACGCCTTCCGCAAGGCCGTGCTGGTGCCTTACCCGCACAAAGATTCGCGCACCATCGCCTTCCTGACGGGCGTACCTGGCGGCGACGTCAGGAACCACCTGGTGGGCGACTATGTCAGCGTGTACGTGCCGACGACGCCCAACCCGACCTCCGGCTTTTTCCTGATGATGGAACGCAGCCAGGTCATTGAACTGGACATGAGTGTCGATGCGGCCCTCAAGTACATCGTCTCGATGGGCGTGGTCTCGCCAGACGAGGCTCCGAAACAAGAATAAGTATCAAGACTAAGCAAAAAGATTAATTGCAACACTAACCTAGACTGACTGAAAAATATGTCCTCCATGCGTACTCATTACTGCGGCCTCGTTACTGAAGAGCTGCTTGGCCAAACCGTCAGCCTGTGCGGCTGGGTGCACCGTCGCCGCGACCACGGCGGCGTCATCTTCATCGACCTGCGCGACCGCGAAGGCCTGGTGCAGGTGGTCTGCCATCCGGACAATGCTGAAGTGTTCAAGGCGGCCGAACATGTACGCAATGAGTACTGCCTGCGCATCACCGGTGTGGTCGCTGACCGCCTGGCCGGTACCGCCAATGCCAACCTGAAGTCGGGCAAGATCGAGATCAACGCCTCCAAGGTGGAAGTACTGAACGCCTCCGTCGCCGTACCGTTCCAGCTGGACGACGACAACCTGTCGGAAACGACCCGCCTGACCCACCGCGTGCTGGACCTGCGTCGTCCACAGATGCAGAACAACCTGCGCCTGCGTTACAAGGTGTCGATGGAAGTGCGCAAGTACCTCGACAACCTGGGCTTTATCGATATCGAAACCCCGATGCTGACCAAGTCGACGCCAGAAGGCGCACGCGACTACCTGGTGCCATCGCGTGTCAATGCCGGCAACTTCTTCGCGCTGCCGCAGTCGCCACAGCTGTTCAAGCAGCTGCTGATGGTGGCCAACTTCGACCGCTACTACCAGATCACCAAGTGCTTCCGCGACGAAGACCTGCGCGCTGACCGCCAGCCGGAATTCACCCAGATCGACTGCGAAACCTCCTTCCTGACCGAACAAGAGATCCGCGACCTGTTCGAAGACATGATCCGCGTCGTCTTCAAGAACACGCTGGACATCGACCTGCCAAACCCGTTCCCGGTGATGGACTTCGCCAAGGCCATGGGCTCGTATGGTTCGGACAAGCCGGACATGCGCGTCAAGCTGGAATTCACCGAACTGACCGAGGTGATGAAAAACGTCGAGTTCAAGGTCTTCAACAGCGCTGCCAATATGGTAGGCGGCCGTGTGGTTGGCCTGCGCGTACCACAGGGCGGCAGCATGCCCCGTTCGGAAATCGACGCCTACACCCAGTTCGTCGCCATCTACGGCGCCAAGGGCCTGGCCTACATCAAGGTCAACGACAAGGCAGCTGGCCGTGACGGCCTGCAGTCGCCGATCGTCAAGAATATCGACGACGCAGCCCTGGCTGCGATCCTGGAAAAGACCGGCGCACAAGACGGCGACCTGATCTTCTTCGGCGCCGACAAAGCCAAGGTCGTCAACGACGCCATCGGCGCGCTGCGCGTCAAGATCGGCCACTCCGAGTTCGGCAAGAAGGCCGGCCTGTTCGACGACGTGTGGGCGCCGCTGTGGGTGGTTGACTTCCCAATGTTCGACTACGACGAAGAGTCGGGCCGCTGGACCGCGACCCACCATCCGTTCACCGCACCAAAAGACGGCCACGAAGACATGCTGGAAACCGATCCGGGCAAGTGCATCGCCAAGGCCTATGATATGGTCCTGAATGGCTGGGAACTGGGTGGCGGTTCGATCCGTATCCACCGCGAAGAAGTGCAGAGCAAAGTGTTCCGCGCCCTCAAGATCGACGCCGAAGAAGCCCAGCTCAAGTTTGGCTTCCTGCTCGATGCCCTGCAATACGGCGCGCCTCCGCATGGCGGCCTGGCCTTCGGCCTGGATCGTATCGTGACGATGATGACCGGTTCGGACTCGATCCGCGACGTGATCGCCTTCCCGAAAACCCAGCGTGCCCAGTGCCTGCTGACCAATGCACCTTCGGAAGTCGACGAGAAGCAACTGCGCGAGCTGCATATCCGCCTGCGCAACGCCGAGCCAAAGGTGGCGTAAGCACAGCGAAAGCTGGATAGCTGAAGTAGAATAAAAGGGCGCATGTATTAAAAGCATGCGCCCTTTTTTTGCCCCGCCAGTGGCGGAGGCGACCATGCCTTTATGGGTCTGTCTTTGTGAAGCCTTACAAGATTCCGCAATCCGTCCTGGTGGTCATCCACACGCCCGACCTGGAAGTGCTGCTCATTGAGCGCGCTGACCGTCCGGGTTTTTGGCAGTCGGTGACGGGTTCGCTGGATACGGAGGGCGAGGCCTTTATCGATACGGCGCACCGGGAGCTGTTTGAAGAGACGGGCATCCGTTGCGACGACCTGCGCGACTGGCAGCTTTCCAACGTCTATGAGATTTACCCCGTCTGGCGGCACCGTTATGCGCCGGGTGTGACCCACAATACCGAGCATGTGTTCAGCGCCTGCGTAGCGCGCGATACCCCCGTCATCCTCAGCCCACGCGAGCATTTGAACTACGTGTGGCTGCCCTACCTCGACGCTGCGGACCGCTGCTTCTCTTCGTCCAATGCCGAAGCGATTTTGCAGCTTCCGCATCATGTGGGCTAGGTCGCCGGCGCACAATGACCCGCTTTGGCAGGCTTTGAAGCGTGCCAGCCACACATTGCGCCCTCTAGCGCAGCTGCTGCTTATCCTGATAGTCGGTTGGGCGCCTGGCGCTGGCGCTGCCGAGCAGTCTTACGGCATTCTTGGCCGTCCCGGCTCCCTGGTGCCGGTTCTCGAAATACGGCGTGACGGCGAAGTCGCCCAAGTGCTCGTTGCGCTGGCGGGCGGCAGCGGCAAACGATCCATGCGTGGCCTGCCGCGCGACGATGCGCCCAATGACCCTGAAAGCGCAATGGGTGCCTGGCGCAGCATGGCCCAGCGCGTGGGGGCGGTGGTGCTGGTCGATACGCCGGAGGACCACCCCGAATTGACCCTGGCGGACCGGCGTGGCAAAGACCATGAGCAAGATGTCGGCGCCGTCCTGGCGCATCTGCGCAAGCGCTTTCCCAAGGCGCGCCTGGTCCTGTTCGGCGCTAGCAATGGCGCCTATTCTGCGGCGATCCTTGCCAACAGTCTGGCGCCGCTGGTCGATGCCCTCGTCCTCGTCAATGGCAATGCCGACGCGTGGCGCCGGGCCAGCATCGTTAAGCAGCCTGTACTTGGCGTGCACCATAAACGCGATGCCTGCCTGCCTTTTAAGGCAAGCTACGCCATCGCCATGCAAAAGCCCTTCCCCATGATCGTGGTGGACGATGTGCGCCAGCCCCCATTTAATCCGTACGCTGCCGAGCCGGATTGCGGTCCCACCAGCGCGCACGCCCTGTATGGCATGCGCGAACGCACCTATGCCGCCATTGGCGACTGGCTGGTCGATGGCACTGTCCGCGATAAGCTAAATTAGACTGATGAAGCCCCGAGCCATTGTTCGCCCCTTCCTCGCCATTCTGTGCTGGACGCTCGCCATTGGCGCCCACGCTGGCCAGCTATTGATCGATATCCCTGGCCGGCCAGGATCCAAGGTCCCTGTACTGGAGTTCACGCGCGAAGGCAAGGTGGACCAGGTGGTCATTGCCCTGGCCGGTGGTTCGGGCCAGCGCGGCCTGCATTACCTGAGCATGGACGATTTGCCCACGGATCCAGAAACGCCGCTAGGCGCCTGGCGCTACCTGGCGCAACGGGTCGGTGCTGCCGTGCTGGTGGATACGCCGGACGACCACCCGGTGCTGGAGATGGAAGACCGGCACCGCGCCGACCACCGCCAGGACATCGCTGCTGTGATTGCCGCCATGCGCCAGCGCCACCCCAAGGCGCGCATTGTGTTGGCGGGCAGTAGCAATGGAGCCTATTCGGTCGGCTTCCTGTCCAACAGCCTGTCTGCGCAGATCGATGCGTCCATCCTCATCAATGGAACCGCCGATGCCTGGGTCGAAATGACCCATGTGGACAAGCCCGTGCTGGCCGTGCACCACAAGCGCGATGCCTGCCTGCTCTATAAGGACAGCTATCCCAAGATGCGCTTCTACCCCCTCATCACCGTAGACGACCCGAACCAGCCCCTGCCCGACCGCTATAAGAAGCGCGATTGCGGCCCACAGAGTGCCCATGCCCTGCATGGCCGCCGCGCCGCCACCTTTGCTGCCATTGCCGATTGGCTGGTGGACGGCACCCTGCGAGAGAAAGTAGACTAGGGGGATGAAACGCGCACCAGCCGTCCTGATTCTTGCACTGGCAGTGGGCTCCGCCCATGGCCGGCAGGGCCCGCATTTGACGATCACGACCGAATTGACGCCGCCTTCTGCGATGCTGGTCAATGGCAAGCTGACCGGCTTTGCCACCGAAAAATTGAAGATGGTCACGCAGCGCAGCGGCATTGAGGCCAGTTTTTCCTATTACCCGTGGAAGCGCGCCTTTGTGCTGGCCACCACCCAGCCCGATACTTGCGTGTATTCGACCACCCGCCTGCCAGAGCGCGAGGGCCTGTTCAAATGGGTCGGCCCGACCCATGCCAATGACTGGACCCTGTTTGCCCTGGCGGAGCGCAATTACAAATTCACCAAGATTGAAGAGGCGCGCCAGTTGCGCATTGGCACCTACAGTGGCGATGTACGCAGCGACTACCTGATTGCGCATGGCTTTAATGTGGACGCCGTGCAAAATGGTGAAGTCAATGCGCGCAAGCTGGCCGCCGGCCGCATCGACCTGTGGGCATCAAGCCTGCGCATTGGCACCTATCAGGCGGCGCGCGATGGCCTGGCCGGCAAAGTGGTGCCGATCCTGACATTTAAACGGACCGAGATGTACCTGGCCTGCAACCCGAGTGTGCCGGACAAGCTGATCCAGGCAATGAATGCTGCCTTGCAGGCCATGAACAAAGACGGCAGCGCCAGGGCCATTGAGCAGCAGTTTGACTACGTGCAGGAAGCCCCTGCACAACGCAAAGACCGCTGAACGGAACGCGTAACGACATGAAGATCCGCGTGGCCACCTACAATATCCACAAAGGCGTGTCCTCGATCCGCAGCCTGCCGCGCGTGCATGCACTGAAGGAAGCCATTGCCCGTTTTGATGCCGATGTCGTCTTCCTGCAAGAAGTACAGGGCCGCCATGACCGCCATGCCGCCCAATATGGCGAGGCCAGCCGGGGCCACCAGCACTGGCCCGACGACCCGCAACACGAATTCCTTGCCGGCGAATCCCACCACACGGCCTATGGCATGAATGCCGTGTATGACCATGGCCACCACGGCAACGCACTGCTTAGCACCTTCCGTATTGCCGATTCGCGCAACCATGATGTGTCGGACCACGCTTTTGAACAGCGCGGCATTTTGCACTGCGTGCTGGAAACGGGCAGCGGCCCCGTGCATTGTTATGTCGTCCACCTGGGCCTGTTTGAAGCTGGACGCGCCCGCCAGGCCGAAGCCCTGATTGAAGCGGTCACTGCATCGGCACACGATGGCGAGCCTGTCATTATTGCGGGCGACTTCAATGACTGGCGCGACAACCTGTCCGACCGCCTGCGCCAGGCCCTGGGCGTGGTCGAAGTCTTTGATGTGCATGGATCCGGTTCCCCGATTGGCAACTATGTGCGCCAGTTGGCCGGCCGCGAGCGTCCGCGCATGCCGGCGCGGACTTTCCCCGCGGCCGTGCCGTTGTTCCGGCTAGATCGCATTTATGTGCGCGGCTTCCATGTTGATGAGGCTGAAGTATTGCACGGTGGCTTTTGGGCCAATCTGTCCGACCATGCTCCCATTGTTGCAACGCTCAAGCTGGCATGAAGAATCCCCTGCGCCGCCTCAGACAGCTCGCCAACCGGCCAGAAGCGGACCTGCGCTCGATCCAGTTCCTGGCGGACAATGAAGTCAGCCTGCTCTATTGCGGAATTGAATTCTTCCCCGCCCTGATCGCTGCCATCGACGCCGCCCGCTTCGACATCTATTACGAAACCTATATATTTGCCGACGATGAAGTCGGCGACGCCGTGCAAGCGGCCCTGCTGCGCGCTGCCGCAAGGGGTGTCGCGGTCTACGCGATGACGGACTGGTTCGGCACCGGCAACGCCAAGATAGTCAAAATGAATGAAGTGTTGGAGCAGGGTGGGGTGCAGCACCGCGTATTCAATCCCTGGTTCTTGCGCGGCATTACGCGCACCCACCGCAAGATCTGTGTTGTCGACCGCGAAGTGGGGTTTGTGGGCGGCATCAACACCAATGACGACTATTACTGTGACTACGACCCGCGCAAGCGCTTGCCGGCGCCCCGTTGGGATTTTGCCGTGCAGGTGCGCGGACCCCTGGTCCTGCGCATCCACCAGGAAGTGCAGGCGCAGTGGGCCCGCCTGGGCCATCTGAACATCATCCGCCGTATTGGCCTGTACCGCGAAATGCGCAAGCGCAGCAAGGTGGTGGTGGATAACCCGGTCGTGGCGGCCTTTGTGGTGCGCGACAACCTGCGCAACCGGCGCACCATCCAGCGCGCCTACCTGCAGGCCCTGGGCAAGGCGCGCCAGTCCGTGCTGCTGGCCAACCCCTACTTTGCCCCAGGCCGTAAACTGTTGAAGGCGCTGGCCCATGCAGCGGCAAGGGGCGTGGATGTGACCCTGCTGATCGGCACCGGCGAGTTCACGTTCCAGGATGCCGTGGCCCATTCCTTCTATCCCAAGCTGCTCGCGAGCGGCGTCAAAGTGGTGGAATACCGCAAGACCCAGTTGCATGCCAAGGTTGCCGTGATCGACGACGACTGGGCCACCGTGGGATCGAGCAATTGCGACGGCCTGTCCCTGTTCCTGAACCAGGAAGCCAATGTGGTGGTGCGCGATCCCGTGTTTGCTGCGACACTGCGGCGCCATATCGAGTACGGTATCAGCGATGGCGTGCCAGTGCAGGCAGAGGAGTTTGCCCATGCAAGCCGGTGGCGCCGCACGCGCAATGGCGCTGCCTACCTGTTTTACCGCTTTGTCATGCGGATATTTGATATTGGATACGCCTAATGAGCGATAGTGTCAGGATTGATAAATGGTTATGGGCGGCACGGTTTTTCAAGACCCGCTCTTTGGCCAGCGATGCCGTTGAGTCCGGTCGCGTCCGCCTGGATGGCGAGCGCATCAAACCCGCCCGTTCTGTCCGTCTGGGTGACACCTACAGCATTGACACCGGTCATGCACAGTGGGAAGTGGTCGTGCGCGGCCTGTCCGAATCGCGCGGCAATGCCACGCTCGCCCACACTTTGTATCTGGAAACCAACGACAGCGTCGCCAAGCGCAAGCTCAATGAAGAGGCGCGCCGCCTGCATCCTGAGCCGGGCACCACCATCAAAGGCCGGCCCACCAAGCGCGACCGCCGCAATTTGGACCGTTTCGACCCCTGAGCCTTGCAAGTGGTGGGTTGCAAGCAACCCACCCTACGCCTGCAACTGCGGGGGTGGGTAACTCATTACCTACTACTCCTGCAACCGTATGGTGGGTAACTCGTTACCCACCGCTCTTGCACCACAGGCCAGCCACACATCCTAGGGTAGGACGAGGCCGTCCAGGCGCCTTGCCGGCCCACCAATTTGCTGCGCCGCACCAATAGAACTTCACTTCTAAGTTCCCGTTTGACATTTATCCCCCAAAGGATAATAGTACGAGCGTTCAGATTTCATTCTATGCACTCTCAACAAACGGGTAGAACTATTAATACTTCAGTCAAATTTATGCGTAAGGGCGAACTGACCCGGGCGGCCATTCTCGACGTGGCGCTCGATCTGGCCAGCCGCGACGGGCTCGAAGGGCTCACGATTGGCTTGCTCGCGGACAAAATGAACATGAGCAAGTCGGGAGTGTTTGCCCACTTCGGCTCGCGCGAAGATTTGCAGATGGAAGTACTCAAGCTGTACCACCACCGCTTCGAGCAGGAAGTGTTTTTCCCCAGCGTAAAGGAAACGCGCGGGATCGAGCGTCTCCGTTCGATGTTTGCACGCTGGGTCAAGCGTGTGAGTGTGGAGATTGCTTTGGGCTGCATCTATATCAGTGGTGCAGTGGAATACGACGACCGGCCTGGTCCGATCCGCGAAGAGTTGGTGTCGATGGTCAAAGCGTGGCAGGGCGCCTTGTTGCGCTGTGTCCGCCAAGCCATTGATACGGGTGACCTGAAGCCGGATTCGGATGCCCAGCAACTGGTGTACGAGATGTATGGCCTGATCCTGGCCCTGCATCACGATGCGCGCTTCCTGCGCATGCCAGGCAGCGTGGACCGCGCCCGCGTCGGCTTTGAACGCCTGATCGAAAATTACCAAAACCCGCAAGCCCGCCAAGAAGCGGCTGCTCATTAATTAAAGTCACAACGGAGAAGAATCATGGGTCAATACGTCGCACCACTACGGGATATGCACTTCGTGCTGCACGAGTTCCTCGGTGTCACAGATGAATTGAAACAGCTGCCATCGTTTGAAGATGTCGATGCCGACATCATCAACCAGGTGCTGGAAGAAGGCGCCAAGTTCACGCAGGAAGTCCTGTTCCCGCTAAACCACTCCGGTGACCGAGAAGGCTGCCACTACGACGCCGCCACCAAGACCGTCACGACCCCAAAGGGCTTCAAGGAAGCCTACAAGAAGTACGTCGACGGCGGCTGGGCAGCGCTGGCCTGCGACCCGGCATACGGCGGCCAGGGCCTGCCGATCGTGCTGAACAACTCGTTCTACGAAATGCTCAACTCCTCCAACCAGGCCTGGTCGATGTACCCCGGCCTGTCGCACGGCGCTTACGAGTGCCTGAAGGAGCATGGCACCGACGAACAGAAAAAGACTTACCTGCCCAAGCTCGCTTCGGGCGAATGGACCGGCACCATGTGCCTGACCGAAGCGCACTGCGGCACCGACCTGGGCATGCTGCGCTCGAAGGCGATCCCACAGGCTGACGGCTCGTGGTCGATCACCGGCTCCAAGATCTTTATCTCGGCGGGCGAACAAGACGTCTCCGACAATATCATCCACCTGGTGCTGGCCCGCGTGCCGGACGCACCGGAAGGCTCCAAGGGCATTTCGCTGTTCCTGGTGCCGAAGTTCCTGCCGAATGCTGACGGTTCCGTCGGTGAGCGCAACCAGATCTTCTGCGGCGCCATCGAAGAAAAGATGGGCATCCATGGTAACTCGACCTGCCAGATGAACCTGGACGGTGCCAAGGGTTGGATCATTGGCCAGCCCAACAAGGGCCTGAACGCCATGTTCGTCTTCATGAACGCGGCCCGCCTGGGCGTGGGCATGCAGTCGCTGGGCCTGACCGAAGTGGCCTACCAAAACGCGCTGGCCTACGCCAAAGACCGCATCCAGATGCGCAGCCTGTCGGGCGTGAAGGCGCCAGATCGTCCAGCCGACCCGATCATCCACCACCCGGACGTGCGCCGCATGCTGTTGACGGCCAAGGCCTATGCGGAAGGCGCCCGTGCATTTTCGTCGTACGTGGCCCTGCAGATCGACCGCGAACTGCACCACCCGGACGAAGAAGTGCGCAAGGAAGCGGCCGACGAAGTGGCCCTGCTGACTCCGATCATCAAGGCCTTCATCACCGATAACGGCTGGATCGCGACCTCCGAAGCGATGCAAGTTTTTGGCGGCCACGGCTACATCGCCGAATGGGGCATGGAGCAGTATGTGCGCGACGCCCGCATCAACCTGATCTACGAAGGCACCAACACCGTGCAGTCGCTCGACCTGTTGGGCCGCAAGATCTTGCTCGATAACGGCGCCAAGCTGCGCAAGTTCGGCGAAAAGATCAAGACCTTCGTGGAAGAGAACGGCACCGACGAAGCCATGTCCGAGTTCATCACGCCACTGGGCGACCTGGGCGACAAGGTCACCAAGCTGACCATGGAAATCGGCATGAAGGCCTTCCAGAACCCGGACGAAGTGGGCGCGGCTGCTGTGCCTTACCTGCGCGTGGTTGGCCATATGGTCTATAGCTACTTCTTCGCGCAGATGGCGAAGATCGCGCTGGCCAAGGAAGACTCGGGCGATAACTTCTACAAATCGAAACTGGCCACGGCGCGCTTCTACTTTGCCCGCCTGCAGCCAGAAACGGCAACACTGATCCGCCAGGCGCGTTCCGGTTCGGCCAACCTGATGGCCCTGGACGTCGACCTGTTTTAACAATTAGAACCGGGGTCAGTGCCGGCGTCGCGATGCGACGACGGCGTTGACCCCGCCACCAAAGGATCCAATATGACTAACTTCATCGTCAAAAAAGTGGCTGTGCTGGGCGCCGGCGTCATGGGCGCACAGATTGCAGCGCACTGCGTCAACGCCAAGGTACCGGTCGTGCTGTTCGACCTGCCTGCCAAGGAAGGCCCAAAGAATGGCATCGTCCTCAAGGCCATCGAGAACCTGAAAAAACTCAGCCCCGCGCCGCTCGGTAACAAGGATGAAGCATCCCTGATCGAAGTGGCCAACTACGACGACAACCTCGACGTGCTGGCCGGCTGCGACCTGATCATTGAAGCCATCGCCGAGCGCATGGACTGGAAGCACGACCTGTACAAAAAGGTCGCGCCGCACATTGCACCAAACGCTATCTTCGCTTCCAACACCTCGGGCCTGTCGATCACGACCCTGTCCGAAGGCTTCGAAGCAGACCTGAAGGCGCGCTTCTGCGGCGTCCACTTCTTCAACCCGCCGCGCTATATGCACCTGGTGGAACTGATCCCGACCGTGGCAACCAAGCCTGAGATCATCGACCAGCTGGAAGTGTTCCTGACCACCACCCTGGGCAAGGGCGTGGTACGCGCCAAGGACACGCCAAACTTCATCGCCAACCGCGTTGGCATCTTTGGCATGCTGGCCACCATCTACGAAGCGGAAAAATATGGCATCAGCTGCGACGTGGTCGATGACCTGACGGGCGCCAAGCTGGGCCGCGCCAAGTCCGGCACCTTCCGCACGGCGGACGTGGTGGGCCTGGACACGATGGGCCATGTCATCAAGACCATGCAGGACACGCTGCCGAACGATCCGTTCGCGGCCGTCTACAAGACGCCAGCGGTCCTGAGCGCGCTGATCGAGAAGGGTGCGCTGGGCCAGAAGACGGGTGGCGGCTTCTACAAAAAGGTCGGCAAGGACATCATGCGCCTCGACTTCGCTACCGGCGAATACGTCGCTGGCGGCGGCAAGGCTGCCGATATCGTTGGCCGCATCCTGAAGGAAAAGGATCCGGTCAAGAAGATGAAGACCCTGAAGGAGTCGACCAATCCGCAGGCGCAGTTCCTGTGGGCGATCTTCCGCGACGCTTTCCATTACATCGCCATCCACCTCGAATCGATCGCCGACAATGCGCGCGATATCGACTTCGCCATGCGCTGGGGCTTTGGCTGGAATGTGGGCCCGTTTGAAACCTGGCAGGCATCGAGCTGGACCCAGATTGCCCAGTGGGTCAAGGAAGACATCGACGCTGGCAATGCACTGTGCAACGCACCGCTGCCAGCCTGGGTCTTTGAGAAAGAAGGCGTGCATACGCCAGAAGGCTCTTACTCGGTCTCGCAAAACAAATACATCCCGCGTTCGACCTTGTCCGTCTACGACCGCCAGCCTTTCCGTGCCCCGGTTCTGGGCGCAGGCGTGGCTGACGGCCGCACGGCCGGTGTGACCTTCTTCGAAGACGATTCTGTCCGCATCTGGCACCAGAACGACGATGTGCTGGTCATCTCCTTTAAGACCAAGATGCATGTCATCGGCCCAGGCGTGATTGAAGGCCTGAAGATGGCACAGGCGGAAGCGGCCAAGAACTTCAAAGGCCTGGTGCTGTGGAGCGCAGACGCTGCGGAAGGCGGCGCCTTCTCGGCCGGTGCTGACCTGCAAGCGGCACTGCCAGCCTTTATGCAAGGCGGTGCCAAGGCGGTTGATCCGATCATCCGCGAACTGCAAGACACCTTCATGGCCATGAAGTACTCGAACGTGCCGGTGGTGGCTGCAGTCGCTGGCCTGGCATTGGGCGGCGGTTGCGAGATGATGCTGCATGCATCCAAGCGCGTGGCCCTGATCGAGTCCTATATCGGCTTGGTGGAAGTGGGCGTTGGCCTGATCCCTGCCGGCGGCGGCCTGAAGGAAGCAGCCGTGCGCGCTGCCGACGCAGCGCAAGGCAACGACATCCTGCAGTTCCTCAAGAGCGGCATGATGAATGCGGCGACGGCCAATGTATCCAAGTCGGCGCTGGAAGCGCAGTCGATGGGCTACCTGAAGCCATCGGACGTTATCGTCTTCAACCCGTACGAACTGCTGCATGTGGCCAAAGTGGAGGCGCGCGCCATGTTCGACGCCGGCTACCGTCCACCACTGCGCAAGCTGGTGCCCGCGGCTGGCCGCAATGCGCTGGCGACGATCATGTCGCAGCTGGTCAATATGCGTGACGGTGGCTTCATTTCTGCGCACGACTACAAGTTGGGCCAGATGATCGCGGATGTGGTCACCGGCGGTGATATCGATCCGGGCGCCATGGTGCCTGAGCAGTGGTTCCTCGATATGGAGCGCAAGTACTTCCTCGAGCTGCTGAACCATCCGAAATCGCAAGAGCGGATCATGGGCATGATGCAAACCGGTAAACCGGTACGCAATTAAACGGCGATGACAGCCTTCCTGTCCTTTGTTTTTCGAGTATTACTGCGTGTGAGGCCCAGCATGGTGTATGAACGAATCAAGCAGCAAATGATGGACACGCTGCCGTTTGTGCGGCTGCTGGGGATCCAGATCGACGAGATCGGCCACGGCACTTCCAAGGTGTCGATGCCGTTTGACCAGAAGCTGTGCAACCACCTCGGCACGCAGCATGCCGGTGCGCTGTTCACGCTGGCCGAAACGGCATCCGGCGCCGCCATGGCGGGCGGCTTCGCGGAACTGATCCTGGGCCTGCGCCCGGTCGCCAAGGAGTCGCGCATCCAGTACCAGAAGGTGGCCAAGGGCGCGACGCGCGCAGAAGGCCGGGTGCCGGGCGATATGGACGCATTGAAGGCAGCATTGGCAGCAGAGGGCAAAGTGTTTTTCCCCGTTGAAGTGGACGTGTTCGACGCCGAAGGAACGCTGGCCGCACAAGTACAGGTTGACTGGTATTTATCGCAGAAGCGTTGAGCTTCGCCCGACATCCACCGCATTCGAATTTGAGAATTGAGAGAATAAAATGAGCAAACAACTTCAAGACGCCTACATTGTCTCCGCCACTCGCACGCCGATCGGCAAAGCGCCGCGCGGCATGTTCAAGACTACCCGCCCGGACGACCTGTTGGTCGCCGTACTGCGTAACGTCATGGCGCAGGCACCTGGCCTGGACCCGGCGTTGATCACCGACGCCATCATCGGCTGCTCCTTCCCGGAAGGCCCGCAAGGCCTGAACATGGCGCGTAACGCTGTGGTGCTGGCGGGCCTGCCCAATACCGTGGGCGGTGTGACCATCAATCGCTTCTGCGCATCCGGCATCACGGCGATCGCCATGGCTGCTGACCGCATCCGCGTGGGTGAAGCAGACGTCATGATCGCAGGCGGCGCCGAGTCGATGTCGATGGTGCCGATGGGCGGCATGAACCCATCGATGAATATGGGGATCTTCGCCGACGAAAACGTGGGCCTGGCCTACGGCATGGGCCTGACCGCCGAAAAAGTGGCGACCCAGTGGAAAGTCAGCCGCGAAGCGCAAGATGCCTTCTCCGTTGAATCGCACCGCCGCGCCATCGCCGCGCAGCAGGCCGGCTACTTCAAGGACGAGACGACGCCGTTCGAGATCATCACCCGCACACCGAACCCGTCGACCGGCGACATCGTCATCAATAAGCGCACCGTCGACACCGACGAAGGCGCGCGCGGCGATTCAACCGTCGAGTCCCTGTCCAAACTGAAGCCTGTGTTTGCCGCCAAAGGCTCCGTCACCGCAGCCAACAGCTCGCAGATGTCGGATGGCGCCGGCGCCATGCTGATCGTCTCCGAAAAGATCCTGAAAGAGCACAACCTGACGCCGCTGGCCAAGTTCTCATCCTTCGCCGTGCGTGGCGTGCCGCCAGAGATCATGGGCATCGGCCCCAAGGTGGCCATCCCTGCAGCCTGCGCCGCCGCGGGCATCACCCAGGACCAGTTGGACTGGATCGAACTGAACGAAGCGTTTGCAGCACAAGCGCTGGCCGTGATCGGCGACCTGGGCCTGGATACGGCCAAGGTCAACCCAATGGGCGGCGCAATCGCCCTGGGCCACCCGCTGGGCGCCACCGGTGCCATCCGCGCCGCCACCGTCGTGCATGCGCTCAAGCGCAATAAGCTCAAGTACGGCATGGTGACGATGTGCGTTGGCGCCGGCATGGGCGCGGCAGGCATCTTCGAAGCTTGCTAAGCATCGGTTAAAATTCGGTATCAAAAGAGGGCGCTTTGGCACAACCATAGCGCCCTTGTTACATTCATTGCATCGGCGTGGGTTCGATGCACCCGATATCGTAGGATGGGCAACTCGTTGCCCGCCGATCAAACACTGGAGACTCCATGGACATCCTGAGCAGCAAAGCCGATGGCATCCTGACCATTGAATTCAATCGCCCGGAACGCAAGAATGCGATCACGGCCGTGATGTACCAGGCCATGGCCGATGCGATCAACGAAGGCGAACAAGACGCCTCGGTGCGCGCCATCCTCATTACCGGTAAGCCGGAGATTTTCACGGCCGGTAATGACCTGGACGACTTCCTCAAAAACTCAGGGCCAGGCACGCCACTGGAACAACGCCCGGTGTACCGATTCATGGTGGCCTTGTCCGGCACGACCAAACCTGTTGTGGCGGCTGTCTCCGGCGGCGCCATCGGCATCGGCACCACGCTGTTGATGCACTGCGACCTGGTCTACGCCTCTGACACGGCCAAGTTTTCGCTGCCGTTTTCGCAGCTGGGCCTGTGCCCGGAGTTCGCATCGAGCTTGCTGCTGCCCCAGCTGGCAGGCTACCCGCGCGCGGCCGAAAAGCTGCTGCTGGGCGAAGCCTTCCTGGCCAAGGAAGCACTGGAAATGGGCCTGGTGTCCAAAGTGCTACCAGCCGACGAACTGCGCGCCTTCGCGCAAGCCCAGGCGGCCAAGCTGGTGGCCCTGCCGGCGGCGTCGATCCGCACCACCAAGGCCCTGATGAAACGGGCGAAAAAGGGTGCCATCATGGAGGCGATGTCCGCGGAAAACGAGCATTTTGGCGCGATGCTGCAAGGGCCGGAGGCCAAGGAAGCCTTTACCGCTTTCTTTGAAAAGCGCAAACCGGACTTCTCCAAGTTTGCGTAATTCCCCCTTACTTTAGGAATACTGGCCGACCCTGCATCGCTTGTGGGGTCGTGTTGTTTCTACCGTCTGTACGACACAACAGAAAGTTGGTTCATAGACTTTATCCTCTAACGATTCCATTTTTATACGAATACTGGTTCGCTCCCCTATGCAGGCTCGTCCCTAAATGTGAAATCGGTCGTTGTCGACCCGCCAACAAAGGTTTTTTTAAGAAATAACGAGTCGTTCTACACGGCAATATGTGGAATAATATCGGCACCCCAAGTGGGGTCAGATGGACTCGATTTTTTAGGAATACGCCTTGTTGGACATGTTTGTACTCGATGCTGTGCTGGCACCGTGGGAAGAGGCCCTGGCCGACTCGCACGGCCCGGCGCGGCTCCAACTGTCGCTGACGTTGGCTTGGCATTTGCGCCAGCGCGACTGCGCGCGTGCACGCAGCCTCGGGCAACAGGTGCTGGCCATGCTGGACGGCGTTCCGGCCGCCCAGCGCGCCCAGTGCGAAGCCAGGGTGGACCTGATCGAGGCAGAAATCCATTGGCTCGACGGCGAGCTCGATGCGGCCCGGCGCCGCAGCGACCGTGCCCTGCACCGCTTTGACGCCCTCAATGATGAACGCGGCTGTGCCGACACCCACTGGTTGCGCGGCTGGATCGAAGCCGACAGCGGCAATGGGTCGGCCGGCGATGCGGAATTTGCCGCCGGTGCCCGCCGTGCCGCACGCTCTGGCGACGCTGTCCGTATTGCCGTCCTCGACGCCAATTCCGCCCTGTTCGCCGTATTCCGCAACTTGCAGCGTGCCGAAGCGCGTTGGGGCCAGCGCTTTGATGCCGACCTGACCGGCTTGCACCCGGCCGCCGTGGCCTGGATCTGCGACTTCTTTGGCACCCGCGCCTTCCAGGCCAGCGATTTTGCTGGCGCCATCAAATACCTGATGCGCTCCTTCGAGGCCCTGCTGGCGACCGGCCAGCTGCGCCGCGCCGTCAATGCCGCCACCAATATCGGCAATGGCTTCACCAGCCTGAACGCCCACCAGGTGGCGCTGGAGTGGATGGAGCGCGGCCTGGCCCTGGCCCGCCAGACCGGCTGGCCCATGTCGATTGGCCTGGGCATGCTGCAGACGGCCGAAACCCTGCGCCAGCTGAATCAACGCACTGCCGCCTTGACGATGCTGTCGCAGGCGCGCGAGATCCTGACGCCATTTTCCGGTTCGCGTGCCTATGCCGTGGCACTGGAATACCAGGGTGACCTGGCCCTCGACGGCGGTGATTACCAGGGAGCGCTCGATAGCTTCCAGGCGCTGGCTGCCCGTGGTGAAGCGCTGGGGCAGTTTGACTTCCAGAGCGGCGCGCGGCGCGGCCAGGCGCATGCCTTGTCGATGCTCGACCGGCCGCAGGAAGCGCTGGAGGCCGTTGGCGCCGCACTCAACTTCGCACGTGAGCAAGGCGATGCCGTCAATGAGATCCTGGCGCTGCGCGTGCTGGCGGAAATCCACGCCGACCATACCCTGCCGCCGCCCGAACCCTTGATGGCGCCGACCGCTGCCCTGCATTACCTGCAGCAGGCGCTGACCCTGGCCGCCACCATTGATGACTTTATCGTACCAGCCGATATGCTCGATATCGTCGCGCGCGAATACGCCGCCGCTGGCAATTATGCGCGCGCCTACGAAGTGTCGCTGCAGGCCTCCGCCACCCGTGAAAAAACCCACAGCCATGAAGCGACCAATCGTGCTGTGGCAATGCAAGTGCAGTACCAGACCGAGCGTGCAGAAGCCGAAGGTGAGCACCATCGCGAATTGGCCAAGGCCGAAGCGCAGCGCGCCATGGTGCTGCAGCAGGCCAGCGAAATGCTGGAGCACTTGTCGGCCGTCGGCCAGGAGATCACTACCCACCTCGATACTGCCGCAGTCTTCCGTGCGCTGGA
>JACXTT010005588.1_pt1 | contig 18232 bp, 18 predicted proteins | sample 9270951 | NCBI WGS metagenome assembly JACXTT01 (sample SAMN15532306, study PRJNA645909) | rock metagenome | isolation source: weathered quartz diorite | place: Puerto Rico | collected 2017-06-21 | reverse complement strand
GGAGGGCCGTAGGGAACGCTGGAAATGGCCACCTGGCCGTGCGTCTGGAAACGGTAGATGCCGGCGACTCCCGCAGCCGACAGCGCGCGGCCCCATTCCGAGTTGACAAGGATCATGAGCTCCGAGACCAGCTTGTCCACCGGCGAGCCACGCCGACGTTCGACGATGCGCACGCGTTCGTTCTCGACGTAGAAGTTGTAGTCGATCTGGCTTGCCCTGATCTGCTCAGGGCGTCCGCGGCCCGCTTCCAGTACTGTGGCCAGCTCCCACAGAAGCTTGAGCTCACCCGCGAATCGAAATTCGGGGAGCGCTGTCGTCAGACTATCCTCGTTGAACTGGGCCTCCAGCTCCGCGTGCCGGAGATTGGCGACGATGCGCACCTGCTCGAGCGCGGTGTGCATGCCGTGCACAGCGAGGTCTGACCCGACCTCCACGTATAGCGAAAGCGAGGGGCAAATGCGGCCCTCGGCCAGAGAGTAGGCTGCCACCACGGAGTCCGGGAGCATCGTGATCTTGTCGCCCGGCGTGTACACGGTGGAAAGGCGCGCTGCTGCTTCTTCGTCCAACGCCGACCCTGCCTCTATTCCCAACGCTGGCGCCGCAATGTGGATGCCAACACGCCAGCCGCCGGGGACCGCCGTCACCGAGAACGCGTCGTCGATTTCGGTGGTAGTGCTGTCGTCGATGCTGAAAGCCCCCACCTCCGGGCCGGGAAGTTGAATGCGTGGCGCAACGTCGCCTCCAGCGGCAAACCCGGTGCCGCGCGGGAAGTGCTCGTACAAAAAGCGATTGAAGTGATAGTCCCGGGTCGAGGGAATCGCACTACACTTCTCCAGCAACTGCGGAATCGACAGCTTGAGCTGACTGGCCACCTCGTCCAGGGCCCTGACCTCGACGCTGCTGCGGTCTGGCTTGTACAGGAACTCAGCGAGGCGCCGGCGAAATGCCTCGGGCAGATCGAAACGCCGCAGCAGCAGCACATATTCAGCCTGGAGCGCAGCCTGCTGGCGCTTGCGCTCCACGCTCGCGAGCGCCGCCTTGAGCGCATCGGGGGGCGCCGGGCGGTAGCGTCCCCTGCCCTTGCGATAGAAATACATGGGCGCACCGTGCAGGCGCAGCAGCACGGCTGCCAGCTCGCCAGGGCTGGGGGCGTGCCCGAAGTAGTCACGGGCGAGCTTGTCGTAGGAAAACTCCTCCTGCCCGCAACATTCCCAGAGAAAGTCCAGATCCATATCCCCGGCGGTTTTCTGCGCGCCTTCCATGAAGCCGGAGAGGGGATCGTTGAACCGGAAAAGAACGCCGGATGTCTTGACCTTGCTGCGTTTACCGTGCGGCGCCTGAACCTGCAGGGACGTGCCGTTATCGGCGAGAACTGCGCCGATCCTGAAGTTGCCCTCCTCTTCGTACAGGACGTTCATACGCGACGGCCGCTAAGCGCGCGGACGACCGCGTCCGAAGAGTCAGGTATCTGGACAACAGAGGACAGCATCTCAAGGCCGGCCGAAGTGAGCGCGGCATTATAGCGAAGTGGGGCGGCTGAACCGGCTTCATCGCGTCAATCAATGGGCGCGGCGAAATCGAGCACGCTGTCGAGGTGATCGGCAAAGTCGGCGAAGCCGTGATCGCTCCCTTCGACCACGAGTTGCCGCGCGCCGGCGTACTTGCGAATCGCGACCCGGTAGTCGAGCACCTCGTCGCCGGTGGTCACCATCACATAGTAGCGATCCATGCGGGTGGGCCGGTCCACTTCCAGCATCCTCAGCTCCACCAGGTGCCGCTGCGTCAGCTCGTAGCTCTCACCTGAATAAAGGTTTCTCTGTAGCCCCAGGTAAGCGGCCAGGCGCTCATAGGGTCTCACTGCTGGGTTGACCAGCACCGCCTTAAAGCCGAACTTCTCCGCAAGGTACGTAGCGTAGTAGCCGCCCAGCGAGCTGCCCAGGAACGTCACGAACTCCCGGCTGCCGCCGCGAAGCTCGCGCTCCAGCAGCTCGATGGCTTGCAAGGGGCGATCGGGCAGTGCGGGACACACAAAGACGCCGCCCCTTCCCGAGGTCTCGAGCCGTTGTTTCAGCATTCGGGCCTTATGGGAAGCAGGCGAACTGTTGAAGCCGTGGATATAGATCAACATGTCTCAACTCTGGTCGATGGTCGTTCAGTGTTCGTATCGACGCAGCCCAGGACCGGTATACCATGAGGCCCGCAGGTATGCGCGCTCACCTGCAGCGCTACTTTGTCCAGGGGGACTTGATGATCACGCGCTATCTCAGCATCGGCCTGGCGGCCGCACTCGTCGCCTTCGGCGTCTACCACTGGCTTCTTTTCACCGGCCTTAAGCACGAGATCAAGAACAAAGATCAGGAGATCGCGCAGTACGTAAAGCGGATCGCGTTTCTGGAAGCCGACAACGCCACTTTGAGCAAGGTGAATGCAGATTTCAAGGCAAAGGCCGATGAGCAGAACGCTGCGCTCGAATCGCTGAAACGAGAACAGGAGAGTGCACGCAAGCAGGCTTCCGCGGCGCTGGCCGCAGCCGAGCGCCGGGCGCGCCAGTTCGAGCGACGCACCAACACCCTGGCGACGGCGGCGCCCACGGCGCCGGAAAAACCGTGCGAGTCGATCGACGTCAAGCTCAACGCTTACATCGAGGAACGGCAAAGAGAATCGAGCGGGGGCACCAAATGAGAACGCTGTGCCCTCTTATTGCAGCCCTGCTGGCGTCTGCCTGTGCGACGCAGAAGTGCCCTCCGCCCGAAACCAAAGTGGAGTACGTGCCGCAGCGGGTGGAGATCTCGGTACCGGTCCGCTGCAAGGTCGCCTTCCCCGCGCGACCCGCCTACGCTTTGGAGGATCCTGGCCTGAAGGACAAAACCAGCTTCGACAAGGCCACTGCTGCTCTGGTGGAAATCGAACAGCGCCGGGCCTATGAAGAGATGCTGGAGGCCGCCCTCAAGGTCTGCGCCGACCCGGAAGACTAGCTTTCATGCGAAGGCTTGCAGCAGTTTGACGTGGATGCCGCCGAAGCCGCCGTTGCTCATGACCAGCACCTGATCGCCCGGGCGGACCGCGGCCGCGACCGCCGCAATCAGCTCCGCGAGATCATCGTAGCAGACCGCCTTCGCGCCCAAAACCACCAGCGCACCCTGCGCGTCCCAGCCGATACCACCGGTGTAGCAGAACACCAGCTGCGCGTCCGACAAGCTGGGGGCAAGCTGGTCCTTCATCACCCCCAGCTTCATCGTGGCGGAGCGGGGTTCCAGCACCGCGAGTATCCGGGCCTTCCCGACCTTGGAGCGCAAGCCGGCAATCGTGAGTTGAATGGCGGTCGGATGATGCGCAAAGTCGTCATAGACGGTCACGCCGTTGACGCACCCGCGCACCTCCATGCGGCGCTTCACGTTCTTGAAGCGGGCCAGGGCGGGAAGCCCATGCGCGACAGGTACGCCGACGTGACGCGCCGCCGCCAACGCGGCGAGCGCGTTATGGCGGTTGTGCTCACCCAGCAGCTCCCAATGAAGAGTGCCCAAAGCCCTATCTTGAAAGCGCACCTCGAAGCCGCCGTCCGCAGCGGGATCGCGGGAAGACCATCCGGCATCGACACCAAGCAGCTCTACCGGCGTCCAGCAGCCGCGGTCGAGCACCCGCTTGATGCTGTGCTCCCGGCCGTTGGCAACGATGAGCCCATTACGCGGGATGGTGCGTACCAGGTGATGGAACTGAATCTCGATGGCAGCGAGATCCGGAAAGATGTCTGCGTGGTCGTACTCCAGGTTGCTGAGCACAGCCGTGCGCGGATGGTAGTGAACGAACTTCGAGCGCTTGTCGAAGAACGCCGTGTCGTACTCGTCCGCCTCGATGACGAAGAAGGGAGAGTCGGTCACGCGTGCCGAAAGACCGAAGTTTTCCGGCACGCCACCGATCAGAAAGCCGGGGCTAAGGCCAGCTTCTTCGAGGATCCAGGCCGCCATCGAACTGGTAGTGGTTTTGCCATGGGTTCCAGCCACGGCCACTACCCATTTATCGCGCAACACATGCTCGTACAACCACTGCGGACCGGAGCAGTACACCAGATTGCGGTCGAGGATCTCCTCGACCAGTGGATTGCCGCGCGACACCACGTTTCCAATCACGAACAAATCTGGCTTCAGCTCGATCTGCTTCGGGTCCCAGCCCTCGATCAATCGGATACCCTGCGACTCGAGCTGTGTGCTCATGGGCGGGTACACGTTGGCGTCGCAGCCGGTCACGTCGTGCCCCGACTGTTTCGCGATAACCGCGATGCCCCCCATGAAAGTCCCGCAGATGCCGACGACGTGTATGTGCATGAGCTGTAGATCAGGATGTGGATCGGGTGATCGGATGCGGGGACAAAGTCATAGCTGGATTGGCGCGAGGCGGCATTCTACAGCAGCCGACTCATGTCCCCGCTGCTGAACCCCGCGAGCGCGTTGTCGATCCCGCGCCCCAGCGCGATGACCTTGAACAGCTCGCCCATCTCGGCCGGATGCAAGAGTTTCTGCGCTTGCGATGCGAGCGGCAGATAGGTCGCAGCGTCCTCAGCGGAAGTCAAGGCCACCAGCTCGGTAATACCGAGGTTGATCAGGAAACTTGCTTGAGTAGCGTAGCCGAGCAGCTGCAGCCCAGCAGCGGTCCCCGCTCGAGCGACCGCAGTGAAATCGACGTGGCCGGTGATATCCTGCAGCCCCGGCAGGAAAAACGGATCGTCATGGGCGCGGTGACGAAAGTGACACATCAGCGTGCCCTGGCTGCGCTGCGGATGGTAGTACTCGCGCTCGCCGAACCCGTAATCGACGAGGAGTAAGGCGCCGCGTTCCAAGACGCGGCCGAGCGTTCCAATCAGAGCCGGTCCGACGCGCGCGATCTCGCTCAGATAGGGCGGCGGTGGATTCAGCCGGCGCGCTTGCGCAAGGAGCGGTTGCTCGGTCAGCGCTCGGTCGTCCCAGGCGAACGTGTCGCCGGACACAACAACCCCGCGCTCGCGGATGCCATCTTCATTCCACCGGATCAAATGCGTAGGCAACGCATCGAGCACCTCATTGGCCACGATTACCCCGTGGAACGCACTCGGCGTACGATCGATCCACGCAACCCGAGACGCCAGGTGCGGCACAAGGGCGTGCAACCGGCGCTCTTGCCGTGCCCTGAGTTCCCCGCTCACCTCGAGGATCAAGTATCGAGGAGGGAGCGATCCGCTTTGCGCGAGCGCCTGCAGAACGTCTACTGCCATACGCCCCGAACCCGCTCCCAGCTCGAGCACGTCGCCCCCTGTAGCCGCCAGGATTTCGCCGACTTGGCGAGCCAGAGTTTGGCCGAACAGGTGCGAGAGTTCGGGTGCGGTCACGAAATCGCCCGAACCGCCGAGCTTGGTCGAGCCACCTGTGTAGTAGCCGAGTGAGGGTGCATACAGCGCCAGCTGCATGTAGCGGTCGAAGCCGATCCAGCCGCCCGAACGGGCGATCTCCGCCGCGATCAGCTCGACCAGCATCCGGCTGTGCGCGAGGGCGTGGGCGTCAGCTGCGAGATCAGCGAGAACGGGACGGCTCAAGATTGGCGGAAAACCGGGCGGGGCGGGTAATTCGGCTAGAATTCTACTCGACTCGCCAGGATCCGCGTTCTGTGCACCCGACATGGATGACAAAGTCGTACTGATCACGGGAGGGGCGCGCCGCGTGGGTGCGGCCACGTGCCGCATGCTGCACGCCAGCGGTGCGAGCCTGATGCTGCACTACCGCTCGTCGGCGTCCGAGGCACGGGCACTGCAAGCGGAGCTGAATACTGCGCGGCCGGACTCGGTGGCGCTGGTGCAAGCGGATTTGCTGAACATGTCGCTGCTTCCGAGCATGGTAAACGAGACGGTCAATCGCTTCGGCCGCCTGGACGTCCTGATCAACAACGCCTCCAGCTTCCATCCCACGCCGATCGGTGAGATCACCGAGCAGTCCTGGGACGATCTGATGGGGACCAACCTCAAGAGCCCGCTGTTCCTATCGCAGGCGGCCGCGCCTCACCTCAAGCGCAGCCACGGTTGCATCGTCAATATCGTCGACATCCACGCCGATCGCCCCATGCGCAACTACGCCGTCTATAGTGCAGCCAAAGGGGGGCTGCTGGCGCTGACGCGCGCGCTGGCGTCCGAGTTGGGGCCCGAGGTCCGCGTCAATGGCGTTTCTCCCGGCCCCATCTTGTGGCCCGAGGATGAACGCTGGTCCGACGACTTGGCGCGCCAGCGCATCATCCACACCACGCTGCTCAAGCGTGTGGGCGAGCCCGAAGATATCGCCCGTACGGTACGCTTCCTGGTCGAAGAGGCCCCTTACGTCACCGGCCAGGTGATCGCGGTGGACGGCGGCCGCAGCATCCATCTGTGAGCAAAGCATGGATCCCCAAAAACGAATCTACGAATCAAACAAGCTGCAGAAGCGGCTGCGTGGGCTCGTCGGCCAGGCCGTCGCCGACTTCGACATGATCGGGCCCGGCGATCGCGTTATGGTCTGCGTGTCCGGCGGAAAGGACAGCTACGGCCTGCTGGAGCTCTTGCTCAGCCTGCGCAGACATGCACCCGTGGAGTTCGAGATCATTGCCTTCCATCTGGACCAGAAGCACCCGGGCTATCCGGAGCACGTGCTGCCCGCGTATCTTGACCGTCTTGGCATCCCGTTCCGCATCGAGCAACAGGATACCTACGCTGTCGTCAAGCGTCTGATCGCGGAAGGCAAGACGATGTGCAGCCTGTGTTCGCGCTTGCGCCGCGGTGTCATCTATCGCGTCGCAAAGGAAGTGGGGGCGACGCGAATTGCGCTGGGGCACCACCGCGACGATATCCTCGAGACCTTCTTCTTGAACCTGTTCTTCGGAGGCAAGCTCAAGGCGATGCCGCCAAAGCTGGTGAGCGACGACGGCCAGCACGTCGTTATTCGCCCGCTCGCCCATGTCGCCGAGGCCGACTTGGCTGAGTACGCGGAGGTCAAAGGGTTTCCCATCATCCCGTGCGATTTGTGCGGGTCGCAGGACAACCTACAGCGCCAACAGCTCAAGGCTATGCTGCGCGACTGGGAGCGGCGCTGGCCAGGGCGCGTCGAGACTATCTTCAATAGCCTGGCTCACGTGCAGCCTTCGCACCTGTTGGATCGCCATCTGTTCGACTTCGCCGGCTTGCGCGCGCAAGAAATGCCCTTCCCGGAGGGCGGCATCGTATTCGATGAAGAGCCGATTCCGGCGGCGGCAATCCCACTGCGCCGAGTAGACGCTGCCTAAGAGGAGGCATCTGTGAGCATCACAAACTTTACCCCGATCTCAGCGCTGATCGGCGGGGCCTTCATCGGGCTCGCCGCAGCCCTGCTGTGGCGCACGCTAGGTCGCATCGCCGGGGTCAGCAATATTCTAGGAGGTGTTGTGCTGGAATCCGGCGCGAACAGCATTTGGCGCGTCAGCTTCCTCGCTGGGCTGTTGGTTGCCGGATTCGGTGCCGTGCTGCTGGTGCCCGCTGCCGTGCACTTCGAACTCAAAGCCGGCGCCGGACAGCTTCTGGTGGCGGGGCTGTTGGTGGGATTCGGAACCCAGATGGGTGGCGGCTGCACCAGCGGACACGGCGTGTGCGGCATCGGTCGTCTGTCCACGCGCTCGATCGTCGCCACGGTCTGCTTTATGGGCAGCGGCATGCTAACCGTGTTCGCCTTGGAGCATCTATCGTGAGCCGCGCCATCGTCGCGTTTTTGTCGGGCCTGGTGTTCGGAGCAGGGCTGATCGTCTCGCAGATGTCGAACCCGGCCAAAGTCATCGGTTTCCTGGACATTGCTGGCAATTGGGACCCCAGCCTGGCGTTTGTGATGGCGGGAGCGCTCGCGGTATTCGGGGCCGCTTACTGGAGCTCAAGAAAGCGCGCTATTCCGCTGCTGGCCCCGAGGTTCACACCGCCGACGCGAGGCGGGATTGATCGGCGGCTCGTTGCGGGCTCGCTCGTCTTCGGCGTGGGCTGGGGCCTGTCGGGATTTTGCCCGGGCCCTGCAATAGTCAGCAGCGCGTTTGGCGATTGGCGCGTCTGGTTGTTCGTTGCCGCGATGCTCGGGGGAATGCTGCTCTATCGTTCCTGGCCTCACCGCGGACCGATCCCTCTGGAAGCCTGAAAAGTAAGCGCTTCCACACTCTGATCTCTGTTGGGGGCATAGAGGCGTAGTCGCTGGCAGGCGCTGGACTGCGGTCGACTGTGGACTTCATCGGATTGACGTCCCTTTCGCCTGATCAATTTTAGCTTGTCAAATTTAATTTGATACGGCAGACTTGCGCCGCGTCGAGAACCTCCTTACCCGGATCCAATGAATTGCGCTGATCGTCTTGTCGCCGTCTTCGGCAGTCAGGCTGAAGTCTCTCGCCGCTTTCGCGTCGATCGGGCGGTCGTCAGCAACTGGGTCAAGTCGGGTTACGTTCCCTCCCGCTGGGCCGTGGAAGTAGAACGGCTCACCGACGGGGCGATCCTCGCGGTGGAGGTATTGACCGAAGCCAATGCGCGCAAGCCGATTCGGCTCAAGTCGCGCGGCGAAGAAGACAGTCTTTTCGGACCCTCGCTCGCAGGAAACGACAACATGAACCCCTATGCCCCGGCCAAAAGAATCCACTCCTTCCACCCACCCCAACGGACCCTGATGGGACCCGGCCCATCTGAGATCAACCCACGGGTGATGGCGGCGATGAGCCTGCCGGCCATCGGTTATCTCGACCCGATCTTCGTAGAGATGATGGAAGAGCTCAAGGGACTGCTGCGCTATACGTTTCAGACCAAGAATGCTCTGACGTTCCCGATCTCCGGCCCCGGTTCGGTGGGAATGGAGTACTGCTTCGTCAACCTGGTCGCGCCGGGCGACAAAGTCATCGTTTGCCGCAATGGCGTGTTCGGTGGCCGCATGATCGAGAACGTGGAGCGCTGCGGCGGGAGGCCCGTCGTGGTGGAAGACGCCTGGGGCCAAGCGGTGGATCCGGACAAGCTGCGAGACGCGCTGAAGAAAAATCCGGACGCGCGATTGGTTGCGTTCGTGCACGCGGAGACCTCCACCGGGGTGCAGTCCGACGCCAAGACGCTGGTGCAGATCGCGCACGAGCACGACGCCCTCACGATTGTTGACGCGGTGACCTCGCTGGCCGGCACGCCCGTGCTGGTCGACGAGTGGAACATCGACGCCATCTACTCCGCCAGCCAGAAGTGCCTGTCCTGCACGCCGGGCCTGTCCCCGGTATCGTTCAGCGACCGCGTGGTCGACTACGTCAAGTCGCGCAAGGACAAGATCCACAGCTGGTTCATGGACATGAACCTGCTGCTCGGCTACTGGGGCGCGACCAACCGCACTTATCATCACACTGCTCCCACCAACAGCTTGTACGCGCTGCACGAGGCGCTGCTGATCCTGAAGGAAGAAGGTATCGAGAACGCGTGGGCCCGTCACCAGCGCCATCACCTTGCGCTCAAGGCCGGCTTGGAGGCGATGGGGCTCAAGTACCTGGTCAGCGAGGGCGCGCGGTTGCCACAGATGAACGCGGTGCACGTACCCGATGCCATCAAGGGCCGCGAAGCCGAGGCGCGCAAGACCCTGCTCAGCGAGGTCAATCTCGAGATCGGCGCAGGTCTCGGCCCGCTCGCCGGCAAGATATGGCGCGTGGGCATCATGGGATACTCCTGCAAGCCGGAGAACGTGATGCTGTGCCTGTCGGCGCTGGGCTCGGTCCTGTCCGACATGGGTTTGCCGATCCATGTGGGCGAGGCCGAGGCTGCAGCACATCAGGCCTATGCCCAGCTGCACGCCAGCGCGGCGCTGCAAAAGAAGCGGCTGGTCCCGGCCTGATTCGCCGGTAGCAGGTTGGCGGTCTAACCGAGCGCGGCGACCCGCGCGAGCTGGTTCAACTCGACGACGCCGGGCGCATTGCCTGCGTAGTTGCGCACGCCATCGCGGCGGCTCTTCGACAGGGTCAAGACAAGCCGAGCCGCTGCCAGATGGTGGTGGTCGGCCCGGCTTGGTTGAGAGTGTAGAAGTGCAGCCCGGGAGCGCCGCCGCGCAGCAGCTGATCGCAGAGTTGAGTAACGACATCCAGCCCGAACGAGCGGATGGAAGCGCTGTCGTCGGCGTATCCCTCTAGCTTGCGCCGGATCCAGCGCGGGATCTCCGCTCCGCAAGCATCCGAAAAGCGCGCCAGCTGCGAAAACCGGTTGATCGGCATGACGCCAGGAACGATCGGAATGGCGATCTCGGCCGCCCGGCACTCTTCCACGAACGCGAAATAGGCATCCGGATTGAAAAAGTACTGCGTGATGGCCGAGTTCGCCCCGGCCTCGACCTTGCGCTTGAAGTTGGTGAGATCGTCCTGGGCGGTGCGCGCCTGTGGATGGTATTCCGGATACGCAGCCACCTCGATATGGAAGGAGGAACCGAACTCCTGCTGGATGAACGCCACTAGCTCGTTGGCGTAGCGGAACTCACCCGCTTCGACCATTCCGGACGGCATGTCCCCGCGCAGCGCGACCACGCGCCTTATTCCCGCTTGCCGGTAACGCTCGAGCATGTCGCGCAACGACGCCCTAGTCGAGGCAATGCAGGATACGTGCGGCGCAGCTTGCTGCCCTTCGGCCTGAATCTCGAGGACGGTATCCATCGTTCGGTCGCGCGTGGACCCGCCTGCGCCGAACGTTACCGAGAAGAACGCCGGTTCGAGCTGAGCGAGTTGCTTGCACGTGACCCGCAGCTTCTGCGCGCCCTCCGGCGTTTGCGGAGGGAAAAACTCGAACGAAAAGGTGCGCGCCGCGCCCGGCCCGCGGGCAGATGCCACCGCAACCTCAATACCGATAGTGCTCAGGCTTGTAGGGGCCTTCCTTGCCCACCCCGATGTAACGCGCTTGCTTGTCCGAGAGCGACGTCAACATCGCGCCGAGCTTGGACAGCTGCAGCCGCGCAACCTTCTCGTCCAAGTGCTTGGGCAGGGTGTAGACGCCCACCGGGTACTGATCGGGATTGCCCCAGAGCTCGATCTGGGCCATGACCTGGTTAGCGAACGACGACGACATGACATAGCTCGGATGGCCGGTGCCGCAGCCCAAGTTCACCAAACGTCCCTCGGCCAGCAGAATGATGCGCTTGCCGTCCGGGAAGATGACGTGATCGACCTGCGGCTTGATGTTCTCCCACTTGTAAGCCTTGAGACCGGCTACGTCGATCTCGTTGTCGAAGTGGCCGATGTTGCACACGATCGCCTGGTTCTTCATGCGCTTCATGTGCTCATGGGTAATGATGTCGATGTTGCCGGTCGCTGTGACGAAGATGTCCGCCTTGTCGCAGGCGTAGTCCATGGTTACGACGCGATAGCCCTCCATGGCCGCTTGCAGCGCACAGATGGGATCGATCTCCGCTACCCACACCTGTGCAGACAATGCGCGCAACGCCTGCGCCGAACCCTTGCCGACGTCACCGTAACCTGCGACCACCGCGATCTTGCCCGCGATCATCACGTCGGTGGCGCGCTTGATGCCGTCTACGAGGGACTCCCGGCAGCCATAGAGATTGTCGAATTTCGATTTCGTGACCGAGTCGTTGACATTGATCGCGGGAAAGCCCAGCTGTCCGTCCTTGGCCATCTGATACAGACGCTTCACGCCGGTGGTCGTCTCTTCCGTGACGCCCCGAATGTTGGCTTTGATCCTCGAGTAGTATTTCGGGCTGGTGTCCAACCGCTTGCGAATCGCCGCGAACAGCGCACGCTCCTCCTCGTTGGCGGGATGGGTGATGCAGGCAGGTTCCGTCTCGGCGCGTGTCCCCAGATGCACTAGAAGGGTGGCATCGCCGCCATCGTCGAGGATCATGTTGGGGGTGCCGCCCTTAGGCCACTCGAAGATCCGGTGCGTAAACTCCCAGTATTCGTCGAGGCTCTCACCTTTGAATGCGAACACCGGGGTGCCACCCGCCGCGATCGCGGCAGCGGCATGGTCCTGCGTCGAGTAGATGTTGCAAGACGCCCAGCGGACATCGGCGCCAAGAGCCTTCAGGGTCTCGATCAGCACTGCGGTCTGTATCGTCATATGCAGCGAGCCCGCGATGCGGGCGCCGCGCAGCGGCTGCAGCGCGGCAAACTCGTCGCGGATGGCCATGAGGCCGGGCATCTCGGTTTCGGCGATGGCGATCTCTTTACGGCCCCAGTCGGCGAGGGACAGATCGGCAACGCGGAAATCGTCGGACGGCTTGGATTGCAGTACGGCGCTCATCACGCCCTCCTTTCGGTTAAGAAAAAAGTTCGTGAGCGCCGTTGCAAGTTGTGATCACCTGAGCCTGGCGGGCCCGCTCTCAGCACAGGGCTTCGAGCGGCTCGTTGCAACGCTCCTCAGGGAACTGTCAATTGTAGCGGAAGCGCGGTTTTCCGCCAACCCCTGGCAACAGCTTACGCGTGAACAACCGTTGCCCCTGCATCAGCCTGCAGCGCCGAGACCTTGTCGAGGTTTTCCCAGGTGAACTCGGGCTCGTCGCGCCCGAAGTGGCCATAGGCAGCGCTCTTGCTGTAGATCGGCCGCAGCAGGTCGAGCATCTGGATGATGCCCCTGGGCCGCAGGTCGAAGTGCTTCTGGATGAGCTGTGACAGCTTCTCGTCGGGAATGCGTCCGCTACCAAAAGTCGTGACCATGATGCTGGTGGGACGGGCGACTCCGATGGCATAAGAGATCTGGATCTCGCACTTGGCTGCGAGTCCAGCCGCAACGACGTTCTTGGCGACATAGCGCGCCGCGTAGGCTGCCGAACGGTCGACTTTGGACGGATCCTTCCCCGAGAACGCGCCGCCGCCGTGGTGCGCCGCTCCGCCGTAGGTATCCACGATGATCTTGCGCCCGGTCAAGCCGCAGTCGCCCTGCGGTCCGCCGATTACGAAACGTCCAGTCGGGTTGACGAGATAGTTGATCTTGCCTTTGATCAGGTTTTTAGGCAGCACCGGCTTGATGATGTTTTCGATCACCGCCTCGCGGATGTGTTCGAGCTCGATGTCAGGCGCATGCTGGGTGGAAAGCACCACTGTGTCGATGGCGGCCGGCTTGCCGTCCGCGTAACGAATCGTCACTTGCGACTTGGCGTCGGGCCGCAGCCACGGCAGCCGACCATCGCGTCGCAGCTCGGACTGGCGTTCGACCAAACGATGTGCAAGGTAGATCGGCAGTGGCATGAACTGCGGCGTTTCATCGCAGGCATAACCGAACATCAAACCCTGGTCGCCGGCACCCTGGTTGAGCGGGTCGTCGTGCGCCTTGTCGACACCCTGCTTGATATCGGGACTCTGCTTGTCATATGCCACCAGCACCGCGCAGCCCTTGTAGTCGATGCCGTAGTCGGTATTGTCGTAACCGATGCGCTTGATCGTCTCACGCGCGATCTGTTGAAAATCGACGACTGCGTTGGTCGTGATTTCGCCGGCCAGTACCACCAGGCCCGTGTTCACCAGCGTCTCGGCGGCCACCCGAGAAAATTTGTCCTGGGCTAAGATTGCGTCCAGCACCGCGTCGGAGATCTGGTCTGCGACTTTGTCCGGGTGTCCTTCCGAGACCGACTCCGAGGTGAAAAGATATTCGCTCATTGGTAAAAGAGGTGAAAAGACATTCACTGATTGGCAAAAAAGACCTTGTGGTTTGGTGCACTGAAAAGTCGGTCAGGATAGCAGATAACTCCCTCAGCTTAAAGACGTTTGGGTTACGTGCTTAGCGCGCGCGGTGCCATGACTGCCGCTGCCCTTCCAGCTTAGCAGCATGCTGGGGCGCCTCGCCATTTTCGTTCTTTGGTCGCTCCACTTCCTGCCGCTGCCGCTGATGGCACCGATCGGCGAAGGGGTCGGAATGCTGGCCTACGCGTTCGTATCTGAGCGGCGTCGCGTCGCGCGCACCAACCTCAAGCTGTGTTTCCCGGAACTAAGCCCGCGTCAGCGCGAGCGATTGCTGCGCTCCCACTTTCGCTGCTTCGGACGCGCCATTCTGGAGGCCGGCATCGCCTGGTGGGGATCTTCGGAACGCCTGCAGCACAGCGTGCGGATCGAAGGCCGCGAACACGTGGAGGCGCTACGAGGCGCCGCGTTTATCTGCCTGGCTCCACATTTCGTCGGCCTGGAGCTGGAGGGCGCGCGACTGACCATGGACTACCGCGGCGTCGCGGTCTACGTGCACCAGAAGGACCCCTATATCGACGCCTTCCTCAAGCGCAAACGCGAGCGCTTCGAGGGCACCCGCATGATCGCCCGCCAGGAGGGCGTCAAGGCGATCCTGCGGGCGATCCGGAGCGGCCAAGCGCTGCAGCTGTCGCCGGACATGGACCTGGGGGCCCGCGATGCCGTTTTCGTGCCATTTTTCGGCGTGCCCGCAGCCACAGTGACGGCCCTGTCCCGGATGGCACGGCTGACTCAGGCGCGCGTGGTCCCGCTGGTAGTCCGTCAGCTGCCGGGGGGGAAGGGCTATGTGGCGCGCTTCTACCCGGTATGGGAGGATTACCCGGGAGCGAGCGTCGAGCAGGACACGCGGCGCATGAACGCCTTCATCGAGGAGCGCGTCCGCGAGGTGCCGGAGCAGTACCTGTGGACGCATCGCCGCTTCAAGACCAGGCCGGCTGGCGAGCCCGGGTATTATTAGCGACGCATATGGAGGACCTGGATGAGCCGCGCCGACTCGACGCTCGACGTTCGCATTCTGCCGCTGCGCGAGGAGGACATTCCCGATCTCGTGCGGCTGGCTCGCGACATCTGGTATGCGCACTATCCGAGCATCATCACGGTCGAGCAGATAGAATACATGCTCGATCAACGCTACCGATCCGAAATCATTCTCAGCCAGCTCGCGAGTAACACCGCCTGGTGGGACAAACTGCAGCTCGACGGGGCCATGGTCGCATTCACCTCGTACGAGCTGAGCGAGCACGCCGACGCGCTGAAGCTGGACAAGCTCTACGTGCGCTACGATCTGCGCGGACGAGGCTACGGCAGCTTGCTGATGCGACACGTCGAGCAATGCGCTCGCGCCCGCGGCAGGACCCGCCTGTATCTCCAAGTAAACAAGCACAACGCCAGCGCCATCGACACCTACTTGCGCAACGGGTTCGCAGTGACCGAAGCGGCGAGGTTCGACATCGGGCGCGGTTTCATCATGGACGACTACGTGATGTCCAAAACGCTTCCCGCCGCGTGACCGGCATCGGAATCGTGTCCAAGCTGCTCAAGTTCACCAAGATGCAAGGGGTAGGCAACGACTTCGTGGTGGTCGACGCCGTAAATCAGCAGGTGGCGCTGGACGCGGACACCGTAAAGCACATCGCAGACCGGCATTTCGGCGTGGGCTGCGATCAGATCCTGTTGATCGAACGCCCGCGCACGCCCGGCACCGACTTCTACTACCGCATCTACAACGCCGACGGCGAGGAAGTACAGCATTGCGGCAACGGCGCGCGCTGCTTCCTCAGGTACGTGCGCGACAAGGGCCTTACCGACAAGACGCAGATCCGGGTCGAGACGCTGGCGGGAGTCATCGTGCCGAAGCTGGAATCCGATGGCCAGGTCACGGTGGACATGGGCGCACCGGAGTTCGAACCGGCCAGGATTCCCTTTGCGGCAGACGCAAAAGCGCTGACCTATCGGATCGAAGTAGCCGGCCAGAGCGTGGAGATCAGCGCCTTGTCGATGGGCAATCCCCACGCCGTCCAGGTGGTCGACAGCGTCGAGCGCGCAGCCGTGCTGACTCACGGACCTCTGATCGAGCATCACCCGCGCTTTCCGCGCCGGGTCAACGCCGGTTTCATGGAGGTGGTCGACCGTCATCGGATCAAGCTGCGAGTGTACGAGCGCGGGGTCGGCGAAACATTGGCGTGCGGTACCGGCGCCTGCGCGGCGGTAGTCGCGGGCATCATGCGCGGTTCCCTGGACAGCCCAGTGACCGTGCAAACAAACGGCGGGCGCCTTAGCATCGGCTGGGCCGGCGGCCGGCGGCCAGTGACGCTGACCGGGGCAGCCGAGACCGTGTTCGAAGGTGCAATCGAGATTTAGGGATGGACATGAGATCAGAGGAAGTCGCCCGTTATCTGAAAGAGCATCCAGAGTTCTTCGAGGAACACGCCGAGTTTCTGGCGTCGATGCAGATCCCCCATCCCCACGGCGGCCGGGCGATCCCGATCGCCGAGCGGCAGATGCTGACTCTGCGCGAGAAAAGCCGCGCGCTGGAAGGCAAGTTACGCGAGCTGGTCCAGTTCGGCGAGGAAAACGACAGCATCAGCGAGCGCGTGCACCGAATCACACTGGTTCTGCTCGCTGCGCGCGACTTGCCGCTTCTGCTCGACGCTCTGTACAACAATTTGCGCGAGGACTTCGCGGTGCCCGCCGTCGGGCTGCGCTTGTGGATGGAAGCTCCGGCGCAGGATCGCATCGAGTTTGGAGACATCGGTCAGGAGGCGCGGGTGTTTGCCGAGAGTATCACCGACCCCTATTTCAGCGCACAGCCTATCCTCGACACCGGGGCATGGTTTGGAGACGCCGGCGCAGCGGTCCGCTCGCTGGTTTATGTCCCTCTGCGCCTCGAGCGGTCGGTTGGGTTGCTCATGCTCGGTAGCGAGGACCCGGAGCGGTTCTCTGCCGACAAGGGCACACTGTACCTGGCGCGCCTGGGTGAGGTGGTAAGCATGGCGCTCAAGCGCTACGCCGATAACTGAGATGGAAACAAAGTTTGCCAGCGTGCCCGTCGGCGCCAATGAACGCTACCTGGAGGGATTTCTGTCCCACCTCGAGCACGAGCGCCGCCTGAGCCGCAACACCGCGGAGAATTACCAACGCGACGTGGCCACGCTGTTCTCGCTGGCTGGTGACACCGCGCTCGACGACGTCCACCCGCATCAAGCGCGCCGCTTTGTCGCCGTTCTGCACGGGCGCGGGCTGGAGGGCAGAACATTGGCGCGCATGCTGTCGGCGTGGCGCACTTTCTACCGCTACCTGGCACGCGACCACGGTTTCACCCACAACCCGTTCAAGGGAATCCGCTCGCCCAAGGCGCCGAAACAGCTCCCCAAAGCACTTTCGCCCGACGAAGCAGCACGCTTGGTGGATCTGCCGGGCGATGAACCGATGACGATCCGCGACCGCGCCATGTTCGAGCTGTTCTACTCGTCCGGCCTGCGCCTGTCCGAGCTGACTGGAGCGAAGCTCGGCGACGTCGATTTCCGGGACGGCACCGTGCGCGTGACTGGCAAAGGCAACAAGACCCGAGTAGTGCCCGTCGGCGATTTCGCCCAGCGCGCGTTGCGTGACTGGCTTGCGGCGCGCGCTGCGCTCGCAACACCCGAGCAGATTGCGCTATTCGTCAGCGAGTCAGGCCGACCTGTGAGCCCACGCACGGTCCAGCGTCGGCTCGAGACCTGGGCGCTCCGCCAAGGCCTGACCCAGCACGTGCATCCGCACATGCTGCGCCACTCGTTCGCTTCGCATGTTCTGCAATCGAGCGGGGATCTGCGTGCGGTCCAGGAGATGCTGGGTCATGCCAGTATCTCCACCACCCAGGTTTACACTCATCTCGACTATCAGTATCTCGCCAAGGTGTACGACGCGGCCCATCCCCGGGCCAAGAAAAAACCATGAACTGCACGAGCCCGCGCAACAGAGTTGGCTAGGGGCCGATCTGCGCGATGAGCAGCACAACCGAATTCATTGTCGTGCGCCACGGAGAAACCGCCTGGAACGCGCAGGGGCGCATACAAGGTCATCTCGACAGCCCGCTGAATGAGGAGGGGCTGGCACAGGCGCTGCTGGTCGGCGATTGCCTGACGCGCGAACCCTTCGCCTTCCTCTACAGCAGCGATCTCGGGCGGGCGCTGCAGACGGCGCAGCCGATCGCAGACCACAGCGGCCGCCCCGTGCTCACCGATACGCGGCTGCGCGAGCGCAACCTCGGCGTATTTCAGGGTTTGACGGGTGCCGAGTGCGAGAGGCGCTTTCCTGAACATTACGCTCGCTTCAGAGCGCGCGACCCGGACCATGTGATGCCGGGTGGCGAAAGTGTGCGCGGCCTGTACGAGCGGGTGGGCGGAGTGTTCACGGCCCTGGCGCGCGAACACATCGGGGGCCGGCTTGTGGTGGTGACGCACGGCGGTGTGCTCGACGCTCTCTACCGGTGCGCGCAAAGGGGGCCATTGGAAAGCCCCCGCGACTTCACCATTCTCACAGCGCAGTTTAGCACGGTGTCTCG
>JACXTT010005587.1_pt1 | contig 18235 bp, 14 predicted proteins | sample 9270951 | NCBI WGS metagenome assembly JACXTT01 (sample SAMN15532306, study PRJNA645909) | rock metagenome | isolation source: weathered quartz diorite | place: Puerto Rico | collected 2017-06-21 | reverse complement strand
TTGGGGGGGCCGGTGGAGGCTCTGCGGCTTTCTCGGGGGGTCGAGGCGGGGTCGTATCAACGGCGCAAGGACGAGGGGCCGAACGGGGTCGAGGAAAGGGTGGCGCCGGCGCGATCCGCGCCCCGCCGCCGGCGTCGCCGACGGCTTCACGGGCCCGCTCTCGTCCCAGTACTGGATCTGCCGCGGGGTGATGCCGACGATGCGGCACGCGCTGGCGCTCGGATAGGCTCGCTCGCTCGGCATGTCGGGTGACTCTGAAAACACCGATGTTTTCCGCGTCCGAGAATACGGGTCGCACGCGGGAGCCGTCAACCTCGGGGGAAGCCGTCTTCGTTCGGCGCATGGAAGATGCTAGCTGACGAACCGTGAAGCGACGGCCGCTGATCGGAATCTCTTCGTACCCGCGAACGAACCCGCGTGACCGCGAGATCTTTCCGATCCCGTCGAGCTACGTCGAAGCCGTACGCGCCGGCGGCGGCTGCGCGGTGATCCTGCCGCCCGGCGATCCCGATCCCGCACGCCTGCTCGAGTCGCTCGACGGGCTCGTGCTTTCGGGCGGCGGCGACGTGGCGCCATCGCAGTACGCGGAAGGCGCCCATCCCGAGATCTACGGGGTGTCGGAGGAGCGCGACGCCTTCGAGCTCGCGCTCGCCCGCGCCGCGCTCGGGCGCGAAGAATTCCCGTTCCTGTGCATTTGCCGCGGCATGCAGGTGCTGAACGTCGCGCTCGGCGGCGATCTCCATCCGCACTTGCCCGACCTCGCCAGCAACACCGTGGAGCATCGGCTGCCGGCGAAGATCCACACGCACCATCCCGCCCGCGTCGATCCCCAGAGCCGGCTCGCGGCCCAGGTCGGCGCGACGGAGGTGCGGGTCTGCTCGTGGCACCACCAGGCGATCCGACGACTGGCAGCGGGTTTCCGCCCGGTCGCTTGGGCCGCTGACGGCATCATCGAGGCGATCGAGCACGACACGCACACGCGCTGCATCGCCGTGCAATGGCATCCGGAGATGCAGCTCGACGATCCGTCACAGCAGCGGCTCATGCGCGCATTCGTCCAACTCGCCGCTTGATCGCCCCTGGCGGATCCCGCCTTGACCCATTTCGACCTCGCCCATACTCCGGAAACGTGCGCTGGCGGCCAGGGCGCCGACAATGGCTGAGATCGCCTCCACCCGCATCCTCGCGAGCTTTTGCAACGCCATGCCGGGCATGCCGTCGCTCGCTCTGCTGGATCCCACGACGTCCGAGGTCCAGGTCCTGCGCGTCCCCGAGCGCGTGAGCCGCCTCGGCGGTCTCGCCGGGGTCGCGCTCTCCGAGGAGTTCCTCTTCGCGGTCACGCCCCGATCCGCGCTCGTCGGGCGTGCCGGACGACGATCCGGGGGCCCCTCGTGCTTGCTCGCGTTCGATCGCCGGACGCTCGCGCTGCGCGCCGAGCACGTCTGCGCCCGCATCGTGGACGGGCATTCGATGTGGCGCGACGGCAGCGCCCTGTACGTGGTCTCGACCGGAACGGACCAGGTCGTTCGCGTCGAGCTCGACGGCCCCCGTGTCGTGGGCGAAGAGGTCGTCTGGCAGCCCGAGGGACACGAGCCCGACGACCTGCACCATCTGAACGCGATCCATCCGTTCCACGGCAACCTGCTGCTCTCTGGCTTCGGCAAGAAGAGCGCGGAGCGCTGGAGCTCGGCGCACGACGGGTTCGTGCTCGACTTGCGCACGGGCGAGCGGCTGGCGGGCGGCCTCCGCCACCCGCACTCGCTGTTCGAGACGGAAGGACGGCTCTTTCTTTGTGAATCCGGGAAGTCGACCGTCCGCGTGCTGGGCGAGAATCGGGCGTCCACGGTCCCGGGTTACCTTCGCGGGCTCTGTCGCTTAGGGGACGTCCTCTTCGTCGGGACGAGCCGCGGGCGAACGACCTCGAAGAGCGACCCGACCCTCACCAACCGCGGCGACCCCGGCGCCCTCGCCGGGCGCTGCTCGATCGTCGCGCTGTCGCTCGGCGACCTGGCGATCCGCGAGACGATCGATCTCGACGATCTCGCCTGGGAGATCTACGACCTCCTCCCGGTGGACGGCACGGACGAGTGGCCGGTGCTTGCCGATCTCGAATGGCGCGACGAGGCCCTGCGAGGGCTCCGCGGCAGCTTCGACGAGCGAGACGAGACGATCTCCTGGTTGCATGGCGAGGTCGCCGCCCGCGACGAGACCGTGCGCTGGCTCCACCGCGAGGTCGCGGAGCGCGATTCCAAGATCGCATCACTACAGACCGCCACGCCGAAGCCGCCGCGGTGACTCATGGAGAGCGGCGGGGCTCGGCCCCGAGCAGTCGCTGCGCCATCGACTCGATCCGTTGGAACACGCGAAGGCGCTCGAGCACGCCGTTCGCCCAGCCGTTCGTGATGCAGTAGTGGCGATCGAACGGTGCGCGATGATGGATCGCGTGTCGGTCCGGCGGCAGGATCCATCCGAGCCGCTGGGCGCGCGCGACGAGCGCCGGCGCCGATCCCGCGTGCGCCCACTTGTGGATCTGGTTCGTGGCCGCGAGCCAGAGCGCCGCGGCATCGAGCACACAGGCCAGCAGCGTGCCCGCGAGCGAATCGAGCGGACACGCGGCGCTCGCCGCGAGCGGCACGAGCGCACCGAGCGCGCTCGTGCCATTCGTCTCGAGCCCGTCGTGACGGACGATCGCGAGCGGATCTTCGTGGTGCTCGCGAAACGGCGCGATCAGCGCGGGTCCGAGGATCGGCGAGTCGGGCTCGCCCCAGGTGTCGCCGACCCAGTGAACCACCCCGGAGACCACGTCCGCGATCACGAGGCCCGCGAGGCCGCCCGCGATCCATGCGAGAACGGGGGCGTGCACCACGAGCCGGACCGATTGCCCCGCGAAGAGGACGCCGAACGCGACGAGCGCCGCGAGCTCGACGAGACGGAGCGGAGCGCGTGGCGACTTCACGCCCTCGCTTTAGCGCTCTCGATCGACGATGGTAAGAGCCGAGACGGGTCGGTCGAGAGCCCGCTCGCAAGGAGCCGCATCATGAAGGACGACAAGGTCGAGAAGTCCCCCGAGGAGTGGAAGAAGGAGCTCACGCCGTCGCAGTACACGGTGCTGCGCGAGAAGGGGACGGAGCGCGCGTTCACGGGTGAGCTCTGGGACTGCCACGACGCGGGCACGTATCGCTGCGCCGGCTGCGGCGCCGAGCTCTTCTCGTCGGACACGAAGTACGATTCCGGCAGCGGCTGGCCGAGCTTCTGGACGCCGGCCTCGAAGGACGCGATCGCCGAGGAGAGCGACACCTCGCACGGCATGCGCCGCACCGAGGTGACGTGCGCACGCTGCGGCGGCCACCTCGGTCACGTCTTCCCGGACGGACCGAAGCCGACGGGCCAGCGCTACTGCATCAACTCGCTCTCGCTGAAGCTCGACAAGAAGCCGTAGCGGCCGCTCGCGCGTGCGCGCGGCCCGGGTTAGGGTGCTCGGCATGCGACGCTCCCTCCGCCGATCGGCGGCTGCCCTCGCCCTCTTCTTCGCATCGTTCGCCGGCTCCGCGCGCGCGCAGCCGGTGAACCGGCTCGAGCAGATCAAGCTGCCGCCGGGGTTCAAGATCAGCCTCTACGCCGGCGGACCGGTGAACCCGCGGCAGATGGCGTTCGGTCCGAAGGGTACGCTGTTCGTCGGCACGCAGCGCGCGAACGCCGTGTACGCGATCATCGACAAGGACCACGACGGGCACGCCGACGACGGCCTGGTGCTGCTCGACGGCTTATTCGCTCCGAACGGCGTGGCCGTTCGCGACGGGGCGCTCTACGTCGGCGACGCGTGGCGCATCCTTCGCTACGACGACATCGAGAACAACCTCGAGCACCCGCCGAAGCCCGTCGTGATCTACGACGGCTATCCGCACGACGCGTGGCACGGCTGGAAGTTCATCGGCTTCGGACCGGACGGATTCCTCTACGTGCCGGTCGGCGCGCCCTGCAACGTCTGCGAGCGCGATCCACCGTACGCGTCGATGACGCGCATGAAGCCCGACGGCACCGGCTTCGAGGTGTTCGCACGCGGCATCCGCAACTCGGTCGGCTTCGATTGGGACCCGAAGACGAAGGATCTCTGGTTCACCGACAACGGCCGCGACAACCTCGGCGACGACGTCCCGAACGACGAGCTGAACCACGCACCGAAGGCCGGCATGCACTTCGGCTTCCCCTACTGCCACGCCAAGGGGATCCCCGACCCCGAGTTCGGCAAGGACAAGGACTGCAGCAAGTACACGCCCGCCGAGGTCGAGGTCGGCCCGCACGCGGCGGCGCTCGGCATGCGCTTCTACACGGGCAAGATGTTTCCCGAGGAGTACCGGAACGCGATCTTCATCGCCGAGCACGGCTCGTGGAACCGCTCCACGCCGCTCGGCTACCGCGTGATCGTCGTCCGTCCGAACGAGAAGGGCGACAAGCGGATCGAGGTCTTCGCCGAGGGCTGGCTCGGTCCGAACGGCAAGGCATGGGGGCGGCCGGCGGACGTGGTCGTCGCCCCGGATGGCGCGCTCCTGGTGTCGGATGATGCCGCCAACGCCATCTACCGCATCACCTACACGAAGCCGTAGTGAGACCAGACCTTACGACGTCTCGCGTCAACCGTGAATTTTCCGAATAAACCGTTGACATAGACGGGTCGATCCCATAACCGTTCGGCTCTTTCGAGGTTTTGCCTTATGAAATTAGGCGCCGACGAAATGGAGCTGGACGAGATCGACCTCGGGATCCTCGCGGTCCTGCAGGAGAACTGCCGGACTTCGCTCGCCAAGATCGGCGAGCAGGTCGGATTGTCGGCTCCCGCCGTGATCGAGCGCGTCAAGAAGCTCGAGGACGGCGGCATCATCCGCGGCTATCACGCGATCCTCGACGCCAAGCGTCTCGGCATGGACATCACGGCGTTCATCGGCGTCGCGATCACCCACCCGCGCTTCGTCGAAGCGTTCGAGGGAGACGTCCTCGACATGGAGGACGTCCTCGAGTGCCATCACGTGACCGGCACGCACACCCTGCTCCTCAAGGCGAAGACGTTCGACACGTCTTCGCTGGAAGTGCTGATCAGTCGGCTGCGCTCGATCAACGGAGTCGAGAAGACCGAGACGATGGTCGTGCTCTCGACGAACGTCGAGCGCTCGCAGCTGAAGCTCCCGGAGATTCCGGAGGCGCCGGAGAACGGCGAGGCCTCGAGCTCCGACAAGAAGCCGCGGCGCAACGGCGCCGCGCGCGCGAGGGCCGCATCATGACACGTCTCGTTCGGCAGGGCCTGTACGATCCACAGTTCGAGCACGACGCCTGCGGAGTCGGCTTCGTCGTGCAGATGAGCGGCGCGAAGTCGCACGACATCGTCCAGAAGGGGCTGACGATCCTCGCCAACCTCGAGCACCGCGGCGCCTGCGGCTGCGATCCTCTCACGGGCGACGGCGCGGGCATCCTGCTGCAGATCCCGCACGCGTTCTTCGTCCGCGAGATGGCGGCACGCAAGCACCGTCTGCCCGAGCCCGGCGACTACGGCGTCGGGATGGTCTTCCTGCCGCAGGAGACGAACCAGCGGAACGAGTGCCAGGAGATGTTCGAGAGCGCGATCCGCGAGGCGGGGCTCAAGCTGATCGGCTGGCGCCACGTGCCGGTCGTGCCGGAGGATTGCGGCCCGCAGGCGCGCGAGATCATGCCGGAGATCCGCCAGGTCTTCATCGGCAAGCCCGGCCGCGGCAAGTGCGATCAGGCCGAGCTCGAGCGCAAGCTCTACGTCGTGCGCAAGGTCGTCGAGAACCGCATCTGGGAGTCGAACATGCCCGACTCCGAGAGCTTCCACGTCGCGAGCCTGTCGACGCGGACGATCGTCTACAAGGGCCTGCTGATCTCCTGGCAGATCCCGAAGTTCTTCCCCGACCTCGTCGATCCGCTCGTGCAGTCGGCGCTCGCGCTCGTCCACCAGCGCTTCTCGACGAACACGCTGCCGTCGTGGGACCGCGCGCACCCGTACCGCTTCCTCGCACACAACGGCGAGATCAACACGCTCCGCGGCAACATCAACTGGATGCGCGCGAGAGAGAAGAACTTCGCCTCCGATCGCTTCGGCGACGACATCGAGAAGATCGTCCCCGTCATCAACCAGCGTGGCTCCGACTCGTCGATGTTCGACAACGCGCTCGAGCTGCTGCAGATGACCGGGCGCTCGATCGAGCACGCGATCACCATGATGGTCCCCGAGGCGTGGCAGAACCACGAGTCGATGAGCGAGACCAAGCGTGCGTTCTACGAGTACCACTCGTGCCTGATGGAGCCGTGGGACGGCCCCGCCGCGCTGGCGTTCAGCGACGGCGTGAAGATCGGCGCGCTGCTCGACCGAAACGGCCTCCGCCCGTCGCGCTACGTCGTCACCAAGGACGGCCTCGTGGTGCTGGCCTCCGAGGCCGGCGTGCTCGACATCCCGCCGGATCAGGTCGAGGCGAAGGGCCGCCTGCAACCGGGGCGCATGCTGCTCGTCGACACGAGCCTCGGCCGTATCGTCTCCGACGAGGAGGTGAAGGAGCGGCTCGCGGCGCGCAACCCGTACCGCAAGTGGCTCGACGAGAACAACGTGAAGCTCGCCGACCTGCCCGCGCCCACGTCGCTGCCGGGCCGCTTCGACAAGGCGACGCTCATCGAGCAGCAACAGGCGTTCGGTTACACGGTCGAGGATCTCCGGCTGCTGATGGCGCCGATGGCGATCAACGGTCAGGAGGCCGTCGGCTCGATGGGCGCGGACACGCCGCCCGCCGTGCTGTCGGATCGCCCGCAGCTCCTGTTCGACTATTTCCAGCAGCTCTTCGCGCAGGTCACGAACCCGCCGATCGACCCGCTCCGCGAGGAGCTCGTGATGTCGCTCGTGAACGCGGTCGGGCCCGAGCAGAACCTCTTCGAGGAGACGCCGAAGCACTGCCGGCAGCTCGAGCTGAAGACGCCCGCGCTCTCGAACGAAGAGCTCGAGCGCATCAAGGAGCTCGACCAGGACGGCCTCCACACGGTCACGCTCTCGACGCTGTTCCATCCGGGCGGCGGCGCCGAGGCGCTCGAGAAGGCGCTCGAGGATCTCTGCGAGAACGCTTCCGACGCAATCGTCGCCGGCGCGTCGGTCCTCGTGCTGTCGGACCGCGGCGTCGACGAGGAGCACGCGCCGATCCCGTCCTTGCTCGCGGTCGCGGCGGTGCACCATCACCTCATCCGCGTTGGCACGCGCACCAAGTGCGGGCTGATCGTCGAGAGCGGCGAGCCGCGCGAGATCCATCACTTCGCGCTGCTCGCGGGCTACGGCGCGGGCGCGTTCAATCCGTACCTCGCGTACGAGACGGTCGTCGATCTCATCGAGGACGGAATCCTCAAAGGAGTGACCGCGGCCGAGGCGCTCGAGCACTACCGCAAGGCGATCGGCAAGGGACTCCTCAAGGTGATGTCCAAGATGGGCATCTCCACGCTGCAGAGCTACCACGGCGCGCAGATCTTCGAGGCCGTCGGACTCTCGCGCGAGCTGATCGACAAGTATTTCACGTGGACCGCGTCGCAGATCGAAGGCATCGGTCTCGAGGCGATCGCCGCCGAGGTGAAGGCACGCCACGACCATGCTTACGTCGTGTCGCCCGCGCTCGACGGCGAGCTCGACAGCGGCGGCCAGTACCAGTGGCGCCGGCGCGGCGAGTACCACGCCTACAACCCGGACACGGTCGCGCGCCTGCAGCACGCGGTGCGCTCCGGCAAGTACCGCCTGTTCAAGCAGTACTCGGCGGCGGTGAACGAGGAGAGCACGAAGCTCTGCACGCTGCGCGGGCTCCTCAAGTTCAAGGCCGGCATCCCGATCCCGATCGAAGAGGTCGAGCCCGCGTCCGACATCGTCAAGCGCTTCAAGACCGGCGCCATGTCGCTCGGCTCGATCAGTCGCGAGGCGCACGAGACGCTGGCGATCGCCATGAACCGGATCGGCGGCAAGTCGAACACCGGCGAGGGCGGCGAGGACCCGGTGCGCTTCACGCCCGACGCGAACGGCGATCTTCGCCGTAGCGCCATCAAGCAGGTCGCCTCGGGACGCTTCGGCGTCACCAGCAACTACCTCGTCAACGCGGACGAGCTGCAGATCAAGATCGCGCAGGGCGCCAAGCCCGGCGAGGGCGGCCAGCTCCCCGGCCACAAGGTCGATCCCTACATCGCGAAGATCCGCTTCTCGACGCCGGGCGTCGGCCTCATCTCTCCCCCGCCCCACCACGACATCTACTCGATCGAGGACATCGCGCAGCTGATCCACGACCTGAAGAACGCGAACGACAAGGCGCGGATCAGCGTGAAGCTCGTCTCCGAGATCGGCGTCGGCACGGTCGCCGCGGGCGTCTGCAAGGCCAAGGCGGACGTGGTGCTGATCAGCGGATTCGAGGGCGGCACCGGCGCCTCGCCGCTCACGTCGATCAAGCACGCCGGCACGCCGTGGGAGCTCGGGCTCGCCGAGACCCAGCAGGTGCTGGTGATGAACGGCCTCCGCGGGCGCATCCGCGTCGAGACCGATGGACAGCTGAAGACCGGGCGCGACGCCGCGATCGCGGCCCTGCTCGGCGCCGAGGAGTTCGGCTTCGCAACCGCCGCGCTGGTCGCGACCGGATGCATCCTCATGCGCGTCTGCCACCTGAACACCTGCCCGGTCGGCATCGCCACGCAGGACCCCGTGCTGCGCGGCCGCTACGACGGCCGCCCCGAGCACGTCGTCAACTTCATGATGTTCGTCGCGGAGGAGCTCCGCGAGATCATGGCCGAGCTCGGCTTCAAGACGATCGACGAAATGGTCGGTCGCGTCGACATGCTCGAGCCGAAGGACGCAATCGAGCACTGGAAAGCGAAGGGCATCGACCTCACGCCCATCCTCCACAAGCCCGACGTCGCTTCCAACACGCCGATCCACTGCGTCGAGACCCAGGACCACGGCCTCGACAAGGCGCTCGACAACCAGCTCCTCGATCTGGCGCGCCCCGCGCTGGAGCGGCGCGAGCCGGTGTCGATCGAGCTGCCGATCCGCAACGTCAACCGCACCGTCTGCACGATGCTCTCCGCCGAGATCTCACGCCGCCACGGTGCGGAGGGTCTGCCCGACGAAACGGTGAAGATCCTGTTCCGCGGCTCTGCGGGACAGAGCTTCGGCGCGTTCATGGCGCCCGGCATCTCGGTCCGCCTCGAAGGCGACGCGAACGACTACTTCGGCAAGGGCATGTCGGCCGGGCGCATCGTGGTGGTGCCGCCGCCCGAGTCGACGTTCGTTCCGGAGGACAACTCGATCGTCGGCAACGTCTCGCTGTACGGGGCGACCGGCGGCGAGGTGTATCTGCGCGGCCTCGCCGGCGAGCGTTTCGCCGTGCGCAACAGCGGCGCGATCGCGGTGGTCGAAGGAGTCGGCGACCACGGCTGCGAGTACATGACGAAGGGACTCGTCGTCGTGCTCGGCAAGACCGGCCGCAACTTCGCCGCCGGCATGAGCGGCGGCGTCGCCTACGTGCTCGACGCCGACGGCCAGTTCGAGCGCAGCTGCAACAAGGGCATGGTCGGCCTCGATCCGCTCGACGATCGCGATCTCGAGTCCGTGCACACGCTGGTGCGCCGGCACTACGATCTCACCGAGAGCAGCCTCGCGTGGCGCATTCTCTCGGGCTGGAAGGAGATCGCCCGCAAGTTCGTGCGCGTCCTTCCCGTCGAATACAAGAAGGTTCTCGCCGCGCAGCACCTCGACAGCGACGCCGCGAAGCTCGCTTCGGTCTAGCGGTCGGAAGAAGAGGTCATGGGAAAAATCACCGGATTCCTGGAGATCCCGCGCGAGCTGCCGGCGCGGCGTCCCGTCGAGGAGCGCCTGCGCGACTGGCAGGAGCTCGAAGGCAAGCTCTCCGACGACAAGCTGAAGAGCCAGGGCGCGCGTTGCATGGATTGCGGCATCCCCTTCTGTCACAAGGGCTGCCCGCTCGGGAACATCATCCCCGACTGGAACGACCTCGTCTATCGCGGCCGCTGGCAGGGCGCGATCGATCGCCTGCACTCGACGAACAACTTCCCGGAGTTCACCGGCCGCGTCTGTCCCGCACCGTGCGAGGAGGCCTGCGTCCTCAACATCAACAACGACCCGGTGACGATCAAGCAGATCGAGAAGCAGATCATCGACCACGCGTATCACGAGGGCTGGGTCGCGCCCGTCGTTTCCCCGACCAAGACCGGCAAGCGCGTCGCCGTCGTCGGCTCGGGACCGGCCGGGCTCGCCGCCGCCCAGCAGCTCGCGCGCGCCGGCCACGCGGTCACGGTCTTCGAGCGCGATGACCGGATCGGCGGGCTCCTGCGTTACGGGATCCCCGACTTCAAGATGGAGAAGCACCTGATCGACCGCCGCATGACGCAGATGCGCGCGGAAGGCGTGACGTTCGAGACCAACGCGAACGTCGGCGTGAACGTACCGACCGAGAAGCTCCGCCGCGAGTTCGACGCGATCTGCCTCGCCGGGGGCGCGACGATCGCGCGCGACCTCGCGATCCCCGGGCGCGACCTCGACGGCATCCACTTCGCGATGGATTTCCTGCCGCAGCAGAACAAGCTCGTCGCGGGCGACACGGTGCCGCAGCAGATCCGTGCCGACGGTAAGCGCGTCATCATCCTCGGCGGCGGCGACACCGGCTCCGACTGCCTCGGCACGTCGAACCGCCAGGGCGCCGCCTCGGTCCACCAGTTCGAGCTCCTCTCGCGCCCACCCGACGCTCGCACCGCCGAGATGCCCTGGCCGCACTGGCCGATGATCTTCCGTACCTCGAGCTCGCACGAGGAAGGCGTGATCCGCGATTTCTCGATCAACACGAAGCGGTTCAGCGGCGAGAACGGCAAGGTGAAGAAGCTGCACGGCATGCGGCTCGAGTGGACGGCCGGGGAGGACGGCCGTCCGCGCATGGTGGAGATCCCGGGAAGCGACTTCGAGATGGACTGCGACCTCGTGCTGCTGGCCCTCGGCTTCCTCGGGCCCGACAAGCGCGGTCCGATCGAGGACCTCGGCGTCGCTCTCGACGGGCGCAGTAACGCGGTCGTCGACCCTGCCTACATGACGAGCGTGCCCGGGGTGTTCGCCTGCGGGGACCTTCGCCGCGGACAGTCGCTGGTGGTGTGGGCGATCTGGGAGGGGCGCGAAGCGGCACGCGGCATCGACGCCTTTCTGATGGGGGCGACGCACATTCCGTCCAGTCCCATGCCCTGACGGCTCCCCGGGTGTGGAAAAATTTCCCTGCGGCAGAGGATTGGAGATTGCCGCAGGCCCCGGGTTTCTGCTAACGCTACGTACCATCTTCAACTTTTGGTACTATCGGCTCGTCACGGACGATCGTCCGGGGATCCAGGTGGAGGTCATCATGCGGCGCGTGGCGGTTCTCATCACGGCACTTCTCTCGATCGGCGGCTCTGCGAACGCTCAGACGGCGAGCGGCCGGGCCTTCGGCACGACCCTCGATCTCCTGAACTCGAACCTTGTCGACCAGAGCGACGTGAGCCGTAGCGCGCCGAGCGCGTCGAACGGCTCCGACCCGAACAAGTACGACGGTACCGCGGCGGGGTCGACGTTCAATCTCAACCCGATCGCGCACATCATCAGCGGCCCCTCGCGAGTCCGAGGCTGCAGCAGCTCCTCCGGCTGCCCCGGGCTCTCGGTTCCTCCTGGCCTCGGCCCTCATTTCGCCTACAGCGAAGGCGGCAACGCCACGGCCGGTGTCCTTCTCAATCTCGCCACGGGCGGAGCGAATCTGCTCGACGCCGTGTCGAATGGCTCGACCGCGGCGGTGAGCTGCAACGGTACCGGCGCCGACACGTTCGCGGCGACGAGCGAGATCGATGCGCTGGTCATCGCCGGGCGAAAGATCACGATCCCGGGCACGGTGAACCCGAACACGACGATCGTCGTCCCCGAGCTGCCGCTCCTGGTTCTCAACGAGCAGGCCTGCCCCGACGTCACCGCCCCGGCCGGAACCACGCGTTGCAGCGTGAACTCGCTGCACGCCCAGCTCATCAGCCCGATCATCACCGGAGTCCTCGATCTCAAGCTCTCGGGAGCCACCGCGACGATCTCCAATTCGCTGTGCTCCAGCGGCGGCGGCGGGGGCTGCAACCCGATCCTCACGAACTCGATCAAGACCTCGCAGATCCTGCAGTCGAACCGCGTGACGCCGAAGACGCCGCAGGTGCCGGCGATCGGTGACCCGATCCTGTTCACGATCGCGGCCACGAACTCCACGGCCCCGAATCAAACCTGCCCCGCGGGAGCCCAGACCGGCCACAACCTCCGCGTGATCGACCGGATCCCGAAGGGCGTCACGATCGACACCGCGACCATCACCATCCAGACCGACAACGGCACGCCCGTCCCGACCACCGGGACGATCGCGGCGTGTCCCGCGAGCCTGCAGTTCTCCGGCTGCAGCGGCGAGCCCGCGAGCGACCCGTCGCGGCAGTGCCTCACCGTCGCCGACGGCGACCTCGCGCCGCAGCAGACGAAGCGCATCTCCTTCATCGCGACCGTGAACTCCAGCGCCATCGGCGGCACGCAGCCCGGGTGCGACAGCGACGGCTCCGGCCTCGGCATCTGCAACACCGCACTCATCCAGATCGACGAGATTCAGAATCCGTCCGGGACTCCTCGTACCTCCGCCATCCAGTGCCCCAAGCCCGGCGGAGACGTGATCCGCACCACCGGCAGCGGTGGTTGCTCCCTCGGCCTCGACTCTCGCGGCCGCTCCGAAGCGATCCCCATGTTGCTCGTGGGTGCTTGGCTCTTGATCCGTCGCGGACGGCGTCACGGCGCGCGCGCCTGAGCGCGCGCCGTCCGCCTCCGGACGCGCGAAGACATAAAGCTACGAACGGGCTCTGCCCGGTGATCGACGTGCGGCGAGTGAATCGCGCACGGAATGGTGAGGATCGTCACGACATCCAAACGGGGCGTGCGGTCCAGGAGGGAACGAATGAAGAACGGGGTTGGGTGGCTGGTCACAGGGGCTCTGCTCTGCTTGTCCGTGGTTCCGGCGGCGGCGCAGACGGCACAGGGTCGGGCGTTCGGCACCACGCTGGATCTGCTCGGCTCGACGCTCGTCGACGCGAGCGACACGCAGACGAGAACGGCACCGAACGTCGCGAACTCGCCGAACCCGAACGGGTTCGCGGGGGTCGCTGCCGGCGCGCAGGTCCCGGTACGGCCGATAGCCGAGGTGATCACCGGGCCGTCGATCACGCGCGGTTGCGCGGTCCCCGGCGGATGCCCGGAGCTGTTCAACAGTCCGACGGCCGGATTCACTCCGCTCAACGGCAATCTGTCGAACGAGACCTTCGTCCACAGCGTCGCCGGTGACGCGACGGCCTCCGTATTGATCGGGGCTAACGGAGCGCCGAACCTCCTCGACGCCGTCAGCAACGGCGCGAACGTCACGGTGCGTTGCAACAACGACGCGATCGGTTCCACGCCGACTCCGCAAGTCTCGCACGTGAGCGAGGTCGACGCCTTGGTGATCAACGGCTCGCCGATCACGATCCCCGGCGCCGCCAGCACCATGACGACCTCGATCCTCGGCACCGGGCTCCCACTGGTCGTCATCAACGAGTTCGATTGCAGCACCACCACGACGAGCGCGTCCTGACCGACGACCGCGCTGAACGCCCAGGGGCTTCCGCTCTCCGGGCTCGGACTCATCGATCTCAAGCTCTCGAGCGCGTCCGGCGCGATCACCTACAACCCGGCTCAGTGCCAGTGCAACGGCGCGCTGCTGAACATCGTGAAGACCTCGAACGTGCTCTTGCCGAACGGCTCGGCGGAGTTGCCCCCGGTCCCGAACCCGGGCGACACCATCCGCTACACCATCCGGGTCGGCAACAGCGGTTGCGTGGCGGCGACCAACGCCCGCGTGATCGACCGCCTCCCGGCGGGCGCGACGGTGGTGCAGAGCACGCTGCCGGTGGGCACGTCGATCGGCGCGTGCGGCGGCGGCGCTCCGAGCTGCGGCTCGGGCTCCTCGCTCCAGTGCATCACGATTCCGCTCGGAACGATCGCAGTCGGTGCCACCGCGCAGCGGACGTTCAACGCCACGGTGAACTCCGGCGCCGGCTGTAACGCGAACGGCGAGGGCACCGCGATCTGCAACGCGGCGAATGCCTTCGCCGACGGTGGGATCACCGCGGTGCAACCCTCGCAAGCGGTCACGCTGTGCCCGAAGCCGCCTCCGGGAGGCCCCGGTGGTGCGGGCGGCAGCGGTGGCGGTGGCGGCAGTGGCGGAGCGGGTGGTGGCGGCGGTGCCGGCGGAGTCGGTGGCGGCGGCGGTGGTGGTGGAGCCGGTGGTGCGGGCGGCGCAGGTGGCGCCGGCGGCAGCGGCGGCGATACCGTGCGCACGACCGGCAGCGGTGGCTGCTCGCTGTCGACGAACCCGTCGGCGAACGGCTCGGAGATGATTCCGGTTCTGACGATCGGGCTCTTGCTCGCCGTTCGTCAGTGGCGTAGACGCGCTTCACGGGCATGAGGGGAGCGGGAGCCGTGCAACCGCTCGGACGAGTTGATCTTCCGGTGCGCAGCCGCCCGACGGCTGCGCTCGGGAGACGGGGAGGTCATGTGATGAGTTGGCGAAACGGATTCGCGTCGAAGAGTCTGCTGATCGCCGCGATCGCGACGATGTGCGTCGCCGGCGGCTCGAGCGCCCAGGTCGTGGCACCCGGTACCGGGGTCGAGTACGAAGACGCCGAGATCTTCCGTCCCACGACGGGTCCCTCGGACTACATCACGGTCTACGACTCGGACAACCTCCGCCCGGGCAAGTTCTACCTGGGCATCTGGGCCGATTACGCCCGGAACCCGATCGAGCTCCAGTTCCAGAACTCTGGGAACACGTTCAGCAAGGTCATCAAGAACCAGGGCACGCTGCAGCTCGTCGGCTCGATCGGCCTCCTCGACCGCCTCGAGCTCGGCATGCGTATGACCGGTTACATCCAGAACAACGAGGATGTGAACTTGGCCGGCAACTCGGTCGGTGGCACCCAGGCGAAGATGGGTGACATCATCGTCAACGGGAAGATCGGTCTGATCCAGCGCGAGGATCTCGGCTTCGGCCTCGCGATCGTACCGGAGGTCATCCTCCCGACCGGCAATCACCAGGACTTCGCCGGCACCGGCAAATGGGGCGGCGGCGGTCTGTTGGTTGCCGACTACTACCCCACCGATTACCTGCGCTTCTCGCTGAACGGCGGCGGCTACATCCGCGACAAGATCGGCGGCGGCAAGCTCTCCGACCCCGACGACGGCGCGACCGACCAGATCCGCATGGGCGGCGGCGCGGCTTACGACATCAACGAATCGCTCACGGCGATCGTCGAAGGTTACGCGGCGACCAGCACGAAGTCGCCGTTCGACGACGAGATCCATACCCCGGCCGACGTGATCGGTGCCCTGCGCTTCCACATGTCGAAGATCGATCTCACGTTCGGCGGCGGCGCCGGCCTCACCCGTGGCCAGGGCTCGCCGGAGTTCCGCATCTTCTTCGGCGTGACCCCGCCGAAGGAGCGCCGCAAGGCCAAGGAAGCCCCGCCGACCGGTGTCGACCTCTCGCAGTCGCGCAAGACCTACGCGCTCGAAGACCGGAACGGCGACGGCCGTCCGAGCCCGGGCGACGTGCTCGCCTACACCGTCAGCGTGGTCAACACGGGCGGTGGCTCGATCACGAACTTGGTGGTCGACGACGCGATCCCGGCGCACACGGCGTACGTGCCGGGCAGCCTCTCGATCAACGGCCGTCCGATGAGCGATGCGGCCGGCGACGACGATGCCGAATTCGTGTCTTCTCCGGTTCCCGCCATCCGCGCACGCGCCGCGACGCTCGGCTCCGCGCCCGGCGAGAACCACGTCGACGTGACGTTCAAGGTCACGATCGACACCGAGATCACCGTGCCGACCCCGATCGTCAACCAGGCGATGGTGGCGGCCGACAACACGCCGCAGTTCCCGCTCCCCGCGGCGCAGACCATGGTCTTCCCGACGGTGCCGCAGCACGAGCACGTGATCGTCGGACCCGAGAAGATCGAGCTCACGGAAGAGATCCACTTCGAGTTCAACAAGGCGGTGATCCAGTCCGAGAGCTTCCCGATCCTGAAGGAGCTCGGACAGGTCCTGAAGGAATACCCGGATCTCCGCATCCGCATCGAGGGCAACACCGACTCGGTCGGCTCCGATGAGTACAACCGCAAGCTCTCCGATCGTCGTGCGCTCGCGGTGCGTGACTTCCTCGTCGGCCTCGGCATCGCCAAGGACCGCATGCAGTGGACGGGACGCGGTGAAACCAACCCGATCGCCAGCAACGACACGGCGGCCGGACGCGCCATGAACCGGCGCACGGAATTCATCGTGCTGAACCCGGATGCGGTGAAGAACGCGGTGCTCCGCTCCGAGAAGAGCAAGTCGGACCTCGCTCCGCAGAGCGAGCCGGCCTGGCTGAAGAAGTCGAAGGGAACGCCCGAGCGTTAGGCTCGGGACTCGCCGGGAGCCGCCGCCGACAGGCGCGGCGGCTCCCGGTCGACCTCCGGATTGATTCTCGGCGGCTTCTTCCCTAGGCTCGCCGGTCTGGCCGAAGCCGAGGAGGAAGAAGCATGAGTCGCTCGGGAAGCTGTCCGTTTTGCGAGCTCGGGGCTCGCGTGGTCCGGGAGAACGAGCTCGCCGTCGCAGTACGAGATCAGGAGCCGGCTTCGCGGGGACACACGCTGGTGATCCCCAAGCGTCACTGCCCGAGCTTCTTCGATCTGAGCGCCGCGGAGATCGCCGCGTGCGCCGACCTCCTGAAGGGTGAGCGCGCCGCGCTGGCGGGCGAGCTCCACCCCGACGGCTTCAACGTCGGAATCAACGACGGCGCGGCCGCCGGGCAATCGATCGAGCACACGCACTGGCACCTGATCCCGCGCTACAAGGGCGACCACCCCGACCCGCGCGGGGGCGTGCGCCACGTCATCCCGAACCGGCGCTGATCCGATCCGCCCCGCCATGGACGTCACGAACCTCTCCGGCAAGGTCGTCCTGGTCACCGGCGCGGGGAGCGGCATCGGCCGCGAGACCGCCCTCGCCTTCGCCCGTCTCGGCGCCGCGATCGTCGTCTGCGACGTGAACGGCATGAACGCCGGGCGCACGGTGGCGGACATTCAGGCGGCCGGCGGGCGGGCCTCGGCCCACGTCGTCGACGTCGCGGATCGTGCGCAGATGGAGCGTTTCGCCGAAGACGTGCACCGCGAGCACCCCGCGGTCGACGTGCTCGTCAACAACGCGGGCGTCGGCCTCGGCGGCGGGTTCCTCGACACGTCGCTCGAGGACTGGGATTGGATCCTCGGCATCAACCTCCGCGGCGTCATCCACGGCTGCCATTTCTTCGTCCCGAAGATGGTGGCACGCGGCGCGGGCGGACACGTCGTGAACGTGGCGTCGGCCGCGGCGTTCGTCGCCGGCGAGACGCTGTCGGCGTACTGCACCACGAAGTTCGCGGTGCTCGGTCTCTCCGAGTCGCTGCGTGACGAGCTCGCCCGCCACGGCATCGGGGTCACCGCGATCTGTCCGGGAATCATCAACACGCCGATCACCGGCAGCTCGCGGATGCGCGGCAAGGCTGCGGCGCCGGGCGCGCAGGAGCGCCTCGTCGAGTTCTACAAGAAGCGGAACTACGGACCCGACAAGGTCGCCCAGGCAATCGTCGCCGCGGTCGGTAGCAACACCGCGGTCGCCCCGGTCTCGCCCGAGGCGTGGTTCATGTACCTGATGAAGCGGGTGTCACCGTCGGCGACGGCGTGGCTGAACCAGCGGATGACGGAGCGGTTCGAGAAGCAGATCGGGGCTTCTTCCTCAGGCTGACGCCGTAGGCCCCGTTCGGTGCTCGCCGCTTCGCGGCTCCGCTCCTCCGATGGCCGTCGGCAAGTCGCGCACGCCGCTTCGCGTCGTCCGCGCCGTGCCTCGCTAAAGACTTCAGGCTGACGCCGTAGGCCCCGTTCGGTGCTCGCCGCTTCGCGGCTCCGCTCCTCCGATGGCCGTCGGCAAGTCGCGCACGCCGCTTCGCGTCGTCCGCGTCGTTCCTCGCTAAAGACTCCACGGTGAACCCCGGGGCTCGTCCTCCGGGTTGCTGCGTTACTCGTCTGCTTCAGGCGAATAACGCGCCGGCGGGTTCTCCGGATACAC
>JACXTT010005586.1_pt1 | contig 18235 bp, 13 predicted proteins | sample 9270951 | NCBI WGS metagenome assembly JACXTT01 (sample SAMN15532306, study PRJNA645909) | rock metagenome | isolation source: weathered quartz diorite | place: Puerto Rico | collected 2017-06-21 | reverse complement strand
GCCAGCGGCCGGGGAACAGTCGCCAGGGTCGCGATGACCCGGGCGAGCTCAGGTTTCCGTGCGCGTGAACACGTGCATGCCGATGCCGGCGCGCTTCGCATGGCGCTTGGCACGCGCCGCCAGCGTGGCGATGGGTTGGGCTCGCAGGGGTAGCGGTGGCGACAGTTCCACGGCGCCCATCACCACGGCGGTGAACGGAAAGAACTGGTGCTCGCCGCGGCGATCCTTGCCGTCCAGGCCGCCGCGCTCCACGTCCGCCGCATCGTACAGGTGGGGCGCGCGGGCATTGAAGGCATGGATGACGCGTTCGCAGCGCCCCTTCCAGTCCTCGCTCTGGAACAGCACCACGAAATCATCGCCGCCAATATGGCCGATGAAGTCCAGTGCGGGGTCGACATGCTCGCTCAGCAGGCCGGACAGCAGCCGGATCATCTCGTCGCCGCGTGAATAGCCGTAGTGATCGTTGAACGGCTTGAAATCGGTGAGATCGACATGCACCACGGCGATGTGTTCGCCACCCTGCAGCAGGCGTTCCAGGTGTTCGGTGGTGGGGATGTTGCCGGGCAGGAAGGTGAGGGGATTGGCATGGCGCGCGGCTTCGATGCGCAGTTCGCTCACGCGGCGCACCAGTGCCTCGCCGGTACCCAGGCCCCGGTACTGGCCGCGGCTGGTGACGATGAAGCCGTCGGCGAGATAGCGCTGGTCTTCGCCGCGCAGCACGTCGGACAGGCTCTCGAGGCTGCGCTGTTCGTCGCACACCAGGGGCGCGCTGTTCATCAGTGCCGTGCATGACTTGCGCGCGAGCAGCTCGCGCGCGAACGGCTGTGCCATGCGTTCGTTCACCAGGCGCCGGTTGATCAGGCCGATCGGGTGGCCGTCCTTCACCACGGCCACGGCATGCAGCTCGGGATGGTCCACGAACAAGGCCATCACCTCGTCGTTGGTCTGGCGCGGGTGCACCGCGGGCGCTTCGATCAGCAGGTGGCTGACCTGGGTGGGACGCTGCGTGACCGGGCCACGCGGGCGCGGCATCACCGAGACGGAGGAAGTGCGCAGGAGCAGCTTCGCCTCGGCCGAAGCCTCGGTCGCCGCCTCGGGCAGGGGGCGGCCGATCAGGAAACCCTGGGCGTAGGGAATGCCGAGGTCGCGCATCACGCGCAGGTCGGCGGGATCCTCCACGCCCTCGCCGACCAGGTCGGTGCCCAGCGACTCGGCCACCTGGCACAGGGCGCGCACGATCGCCAGGCGACCGGCGCTGCGCGACACGCCATGGATCAGGTAACGGTCGATCTTCACCACGTCCGGGTGGATCTCGTTCCACATCTCGAAGTTCGAATGACCGTTGCCGAAGTCGTCCAGCGCGATGCGCATGCCGTGCGCGCGCAGGTAACCCAGCGCATGGGCGAGGCGCGCCGGGTTCTCCACCGCGTCGCGCTCGGTCACTTCGATGGTGACGCGCGCCGGGTCCAGTCCGCTGGCGGTCAGCGCGAACAGCACGTCGTCGGGACGCATCGCGTCCTGCAGGATGGCGTGCGCACTCAGGTTCACCAACAGCCGGCCGCTGTCCGCCTGCGCGGCGAACGTGTGGCAGATGGTGCGGGCCGCGTGCAGTTCCAGCTCGGCGAGGCGGCCCTCCATGCGCGCGAGGTCGAGCAGGTCGAGGATCGAGACGTTGCCAGGCATGAAGGCGCAACGGCTCAGCCCCTCGTGGGCCACGACCTCCATGGTGTCCACGCGCACCACCGGCTGGAACACCGGCATGAGGCTGCCCGCGGCGAGCGCGCGTTCGAGCATGGTTTTGCGGGAATGGTCGTAGACGAGGATGGCTGACATGCCTGGCGTGTGGTCAGGCCGCTTTCGCGGCCCGGCGTGGGTGCATCGTAGCGGGTGGAGGCGACGCGTCCTGCGTCGGCCTGGGGAGGTCTTCCTGTTCGGAGGGAAGACGGAAGAAGGTGACCTGGCGCATCAGCGCCTCGGCATCGAGGGTCAGCGCGCGTCCCGTGGCGTTGATGTCGTCCACCAGGCCGGCGTTGGCCTGCGTGATCCGGTCCATCTCGAGCATGGTGCGGCTCACCTGCGTGATCCCGCTGACCTGGTTCTGGCCACTGTCGGAGATCTGCGATACCAGGGTCGACACGCGCGTCATGCTCTGCACGATGCCGTCCAGCGCGGCGCTCGAGCGCGCCACGCGTTCGCGCGCGACATCGACCGCATCGGTACTGTGGTTGATGAGGCGGCGGATATCCTTGCCAGCCTCCACGCAGCGGTGGGCGAGCTGGCGTACCTCGCCTGCCACCACGGCGAAGCCGCGGCCGCGCTCGCCGGCCTGTGCCGCCTCGATGGCCGCGTTGAGCGAGAGCAGGTTGGTCTGGAAGGCAATGCTGTCGACGAGGTCCACGATGTCCGCGATCCCGCGGCTGGCCTGCTGGATCGCACCCATGGAGGACAGCGCCTCGGCGGCCACCTGCCGGCCCTGTTCGACATGTGCCAGTGCCTCGCGCGCCGCGCCGGCGGCGCCCTCGGCATGACTGGCGCCTTCCACTGCGCGGGACGCCATGTGTTCCATCGAGGCCGTGGTCTGTTCCAGACCGGCAGCCTGCGTCTGGGTGCGATCGCTCAGCGCGTGATTGTCGTGGGCGAGATGGTGGGCACGCTGATCCACCGAGCGGGCGGTCGCGCGCACCTGCAGCAGCACCCGCGTGAGCTGTGCATCCATCGAGGCGAGCGCACGCAGCAGCTTGCCCAGTTCGTCGTCGTTGCCCACGTCGATGCGCTCGCCCAGCGAACCGGCCGCGATGCGCTGTGTCACCTCGGTCGCCAGGTTCAGGCGGTGCATCAGCGAACGCATCAGCGCGCCATCCAGCAGGACGGTGATGATGAGGGCGACGGCGAGCAGGACGCCCAGCACGACCACGCCCTGGCGATCGGCCTGGCGCTGCGTCTGCACCTGCTCGTTGCCCTTGGCCAGCGCGGCCTGGAACAGGTTGGCGAAGTCGCTTTGCAGGGGTTCGTAGGCGGGCTGTACTTCGGTGCTGAGCTTCAGCGAGCCCAGGTCGAACTGGCCGGCGTCGAGCAGGGCGAGCGTTTCGTCGATGGTGCGGTCGGCCTCGGCGCGATGCACGGCGGTCAGCTTCAGCGACTGCGCCTGTTCCTGTGCCAGTGCGCTGCCGAGCAGGGCTTTCCAGTGGCGTTCCGCATCCACGCGGTCCGCATGGATGCGCGTGCGCGCATCATCGACGGCAGAAGGCAATTGCGAAAGCACGGCATGCACCAAGGCCTGCAGGCTGCCGTTGTAGTCGTTCTGCACGCGCCCGACGTCGGCGACCGGGCTGAGCGAACCTTGCACGAGACCCTGGATGCGATCGTCCGCGCGATGCAATTGCAGTGCACCCGCCGCGCCGATCACGGCGAGCAATCCGAGAATGGACAGCAGGCGCAACAGCAGGCGCTGGCGCAGCGTCAGTCCGGGGATCCACTTCGGTAGTTTCAACATGGCACGTCTGGGTGAGGGAACTGCAAGAGCTGTCGGCTCACCGCGCTGCAACTTTAGCTGAAGAGCGAAAAAAATATCGTTTTGAATCAATTTGTTGTGGTTATTTTGAGCAGGCATTGAAAGCGCGGCAAGCTTGCCATCCGCATATGTCGGATCGATGACTTTCGTGCTGCACTTCTCACTTGCGCCAGCAAAAAGGCCCCGCCGCGAGGCGAGGCCTTCGGATCATGCGTGGCGAAACATGTCAGCCGGCAGGCAACTGCTTGGTGCCGAAGATCTTGTCGCCCGCATCGCCCAGGCCCGGCAGGATGTAGCCGTGCTCGTTGAGCCGCTCGTCGATCGCCGCGGTGAAGATCTCCACGTCCGGATGCGCCGCTTCGATGCGCTTGAGGCCCTCCGGCGCGGCGACCAGGAACAGCCCCTTGATGCGCTTGCAGCCGGCGGCCTTGAGCATGTCCACCGTGGCCACCAGGGTGCCCGCGGTGGCAAGCATGGGATCGACGATGAGGGCGAGGCGCTCGTCCATGCGGCCGGTGAGCTTCTCGTAATAGGTGACGGGCTTGAGCGTTTCCTCGTCGCGCTGCAGGCCCACCACGCTGACCTTGGCGGCGGGAATCATGTCGAGCACGCCGGGCAACATGCCCAGGCCGGCACGCAGGATCGGCACGATGGTGACCTTCTTGCCCTTGATCTGCTGCACGGTGAGCGGGCCGGCCCAGCCTTCGATGGCCTGCTCCACGGTCTCCAGGTCCTTGGTTGCCTCGTAGGTCAGCAGCGAAGCGACCTCCGAAGCGAGTTCGCGGAACTCCTTGGTGCTGATGCCGCCACGGCGCATCAGGCCGAGCTTGTGCTGGATGAGCGGGTGGCGGACTTCGACGATCTTCATGGGCAAGCCTTGCTGCGCGGTCGCGCGATTGTCACCCACGCGGCGTGACGGGGGCGAGTGGTTTCTGCAGGCGGAGTTGTCGCGCGATGCCCGTCTGCGCGACCAGTCCCTGGTCGTGGCTCACCAGGATGAGCGAGCCGCGATACGTCGACAGCGCCTGTTCGAGCAGCAGGCGGCTGTCCAGGTCCAGGTGGCTGTCCGGCTCGTCGAGCAGCAGCAGGTCGTACGGTTCGAGTGCACTGTCCAGCGCCAGCAGGGCCAGCTTCACGCGTTCGCCGCCGCTCAGCAGTCCGGCGGGCTGTTCGGCCCGGTCGGCGCGCAGGCCGATGCCGGCGAGGTACTCGCGATAGCGCGTGGGCGAGTGTCCCGGCGATAGCGCGCGCAGGTTGTCCAGCGCGGTGCGGTCGTCCTGCAGCAGGCTGTAATGCTGGTCGATCAGCAGCACGCGTTCGCCTCGCCGGATGCGCCCCGCACGTGGCGGCAGGCGGCCCAGGATGGTGGCGAGCAGGCTGGACTTCCCGCTGCCGTTGTCGCCGTCCAGCTGCAGGCGCTCACCCGGCGCCAGGTGCAGGTCGATCGGCCGGTCGTGGCCGTGCGGAGGTACCACCCCGTCCAGTTGCAGGGTGGCATGCGTGGACGGAAGTTCGCCCAGGTCGAACCGTTGGGGACGGTGCTGCTCGACCCGCGCACGGGCCTGCAGGGTCCGTTCGTGCTGGCGCTCCTGTTGCGAACGTTGCGCCGTGGCGAGGCGCGTGCCGGTGTCTTCGGAACGTTGCTTGCGCCGGTCGAGCAGGATGGTGGGCAGGTTTGCGTTGGCGCGCTCGCGGCCCGCCTTCTGCTGGCGCCTGGCAAGGCGCTCTCGCTCCTGCTGCTGTCGCCGGTCCAGTGCCTTCTGCTCACGCCGCGCCTGCTCCAGCTGCCGATCGGCGGCCTGCGCTTCGGCCTGCCGCTGCACGGCATAGGCGGCATAGCCGCCACCGTATCGACGCATGCCGTTGGCGGTCAGCTCATCGATGCTGTCGACCTCGTCGAGCAGTTCTCGATCGTGGCTGATCAACAGGTGGCCACCTCCGTGCGTGGCCAGCCGTTCGCGCAGCCAGCGCCGGCCGCGGCGGTCGAGATGGTTGCCCGGTTCGTCCAGGATAAGGAAGTGGTCGACCTGCTCGAACATCGCCGTCAGTCGCAGGCGCACGCGTTCGCCGCCGCTCAGGCTTTCCCAGTGGCGCGTCGTGTCGTCCGGCAGGCCGGCCTCCCCGAGCCAGCGGCGCAGGCGCTCGCGCACCTCCCAGTCATCGTCCAGTGCGTGGAAGTCGGCGGGATCGACGCTGCCCGCCTCGATGCGGTGCAAGGCCTTCAACTTGCGATCGACGCCGAGCATCGCCGCCACGTCGCCAGTGAAGGCCGGCCATCGTTGCGGCAGGTAAGCCAGGGTGGCGTGACGGACCACCTGCCCCTGGGTGGGCATGATCTCGCCGGTGAGGATGCGCGCAAACAGCGATTTGCCGCTGCCGTTGCGCCCGACCAGCGCGTGCCGGCCGACGGGGAAGTGGGTGTCCAGATGCTGGAACACGGCGTCGCGCCCGGGCGGCGCAAAGCCCAGTTGATGCGTGAGTAAGGCTGGGGCTGTCATAGACCCTCCGTCCGGGAGTGGCGTACGACAGGGGGGCCGGCGAGTAACGCCGCAGGAGATCGACCGCCCTGTCACTCGTGGCCGAACGCAGCACGCCCGCAAGGGCGGCAGTCAGTCGGCAGTCGAGCGGCTCAGAGGCGCATGTCGGCGGTCAATCCTTGGGGCGGTTTCTGGCGCGGAGCATAGCAGGGCTTGCTTAAGCGCCCATAAAAAAGGGTGCCGGTCGGCGCCGGCACCCTGCTTGTCATGACGGCATCAGTGGCCGGCGTTGGGCTGGCCGCTCAGGCAGGTGCTCATGAACTGCTTGCGCGCATCGCCCTTGAGGCTCTTGGCCTGCGGATCGGCGTTGCAGGCCTTCATCTTTTCCTGCTGGGTCATCTTGGCCGGCGCAGGGGCCTCGCCCTTGAGGCAGCTGCTCATGAACGCCTTGCGCTCGTCACCGGTCTTGCCCGTCGCCTGCTTGTTGCAGTCGGTCATGCGCTGCTGCTGCGCATTGGGTGCCTTCGTGGCCGCGGTATCGGCAGCCTGCGGCGCGGCAAAAGCGGTGGAGGCGGCGAAAGCCAGCGCGACGCTGGCGACCATCAGGCTCAAACGCGAAGACATGCGGGTACCCTCCTGGATGACCGGCGAGCGCCGGCGGCGCCAGTCTATGCCTGCCGGCAGGCGCCCGGGAGGGGCATCCTCGCCCTCGCGTGCACGCCGTTCAGCAAGACCGCGGCCTGCGTTGTGAACGTGGCGTCACGGACCTCACGCGCGATCGCATCGGTGCGATGACGCGCCCGAAAAAAAGCCACGCCCGTTGCCGGACGTGGCTTCTCGTTCACGCGCAGCGCGGGAGCTCAGCGGCCTCGGCCGCGTCCCTCGCCCTGGTCATCATCGTCACCCTGATGGCCTTGCTGGTTCTCGCCATCACCATGCGGCGCGTGGCTCATGTCGCCCGGGCGTGCCGGCACGAACAGGTCGACCACGAAACCATCGTGATCGGAGGCGCCGATCGCCTTTCGATAATCCGTGGCGGTAGCCGCATCGGCTTCGGTCTGCACGGGGGCATCGATGTCCGCGCGGCCGTACTGCATCTTCAGGAAGCGCAGGCGGGCCACCTGGTTCAGCAGTGCGTGGTCGAGCACTTGCACGGTCGGCACCTCGCGGCCCGAGTTGCCCGAGCCTGCCTGGGTATAGCCCTGGATCTGGCCGAACTTCTCGGTGAACAGGAACGAATAGCGATCGTTCTGGGGCACCGATTCCACCGCGTTCCACAGCGCCGGGTACACGATGTTCTTGCCCAGCTTCAGCAGGTTCTCGCTGTCCTTGTACCTGCCCGAGACCAGGCCGACCACGTCGACCCAGCCATCGCTGAACTGGTAGGCGTTGAAGTCGCCCACCACCAGCAACGGCTGCCAGGGCGCCGCGGCCTGCAGGTCCTGCACCCGGCGGGCCAGCGAGGTGGACTGCAGGAAGCGCTTCTGGCGGTCGCGCGTCGCGCTGCTGTCATCCTTGTCGACGTTGGTGCGTGCCTTGGGATGGACCGAGATCACCTGGAAGCGCACACCGCGCGCTTCGGCGGTGAGCAGCAGCGGCGGGTGGTCGTGCACGAACGCGGTCTGGCCATTGTCGTTCCAGGCATCGTCCGCGCCGAGCTGCTGCACGGAGACCACGCGGACACGATCGCTGCGCACCAGGAAGCCCACGTTGATGCCGCTCGGATCGTGGCCCGGCAGCAGGTAGGCCTGGTAGTTCGCGCGGTAGTCGTCCTGCAGCTGCGTCGCCAGTCCCTGCAGCACGGCGAGGCTCTTCACCTCCTCGACCGACAGCACGTCCGGCAGTTGCAGCACGCTGCCGATATAGGCCGACAGGCGCTGCGTCTTCAGGGTCACCTCGTCCGGCGTCGGCTCCTTGCTGTTGCCGCTGCAGGTGAAGGTGGTGTTGAAGTTGCTGTCGCAGAAGCGCTCGGTGTTGAACGCGCCGATGCGCAGCGCATAAGGCGCCGTGGGCGAGACGGCGCGCGGCATTTCAGCCGCGTGCCTGAGCGTGATCGAGGTGGGGATGAACGTGTAGGCGCCGAAGTCGTAGGAGATGATGCCTTCGGCGCGGAAGGTGCTGCCCGCCACGTACGGCGTGTTGAGCGGCACGGCACCGAAGTCGGCCGTGTTCATCTTGAACACCTCGGGATTGCCGCTCCAGTTGGGCAACTGCACGCCCTCGGGCACGGTGACGCCGAAGCGTACGCCCGGGCGGCGCAGCGAGCGCTTGCCGTTCGCGGTGACGCTCACTTCGGCAAACGGTTGGCCGCTGAAGCGCTTGTTGCCGGTGTTGATCATGCCGTTCTCGATCACCACGCGCATGCCGACGAAGCATTGGAAGTTGGTGGCGCCGCACGACAGCTTGTCGGGATCGGAGGAGGGCACGTTCTCGCCGAACTTTACCGGCGCGGGCAGGCGAGCCCCGTGCGAGGTCACCGTGACGGTGGCGTTCTTCAGCTCGGTGAGGCGGTAGTAGTTGTCGACGGTGGCATCCACGTCCACCACGTCGCCCACGGCGACCGAGGGTGTGTTCGAGGTGAACACGTAGATGCCGTTGGAGGTCAGCGGATCGGCATCGGCGCGGGCGTCCGGCGTCTGCATGGTGAATCCGGCCGGGCCCACCGCCGTGACGATGTTGCCGCTGGTCGTCACCGACTTGCCGACCAGCGGCGACACCTGCTCGCGGCCTTGGATCTGCCAGATCTCGGCGGCGATCGGGATGTCGTACAGGATCGCGCCCATGGCGGTGTCGCGCGCAAGCGGAACCTTGTCGCTGGGCTGGCTCAGCTTGACTTCGAACGCCTTGTCCTCGCTCGGCGTGTTGCGGCCATGCACGACCACGTTGAAGCGGGTCTGGGTCTCGCCCTCGGCGATGGCCAGCGTGGTGTCCAGCGCTTCGTAGTCACCGTTGGCGACGGTGGCGGTACCGTCCTGCGTGGCGGCATGCACGGTCACGCCACCCGCGGGCGCGGGCTGGTTGAGCGTCACGGCGAACGTCATGTTGACGTTCGCGGCGCCGCGCACCTTGGCGCTCGCGTCGGCGATGGACAGGGCCTGCCCCAGCACCGCGCAGGAGCTGGCGCTGTTGTGCGGGGCGGTAGGTGCAACGACGTCGAAGTCGGCCTGGTTGTCGCCGGCGTTGACGGGCAGTCCGGCGGCATCGGTCTTGCGCTGGTAACCCTTGTCGGCGTTGGTGCTGCCGAGCGAAGCCAGCGGCGTGCCCGCCTTGTAGGCGGAGCCGGCGGACAGGCCGACCTGGTCCACCGACTGGCCGGAGCCGTCGAGCAGGGCCAGGCCGCCGTCGTCGGTAACGCCGGTGCTGTACCTCAGGTCGCCGGCGACGCTGCCGGAATAGCCGCCGCTGGCGCTGTTGGTCAGCAGCAGGTAGCAGCCGGCGGGAATCGAAGTGCCGGCAGGCAAGGTGAGGCGCGTGCCGGTGGTGCCGCTGGCATTGGAGGCGTTGAGCTTGTAGCCGGACAGGTCCAGCACCTTGCTGCCGCCGTTGAACAGCTCGACGAACTCGTCGTTGCCGCCGGCCGGGCCACGGACGCGAAACTGGCTGATGCTGAGGTCGGCTGCCTGTGCAGCACCCGCGGACAGGATGACTAGCAGCGCGGCCCAGGGCGCGCGCCGGATAAGCCTGGGTTTCATGGACCACTCCCTTGCTGGGTCCGGAGCGGACCCCATCGGGACGAGGCTAGTCAGTCATTGCGACAGTTTCGCGAAGGATTTTGCGCTTTCGTTCGAAATTGCGAAGCAGCTTCCGTTTTGCGGTCACGGCGCCCGGGCGGGCGACGGACCGTCCGGCGCGCACGAAAAGGGGGCGCAGGTCATGCGCCCCCTTCGGATCAAAGCAGGATCGGCCGGCGTCGTCGTTCAGCGAACGACGCCAGTGGTGGATCAGGCCGCCTCGGCCTTGAGCTTGCGCGGACCGTTGAGCAGCGCCTGGCGCACGTGCGACACCACCAGGTCCACCTCGTCGCTGCTCACCAGGAAGTGCGGGGTGAAGCGCAGCGAATTGGTGCCGCCATGGATCACGCCCACGCCCCGCTCGCGCATGTACTCCTCGATGGAGTTGGCGCCGTAGCACTTGAACTCCGGCGAAAGCTCGCACGAGAACAGCAGGCCGGTGCCCTGCACCTTGGTGATCAAACCGCCCAGTTCATTCTTCAGCGCATTGAGCTTGTCGACGAATTCCTTGCCGCGCTCGCGGATGTTGTTGCGCACCTCGTCGGTGAGCTCGCCGAGCGTGGCCAGGGCCACGTCCAGCGCGCGCGGGTTGGCGGTCATGGTGTTGCCGTAGATGCCCTTGCGGTAGAGCTCCCCCGTGCGCTCGCTCACGGCGAGCACCGACAGCGGATACTGGCCCGCGTTGAGCGCCTTGGAGAAGGTCTCCATGTCCGGCGGCGCCAGCTTCTCGAAGCCGGGATAGTCGGTGACCGACAGCACGCCGTGCGCGCGCAGGCCGGCCTGGATGGAGTCGACCATCAGCAGGGTGCCGTGTGCTTCGGTGAGCGCGCGCGCCTTCTGGTAGAACTCCGGCGTCACCGCACGGCCCGGATCGCCTTCGCCCATCACCGGCTCGAGGAACATCGCCTCGATGAACCAGCCGTGCTTCTCGGCATCGGCGAACACGGCTTCCAGCTGCGCCACGTCGTACGGCTGCACGGTCAGCAGGGTGTCTTCGTGGCGGTAGCTGGCGAGATGCTGCAGGTAGGTCTTGCGGGTGGAATCGGAATACAGCGCCGGGCGATCGGTACGGCCATGGAAGGCGCCCTTCACCGCCACGCGCTTGATGGTGCGGCCGGCATGGCGCGCGCCGGCATCGGTCATCAGCTTGGCGTTGACGTCGGCGATGCGGCAGGCCAGGCCCACGGCTTCGGAACCGGAATTGAGGCAGAGGTAGCGCGTATACGGATTGCCGCCGCGGTTGCGGCCCAGCTCGCGATCCATCGCCTGCGTGAAACGCATCTGCGAAATGCTCGGCGTCATCACGTTGGCCATCACCTGCGGACGCGCCAGGGCGGCGTCGATCGCGGCGTGGTTGTGGCCGAAGCCCAGCATGCCGTAGCCGCCGTTGTCGTGGATCACCGAGCCCTTGAAGCTGACCACCCACGGACCGCGCGCGGCGGCGGGCAGGTACGGATTGATGGCATCGTCGGGATAGAAATTGACGAATTCCGACTGCGCCTTCGACAGCTGTTCGCTTTCGTCGAGCTTGAGGAAATCACCCAGCTCGCCGCGCAGCTCGCGATGACGCGCGACGGCCTCACCGATTGCCTGCGCCAGCTCGGGGTGGCTGGCCGCGAGACGCTCGATGGTGGCGTCGTCGAGTCCGGTGGTCAGCGGTGCGCCGCCGAATTCGCGCAGTTCGCGCAGCTGGTCAATCACGCCCATGGATTCCTCCTTCTAGGTCGACTTGCCTGCCTCCCACTGGCGGGCGCACCGACGTTTCAACGAATGCAGGGTGGAAACCCGCGGTTGGTCCGCGTTTCCCGGCCTGTGGGGGACATGCCGCACTGCGATCCTCCACGGATGTGCAGTGCAACGACCAACCGAGCATAGCGCGGCGGTTTCGCCGCCGGTACCCCGGGTGACGCTTGTCACCTGCGCCGGCTGACGCTGGCGACTCCCGGCAAACCCTTGCCACGCCTAGCATCGTGGCCAAGGAGGAGGAGCCATGGAACAACCTGTCGCAACGGTCGCCAGCCTCGCTGGCACGGTCAAACGTTACGGTGCTTTAACGGCGCTGGACGGCCTGGATCTCATGTTGCACCGCGGCGAATTGCTCGCCTTGCTGGGGCCCAACGGAGCGGGCAAGAGCACGGCGATCAACCTGCTGCTGGGGCTGGTGCGGGCGGACGCCGGACGCGTGAGCCTGTTCGGCAAGGATCCGCAGGACATCGATGCACGCCGGCGCATCGGCGTGATGCTGCAATCGGCGGTGCTGCCGGGCACGCTCAGCGTGGCGGAACTGCTGCGCCTGACGATGAGTTACTACCCCGCGCCGCGCACGCTGGCGGAAACCGCGGAGATGGCCGGCATCGGCAACCTGCTCGCGCGACGTTACGCGGGCCTGTCGGGTGGCCAGCAGCGCAGCGTGCAGTTCGCGATGGCGCTGTGCGGGCGCCCGGAGTTGCTGTTCCTCGATGAACCTACCGTGGGCATGGACATCGACGCGCGTCGCAGGCTGTGGGCCGCCATACGGCAGCTCGTGGCCGAAGGCTGCGCCGTCGTGCTCACCACGCATTACCTTGAAGAAGCCGAAGCCCTGGCGCAGCGCGTGGTGGTGCTCGCCAAGGGGCGCGTGCTGAGCGATGGCAGCGTGCACGCATTGCGGGCCCGCGTGGCGCAGTCGCGCATACGCTGCATCACCGATCTCGATGCCGCGGCGATCGCGGCGTGGCCGAAGGTCACCTCCGCCATCCGCGAAGGCGGACGCCTGGAAGTGTGCACGAAAGCCGCGGAGAACGTGGTGCGACGCCTGCTGGATGCCGATCCGGCGCTGAGCGAGCTGGAAGTCCTGCGCGCGGGCCTGGCCGAGGCATTCACCGAAATCACCCGCGAAGCATCAAGTGAAAAGGAGGCCGCGTAATGGAAGCCGTCGAACCGATCGTCATGCTCGACACCGCGCGCCGCATGCCGGCGAGCCGCGTGATCGGCGCCTACCTGGCCGAGATGCGCAGCGAGTGCGTGCGCTACCTGCGGGCGCCGGGCTTCATGCTGCCCGTGATGCTGTTTCCCACCATGTTCTACCTGTTGTTCGGCATCGTGATGAACCGTGCCAACGGGCCGGACGCGCTGCGTTTCCTGCTGGCGAGCTATGGCGTGTTCGGCGTGATGAGCCCGGGCCTGTTCGGTTTCGGCGTATCGCTGGCGACCGAGCGCGACAATGGCCTGCTGACCCTCAAGCGCGCGCTGCCCATGCCGCCGGGCGCGTACCTGCTGGGCAAGATGCTGATGGCGATGCTGGCCTCGGGCGTGGTCATCGTGCTGCTGCTGGCCATGGCGGTGGGCCTGGGCCACGTACCCGTCAGTGCGGGCCAGGCGCTGCAGCTGCTGGCGACCGGGATGGCGGGCGTGTTGCCGTTCTGTGCGCTGGGCATGTTCGTCGGCACCCTGGTGAAGGGGCAGGGCGCGCCGGGCGTGCTCAACATGATCTACCTGCCGATGTCCTTCCTGTCCGGCCTGTGGGTGCCGCTGTCGATGCTGCCGGGCGCGCTGCAGAAACTGGCGCCCCTGTGGCCAAGCAGCCACCTGCACGCGATCGCCCTGCGGGCGCTGGGGCTGGGCCAGGATCCGGTGGGCGTGCACCTGCTGGTGCTGGCGGGTTACGGCGTCGTGTTCGGCGTGCTGGCGGCACGACGCCTGCGTCGCGTGGGTTGAAGTACGATGCGTGGCGAACCTGGGCCTGGGGAGGTGGATGCAGTGCGCAACTATGTACGAGCCTGGTTCACGCCTGCGCCTGACTCGATGGTGGCGCACAGCATCCGCAAGGGAAAATCGCCCTGGGTCGATGCGGTGCACCTGCTGTGGTCGGTCTGGGTGTTCCTCACGCCGGTGTTCGACCGGTTTTCGTGGCGCTGGGTGGTGCTCACCCTCGTCAGCTACCCGATCTTCCTGCTGCTGTATGCGCGCTGCTGCCTCGCCCCGCGGCGCACCGTATATCGCTACAGCCTGGTGCTGGTGGGCATGGCCTACCTGCTCATGCCCTGGTACCCGAGCGGCCTGACCTATTTCATGTACGGCTGCGTGATGCTGTGCAATCGCCGCATGAGCCTGCGGGCCTACATGGCCATCATCGCCGCGCTCAACGTGGTGATCCTGGTCGAAGCATGGCTGTTGCATTATCCGTGGCAGGCCATCGTGTGGTTGCCGCTGTGCAGCTTCATCATCGGCCTGGCGGTGAATGCCGAGCGGATGAGCGAGGAGAAGGAGATCGAGCTGCGCCTCTCGCACGAGGAGGTGCGCCGCCTGGCTGCCACCGCCGAACGCGAGCGCATCGGCCGCGACCTGCACGACCTGCTGGGGCACACGCTGTCGCTGATCACGCTGAAGCTCGAGCTGTCGCGCAAGCTGTTCGACCGCGACAGCGAGGCGGCCCGCCGCGAGATGGAGGAGGCCGAGCGGGTCGCGCGCCATGCGCTGGCCGAAGTGCGCGCCGCGGTCACCGGTATCCGCGCCACCGATCTCGCCGCCGAGCTGGCCTCCGCCAGGCTGCTGCTGGAGTCCTCGGACGTCGCGCTCGAATACGGCAACTTGCCGGCCACGCTGCCCGCCGATCTCGAGCGCAGCCTGGCGCTGGTGCTGCGCGAAGCGGTGACCAATATCGCGCGGCATGCGCGGGCCAGCCGGGCGTCGGTGACGATCGAGGTTGCCGGCGACATGCTGCAGCTGCGCGTGGAGGACAATGGCCGCGGCGGTATCGGCGTGCATGGCAACGGCTTGTGCGGCATGCAGGAACGCGTGCGTGCGCTGGGTGGCCAGCTCCAGGTGGATTCGCCCCTGGGGCAGGGCACCAGGCTGTGCATCAGCGTGCCGCTGCGGCCGCGGGGGCGGCTGTTCGACCTGCCCGGCGAGTCGATGAGCGCCGCGGCAGCGTGGGCGGACAAGGAACGCCACGCCACATGAAGCTCATGTCGGCCACGAGCCCGGATTCCCTGATGGCCCAGCTGCGCTCGCCCGGCTTCATGAGCTGGGAAGCGGCGGCGGGCAAGCTGTGGATGGTGGCCCTGTTGCTGGGGCCGCTGGCGGACAGGCATGCCGTGTGGACGCGCTGGCTTCCGGCCACGCTGCTGTCGATGCCGGTCTATCTCTACCTGCATACGAGGGTTTTTCACGGGCCCTATCGCCATCTGCTGTGGTACGCGTCGGGCATGGCGGCGCTGGGTCTGCTGGTGTGGCCCTACAACGGGGTCGCCCTGGGTTACGTGGTGTCGGCCAGCATGTGCCTGGCCTACCTGCCGACGGTGCGCCAGTGGCTGGTCGCGGTGGCACTGCTGTCCGTGCCCGTGGGGCTGGTGTCCGTCGGCTTGCAGGTGTCGCCCTGGATCATGCTGCTGGTCCTGTTTGCCTCGGTGCTTTCCGGCGCGGGCCATCATCTGCGCATGAGCAATCTGCGCAAGGATGCCCAGCTGCGATTGTCGCAGGACGAAGTGCGCCGCCTGGCCACGCTGGCCGAGCGGGAGCGCATCGGTCGCGACCTGCACGACCTGCTCGGCCACACCTTGTCGCTGGTGACGCTGAAGTCGGAGCTGGCGCGCAAGCTGGCACTGGTCGACCCTCCGCGCGCGCAACGCGAGATGGACGAGGTCGAGCGCGTCGCGCGCCACGCGCTGGCCGAAGTGCGCGCCGCGGTGACCGGCATGCGGCGCAGCGACCTGGCGGCTGAAATGGTGTCGGCGCGGCTGATGCTGGAGGCGTCCGGCCTGATGTTCGACGGCGAGGTGCCCGCGGGAACGACGTTGCCGTCCACCATCGAGGCGCCGCTCGCCCTCGTGCTGCGCGAAGCGATCACCAATATCCACCGACATGCGCGGGCCACGAGGGCCAGCGTGCGGTTTCAACCGGGAATGGAGTCTTTCCAGATGTGCATCAGTGACAACGGTTGTGGCGGCCTGGCGGCGCACGGCAATGGCGTAAGCGGCATGCGCGAGCGCGTGAATGCACTGGGCGGCAGCTTGCGGATCGATTCGCCTTCACGCAAGGGCACGACGTTGACGGTGCGCGTGCCGCTGCCGACGACGGACGTCGCCGATGCCGCGCAGGCGATGGCCGCCCCGAGGAGCGCCGCATGATCCGCGTGCTGCTGGCCGAAGACCAGGCGATGGTGCGTGGCGCGCTGTCCGCGCTGCTCAATCTCGAATCGGACATCGAAGTGCTGGGCTCGGCCGCCGATGGCGAGGCCGCCTGGCGCGAGCTGCAGCGGCTGAAGCCCGACGTGCTCGTCACCGACATCGAGATGCCGGGACTGACGGGGCTGGAACTTGCGCAGCGCATCCAGCGGCACGAGTTGCCGATGAAGGTGATCATCGTGACCACGTTCGCGCGCCCGGGTTTCCTGCGCCGCGCCCTCGACGCGGGCGTGTCCGGCTACCTGTTGAAGGATGCGCCCGCGGAGAACCTCGCCGAGGCGCTGCGACTGGTCCATCGCGGCGGTCGCGCGATCGACCCGCAGCTGGCGCTCGAGGCCTGGTCCGAGGCGGACCCGCTCAACGATCGCGAGCGCCAGGTGCTGCGCCTCGCCGGTGAAGGGCAATCGGCCAGCGATATCGCCGGCCAGCTCAACCTCTCGCATGGCACGGTGCGCAACTACCTGTCCGAGGCCATCGGCAAGCTGGGCGCTGCCAACCGCATCGAGGCATATCGCCTGGCCAGGCAGAAGGGCTGGCTCTGACCGGACCTGGGGCGTCGTGACGGGAGGCGGGGCCTGCTTTTCCCGTGCCGGTGGGCGCTTTGCGCGATAATGGCGTATTCGACGCCAGTATCCCCGCCGTGAAGAAGACCGATTTCGACTTTGAACTGCCGCCCGAACTGATCGCCCAGGCACCGCTGGCCGAGCGTTCGGCCAGCCGGCTGCTGGTACTCGACGTGGAGGCGCAGGTGCGCCAGGACCGCATGTTCCGCGACCTGCCGGAGTTCCTGCGCGAAGGTGACCTGCTGGTGTTCAACGACACCCGCGTGCTGCCGGCCCGCCTGTATGGCCGCAAGGACACGGGCGGGCAGGTGGAAATCCTGATCGAGCGCGTGACCGGCACGCACGAGGCCACGGTGCAACTGGGCGTGAGCAAGAAGCCCAAGGAGGGAGGGCGCATCGAGCTGGCCGATGGCAGCCATGCGCTGGTGCTCGGGCGCGACGGACCATTTTTCCGCCTGCGCTTCGAATCGCATGATCCGCTGGAGCGCTTGCTGCTGCGCCTGGGCGAGATGCCGTTGCCGCCCTACATCACGCGGCATGCCGACCAGGGCGATATGGAGCGCTACCAGACGGTGTTCGCGCGCGAGCCGGGTGCGGTGGCGGCGCCGACCGCGGGCCTGCATTTCGACGAGGCGACGCTGGCCACGTTGCATGAGCGCGGCGTGCAGTTCGGATACGTGACCTTGCACGTGGGCGCGGGTACCTTCCAGCCGGTGCGCGCCGATGACATCAAGGACCACCAGATGCATCGCGAGTGGCTGAACGTTGGCGCGAGCCTGGTGGAGCAGATCCGCCGCACGCGCGCAGCGGGCGGCCGCGTGATCGCCGTGGGCACGACGGTGGTGCGCGCGCTGGAAAGCGCGGTGCGCGATGGCGAGCTGCAGCCGTTCGCGGGCGAGACGCAGATCTTCATTTTTCCGGGCTACAGGTTCAGCAGCATCGACGGGCTGTTGACGAACTTCCATCTGCCGCAATCGACGTTGCTGATGCTGGTGTCGGCTTTGGCGGGGAAGGATTTCATGCTGGCTTCGTATCGGCATGCGGTCGAGCAGAAGTACCGCTTCTTCTCGTATGGCGATGCGATGTTGATTTTGCCGAAGGGCTGAAGCGAGACGGTTCCCCTCTTTTGTAGGAGCGCACCCTGTGCGCGATCGCCCGTCGCCCCGGTCCTCATGGTTCGCCATCCCGGCGAGGCACTTTTCGACAGCCGTAGGCTGGTCAGGCTGGACATGCGCGTAGCGCGCAAAACACCCGCAGGGCGGCCCCGAAGGGGCGAGCGTGCGAGTCATCCAGTGACTTTCGCTCTTCCAGGCGTTGTCGCGACCGGGCTCGCCTGCGGCGGGCTTCCGACCTCCTGCCGGAGGCCGGGTCACTTTTCTCTGTTTGGCCAGAGAAAAGTAACCAAAAGAGAGGCCACCCCGATGCCCCGCCTTCCGGGCTATCGCCCGGAAGGTCCGCGGGCGGGCTCCGGGGTTTGTCGACAGGGCATCCTGCCCTGACGACAAACTGGCCGGCATCCCTGCCGGCCACCCTTCGGGCCTTTTCTCTGCCCGCCCGCCGCGGCATAGGGGCCCGAACATCAAAAGCCAAAGCCAAGGCCAAAGCCAAAGCCAAAGCCAAGGCCAAGGCCAAGGCGTGCGTAACGTGACGTGGGCGCCGGGGAGCACGTGCGGATGTTTTCCACAGCAGGTGTGGAAGCAGAGGGGAGAAGCCTGTGGATAGGTGTCCTAACCGCTTGATGCCAAAGAAGGCCACCACACGCTGCTACTTCTTTGCACACCGCGATGTG
>JACXTT010005585.1_pt1 | contig 18236 bp, 14 predicted proteins | sample 9270951 | NCBI WGS metagenome assembly JACXTT01 (sample SAMN15532306, study PRJNA645909) | rock metagenome | isolation source: weathered quartz diorite | place: Puerto Rico | collected 2017-06-21 | reverse complement strand
ACGGCGATTCCTTTAAACAGAAGCCAAACGCTCACTACCATTTCGAACAAGGCCATCGGTGAGTCGAACCAGTACGCGTTAACCACTTTGTCGAAGTCCGGCAAAATAACGAAAGCGAAGGCGCAGATCACGCACCACGCAGAAGAGACGAGACCGAAAGCAGCCAACGCCCTGGGGATATACCTGGACTTTAGCCACAAGTAGCCGCAAACAGTCGCGGCCAATCCCAAAAATGGCAGGCCAACGTAGTAGTCATCGAAATTTGCTGCAACGTATAGCCTGGCCAACACCTGCAATCGATCTGCCTCGAAGACTTGCAAGTAACTAGCGCTACCCATGAGTCGTAGCGCGCTGAGGAGATTCAGTGTCGTAAGAAGCCACAACAAGGAAAAGACCAAGCGGAAGAGTGCTCCGACCAAGGCGAGGCTGCGATTTACGGGTTTAAGAATTACATAGAGCGCTGTCAATAGAACGACGACGCTTGCGCTATAGCTGAGGAAGCATGCGACGACGACTCGGACTTGGGTTTGATGTGCGGCGATGTTCCGCGCCGTTTCCGCAGCATTACCGGGAACGATGAGAGGATTGAGGAGGGCATAGTTGGCGAAGATCACGATCGCCATTGAGAACAAGCCGCTAAATCCGGCTACTTTTGCAGCCGCCCGTTGTGAGTTGCCGATGGTATCAATTGTCATTCTTTGTGTGAGGTGAGCGCCTCACCTCCGGCGGGGTTTTCCCAATTAAGTTGGCGCCCTCACCATCTAACGAGACTCAAGATCAGCAACCGCGAGATCTGCGGAGCGGTCAACGCAGCGAACAGGTGGATGGAAATCAGTCATGAAGTGGATCGTGGGCTATCTCGCGGTTCGCTGCATGCGATTTGTTAGACGGATGGGTCTCGATAAAATCAACGTAGCCATCAACGTGATTTCCTGCTCGTGACAAGGCTAAAGATGAGGATTCCGATCACGGCGGTCGCCGCAAGTGTCGGAAGGATAGCTCCGAAAAAGCCGTCGGTGGGAAGACCGAAGTAAGTTCGGATCAAAAAGCTGATTGGTACGATGGCACCGCACACACTCAGCAATCCCATTGTGCTTCTTTTCATGCAGCGCGACGAATTCGTTTAACGAGAATTAGACGAAAGTCCGTAATAAAAGGCGAACATTTTTTCGTCTAACAAGATCAACCGCCAACAATGCATCAAGCGAGAAACGTGATTTCACCCGTTTTTTGCCGGGCGTGCGACCTTGTTGCTCACCTGGAAGAGTGTTTCAGAACTAACTCAGGCGATCAGTGGATCGGCTTCTCCCGAAGACGATGCTAAAATCGGTCGCCGAAGGCGCAAGAGGATGCTCGTCGATTGGATGCAGAAAGGTCAGGCGGCAAGCCGCATTGGTCTAGCAACGCGTTGACGACAACGCGTTCCACCCCTGCGCGTCTCCGATTAACGCAACCCGTTCAGTAAACTTCGACTGGCGAGCGTTTGCCGTCTTCAACGCTGCGGACGCGTGCGCGTTCTTCGCCTAGCGTGGCGACGCGCAGTTCCCAGATTTCGTTGTCAATCTTGCGGAACGCGACTTCGGAAAAATCGGTCGCCGACGCGAGCTTTTTCTTGAACCGCGCCCCGCTGGTAAGCGAGCGTTCGACCTGATCGCGCGGTAAAGCTTGCAGAATCCGATGGACGTTCTCCACCTCCGGAATCCGGTGGCAAATCATGACCAGATCGTTTCCAGCGGCGATGGCGAGGCGAATCGTTTCTTCCAAGCCGTAACCATTAAGAATCGCGCCCATGTCGAGATCATCGGTCATGATCAAGCCGTCGAAGCTCATCTCTTCGCGAAGCAGGTCAGTGATGATTCGGCGAGAAAGGCTGGCCGGAGTCTTTTCCGGCTCGAAACAGGGATACCAACCGTGGCAGATCATCATGCTGTCCACGGCATGGTAGGGACGGCGCGCTGCGCCGTCCGGACGCCGCAGCGCGGCGTCCCTACCAACGAAGGCACGGAAGACGGCGAGCTCTTCGCGATCAAGCTGCTCGCGCGTTCGCTCAATTTTCGGCAGCTCGTAATGCGCATCGCTTTTTGCCGCAGAATAACCGGGAAAATGTTTACCGCAGCTTGCGATCCCTTCCTTGCGCAGTGCATCATTAAAGGTGGCCGCATTACGGACGACTTGCTCCACCGACCTTCCATAGCAACGGCCTCGTAAAGAATTGTCCGCATTGTCGTCGAAGGAGATATCGAGCACCGGGCAAAGATCGAGATTGAAACCAAAGATGCGGAGCAATAGGCCCGTGATTTCGCCGTGCCTGCGAATAAGGTTGAGATCGTCTTTGTCGCGCAATTGTTGAGCGTTCGGCGGCTCATTGCCGATCAAACGCAAACGCGAGACACGGCCGCCCTCCTGGTCGATGGTAATGATCGGCTCTACGTCGCTCAGATCCCGCAAGTCATCGATCAATTTGCGCAATTGCGTTGCGCTTTCGATGTTGCGCCCGAATAGAATGAAGCCACCAGGCTGCACGCGCTCGAAAAGTTTTGCGGTCTTCGCATCGAGTTCCTTGCCCGGAACGCCGGTGAGGATCAATTGGCCCAGGGACTCCGTGTTCATGCTGGTGCGGCAACTTTCAGTCTGGAAAGTTGCGGACGGCCAGGCGGTCCGTCCCTACCCAGGATTAAATTTTGGCGGCAAAGCCGCATTTGATTTAGCATCGCGTTCAGAGAACGCGATCCACCTAATTGACGGGGCGAATTGTTCTCCATATTTTGCACGCTAAATTCGATGGTGCGCAGGGGAAGTAAAGTTGCAATCGCGGCCGTGTTCCTGGCCGTTACACTGAGGAGCAACGCCGCAGTCCAACTTGGCATCGATAGCCTGGAGCAAAATAACTACGCGTTGCTGCGAGGAAAGCGCGTTGGCTTGGTCACGAATCAAACGGGCGTCGATTCGCATGGCAATAAAACCCGCGTTTTGTTGCGTCAGCATTGCAATCTCGTCGCCCTTTACACGCCCGAGCATGGCCTGAGCGGGACCGAGAAGGCCGGCCGTTACGTCAAATCGAGAAAAGATCCGCAGACCGGTCTGCCCGCCTACTCGCTCTATGGCCCCACGCGGAAGCCGACGCCGTCCATGTTACGCGGCGTCGATGTGCTCGTATTCGATATCCAGGATATCGGTTGTCGATCTTATACTTATATCAGCACAATGGCGAAGTGCATGGAAGCGGCCGCTGAAAACAACATTGATTTCGTTGTCCTCGACCGACCAAATCCGCTCGGCGGCGTGCGCGTTGAAGGTCCTTTAGTCGAACCAAATTGGATTTCGTTTGTCGGGCAATTTCCAGTTCCTTACGTGCATGGTCTGACCGTGGGCGAACTGGCCAAGATGGCTAATGACCGGGGCTGGACCGGCGGCCATTGCAATCTGACGGTAGTGCCGATGCGCGGTTGGTCCCGATCGATGGCATGGGACGATACCGGGCTTCGCTGGATACCGACGTCACCGAACATTCCTTATTCGACAACGCCGCTTTATTATGTGGTAACAGGCATGGTCGGGGAATTGAATGGACCAGAAACCGGAGTCGGCGGAAGAGCGCCGTTCGAAGTGATCGCGGCCAACTGGCTGAACGCGCCAGAGTTCACTCGCTATCTGCGCTCTCTCAATCTTTCGGGAGCCGTGTTCAATGAATTTGATCATGGACACGTTCATGGCAGTTCGATGCGCATTTCTCCGAATACGCCGGCTAACCTGACCGGACTTGGGATCTACATGCTGGCAGAATTGAACCGGACCTCAGGATCGAGGTTGTTCCGCCGAAGCAATCACAGCAGACTCGACATTTTTTTCAAATGTTACGGTAGCGCTTCGATTCGCTCGCAACTGCAAGCCGGCGTGTCTCCAGCGCGCATCGTATCGTCATGGCAGAGCAACGTGGCAAGCTTTCGGGCTGCGCGCACGTCGTATCTTCTCTATTGATTTGAAAAAAATCGGCATTTACGGCGGGACGTTCGATCCGATTCATCATGCCCATCTAATTCTTGCGCGCGAAGCGCGTGAATCGCTCGGCCTGGAAAAAGTGATCTTCGTTCCAGCAGCGCTTTCGCCTTTCAAGAAATCACCGATCGCAAGTGCGGAATTGCGATTAGCCATGCTCAAAGCAGCAATTGAGGGCGAACCCGCCTTCGTGGCAGATAACTGCGAGCTGCTCCGTTCGCCGCCTTCCTACGCGATCGATACCGTCAAACAGATTCGTCAACGCGAAGGCGACGTTGAGATTTACTATCTCCTCGGGGAAGATAACATTGCGATGCTGCCGCGATGGCATCGTTTCGACGAACTCGAGAAGCTGGTTCGTTTCGTGGTTCTGGATCGCACGGGAGCGGAAGCAACGCACTCCTACCAGGTGCTGGCTCGCAAGATCGACATCTCCGCCACTGATGTCAGAAAGAGGGTTGCGTCCGGGCAGTCGATTCGCTATCTCGTACCGTCAGTGGTCGAAGAGATCATCCGCCAAGGAAATCTTTACCGGGAGGCAGCGAAATAACCGCCAAAAATTTAGCCAAAATCTGCGCGGAACTCGCCTCGAATAAAAAGGCGGAAGAAATCATTATTCAGGACCTTCGGGAAATCTCGACCTTTACCGACTTTTTTGTGATTTGTTCAGCGACTTCCGAGCCGCAGCTTAAAGCGATCGCCAACGAGATCGAAACGCGCTTAAAGACAGATCATCAGATTCGAGCGGCGGCAATTGATGGATTCCCGGCGAGCCAATGGATAGTGCTCGATTATCTGCAAGTGGTGGTCCATATCTTTCATCGCGACAAACGGGCGTTTTACAGCCTGGAAGAACTGTGGGGTGACGCGCCACGCGTTGAATGGGAGAGAGCGGTATCCACGTAGATTCTGATCGGGACGGCCAGGCTCGTGACGTTTGCTAGCGCGTGCTCTCCAAGCAAAACCGCACAAAACGTTCGGGGGTTGCCCGTTTCCCGACCCGCGTCTCCCCGACCAACCTTATCGCGGAGACGGTGATGGAGTTGGAGAAGTGGACGACGACTTCGCAGGAGATACTAACGGCTTCCCAGGAGATACCAACGGCCTCGCAGCAGCCGGCGATGCACTGGCAGCCGCTGGCGACGGACTTGCACTCGGCGCTGGCTTAACCTCAAGAAGTTCGACGTCGAAAATAAGCGTGGAATTTGGCCCGATATTGCGTCCGGCGCCGCGCTCTCCGTAGGCAAGGCTGGCCGGAATGAACAGCTGATACTTCGAGCCGGCCTTCATCAACTGCAGCGCTTCCGTCCATCCCTTGATGACGCCACTGACCGGGAAGGTTGCGGGTTGCCCGCGCTTGTAGGAACTGTCGAACTCGGTTCCGTCGAGCAATGTCCCGCGATAGTTAACCGTGACCGTATCGTTCGCTTTCGGCTGGGCACCTTTTCCCTCCTTTTCGACCTTGTATTGCAAACCGCTGGCTGTTGTCTTGACTCCCGATTTGGTCTTGTTCTCGGCGAGAAACTTTTCGCCGTCTGCCACATTTTTTTGCGCCGCCGCTGCCTGTTTTTGTTGCATATCTTTTTCCAAACTTGTCATTGCTTCCCTCACTTCCTCATCGTTTAAAAGAGGCGTTTTGCCGCTCATCGCGTCCTTCATGCCAGCCATCATCGCATCAAGGTTTAAATCGACGTTTTGGCGTTTCAAGTTGGAACCGATGTTCAGCCCGATGCTATAACTTGCCTTGTCTTTGGAATCCTTTAGTTGAAACGGTTTCTCCTCAGCAAAAGCAGCGAGAATAAACGAGCAGGCGACGATTATGGTGATGAAGATTTTCATAATAACGGAATTGTGATTGCGCTTCGAATTGCAACCGCGCAGAAAGTGGGATGCTAATGGATAAATGGACGGCGTCAACTAAATGGAAGCATTCCTGGTATCTGATCGCCTGGCTTTTTTGCGCCTGCTCGCTGCTTTCTGCCCAGACGGACCGCGACGTCAATCTGTCCAGGGATCAAGCCCTTCGAATTGGGCGCAAGATCTGGCAGAACGAGTGCGGTGGCTCCATTGCTGGACTCACCTCCTGGAATGAGGGCGAAAATTTCGCATCGCTCGGGATCGGCCACTTCATCTGGTACCCGGAGGGGACTCGCGGGCCGTTCGAGGAGAGCTTTCCCAAGCTGGTGAAATTTATGGCCGCTGGTCTGGCTGTTTTACCAGCGTGGTTGCAACATCCGGGCGCCTGCCCCTGGAATTCGCGCGCTCAGTTTCTTCGCGCCCAGAATTCCCGGCAAATGATTGAACTGCGCGAATTTCTTGCTCGCGCAGTCGATCTTCAGACTCGATTTATGGTCGCGCGCTTGCAAGGTTCGCTCCCGAAAATGCTCGGCGAAGCCACACCCGAAAACCGGGCCAATGTCCGGCAGCAATTTACGCGTGTTGCCAGCGCGCCCGAGGGATACTACGCCGTTGTTGACTACGTGAACTTCAAAGGCGAAGGCACCTTGCATAGTGAACGCTATCGCGGCCAGGGCTGGGGTTTGCTCCAGGTCCTCGAAGCGATGCACGGCACCTCGGATGGCCAGGGTGCCGTCGAGGAATTTTCGCGAGCCGCAGCCGCTGTTTTGAAACGCCGCGTTCAAAATTCCCCGCCCGCACGACATGAAGCGCGCTGGTTACCCGGTTGGGTCAATCGGGTCAAGAGCTACAGCCAGACTTCGTGAAACTCCTTTCACTTTCGATTAAGGCAACTGCAATGGTAATCACCCTGGTCGGTGGTTTGACCTACGCACAATTGTTCAAGCCACAGATGCGCAAACCGGCGGAGCTCATCCACAAACAGGAGCCACTCAAAGTAAACCAGGCTTTGTTGAGAGAAACCACGCCGGACAATACGCACATTGTTGTCTCGATACCAAAGCAGCGCGCCTATCTCATGATCGGCGAGCAAATCGTCGTTGATGGTCCGATCTCATCGGGGAAACACGGACACGAATCGCCGCGGGGCCACATGCATGTGCTGGAGAAGGATCCGAACCATCATTCAAGCCTTTACGGCGACTTTGTCGATGGTTCCGGCCGCGTCGTAAAGGCCGGTGTGAGCGCCCGGATCGATTCGGCGCCAAGCGGCACACACTTTTCCGGCGCAGCCATGAAATGGTTTTTGCGGCTGACTGAGGATGGCGTCGGGATGCACATTGGCATTTTGCCCGGATACCCGGCATCGCACGGATGTATCCGTGAATCAGTTGATGGCGCGAAGATATTTTACGATCACGCCAGGGTCGGCACGCCTGTCGATGTGGGCGATTATTAAGTTAACCGAACTGTCATTCCGAGCGGAGTCGCCTGCCTCGCCGTAGTCCCGCGAATGCGGGACGAAGGCTGGGAGGAATCTCTCATTTATTGCTTCTGAAATCGTAAACGATCCTTCGACCTCGCTCAGGATGACACGAGCATGATTACGCGAAAGTGGGAAGCTGCAGATGTGGGGGATTACTACGGAGGGTGGTAGGGACGCCGCGCTGCGGCGTCCAGTCGGCGCAGCGCGCCGACCCTACCCGCCCTAGATAAGTTTCCGCCGCAAAAGCTCAAATGCTGCCTGCGCGGCGAGCTGCTTGAACGTTTCGCGATCACTTGGTAAGAACAGTTTTTTCACCACCGTTTCATCCGGCGCGGCTAGTGCGATGAGAACAGTTCCCACCGGTTTTTCGGCTGACCCGCCGGTCGGACCAGCAATTCCAGTCGTGGCAATTGCGTAGGTCGATCCTGCCCGGGCGCACGCGCCTTCCGCCATCGTACGCGCGACCGGTTCGCTAACTGCGCCGTATTGCTCGATCAGCTTTGGATCGATATTTAGCGCGTCGATTTTGGCGTTGTTTGCGTACACTACGTAATCAGCCAGGAATACTTCAGACGCTCCCGGAACATTCGTTAGGCGATTCGCCAGCAGTCCTCCCGTGCACGATTCGGCCAAAGCGATGGTTTCTTTGCGGGTGGCCAGCAATTTCACCAGGACCTCCTCGAGACTTTTGTCGTCCGTGGTAAAAATCGACGAACCCAATTCGTCCCGAATCACCTTGTCGGCACGCACGACTGAATCGGGCGCGCCAACGATCCGAACATCCACTTCGCCGGGTCGCGCGCAGTAACCGAGCTCGATTCCAGGAATGGCCAGGATCTTCGCGCCAATCGCTTCTTCGACAATTGATTCGCCGACACGGGCAATCTTGTAAATTCGTCGTTCGATTGCTCGACTGGGAACAATCGTCCGCAGAATTGGGATCACCGAATCACGGAACATTGGTTGAAGCTCGCGCGGTGGGCCGGGCAATAAAAAGAGATGGGGCGACGGAATTGCCGGATTGATGTCCGATCTCAAATACAATCCCGGTGCGCTTCCGTTTTGGTTTGGAAGAATCCGAGCGCCCACCGGGACATCAGCCTGCCGGGCAATACTTGCCGTCCACCTGATCCCGCGCGTTTTTAGTCGCTGTTGTAGCGAGGTCAACAGCTCCGTATTGGGCTGCAATTCCAAGCCCAGAAGGTCAGCAGCGGTGTCTCGTGTGATATCGTCCGTGGTCGGACCGAGCCCGCCGGTTATAAACAAAATTTCAACCTTCGGAAATAAGTTGGCCAAGGCGGCTCGAATAAACCCGCTATCCGGAACCGTACGCTGCTCGGCAATTCGCAATCCAAGCGGAAAAATTTCGCGGGCAATGAAAGACAGATGCGCGTCCTGGACATCACCCAGGAGAAGCTCAGTGCCGGTATTAAGAAGAGCGACTCCCATGAGCAGCAAACGCTCAACGCTCAACGCCCAACGCTCAACTTCCAATTAGCTCTGAATTGAACGTTCAAAGTTGAACGTTGAGCGCTCGCCACGGCGGAGCCCGTCCAGGGCAGAGGCGGGTTGGATGTTTGCTGCCGCCTGCTAGGCCGCGTCTTTGTCCTGCTTCTTACGAATGAGCGGGAGTTTTTTGCCTTCGACTACCGCGCGATTGAGGGTCACCTCGGCAATATCTTCGCGACTCGGAACGTCATACATGATGTCGAGCATGATCCGCTCCAGCATGGAGCGGAGAGCGCGCGCCCCGGTGCCTTTGGTTACAGCCTGGGCCGCCAGTGCTCGTAGCGCGTCCTTTGTCACGGTCAAACGCACGCCTTCCATCGAAAACAGCTTGGTGTATTGCTTGACCATCGCGTTCCTGGTGTCAGTCAAGATCGCGACCATTTCCTCCTCCGTCAGCGCATCTAGCGAACTAACCACCGGCAGTCGGCCGATGAATTCCGGAATCATGCCGAAAGCGAGCAGGTCTTCCGGTTCGACATGCCGGATGGCCTCTCGCCGCAATGCCTCTTCGACTTCCAGAGTAGGACTTCCAAAGCCCATTACCTTTTGGCCGATGCGTTTTTGAATGATTTTGTCGAGGCCGATAAAGGCACCGCCGCAAATGAAAAGAATCTTCTCGGTGTTGACTTGAATGTATTCCTGATGCGGATGTTTACGTCCCCCCTGCGGCGGAACATTGCAGGTGCTTCCTTCGAGAATTTTCAGTAATGCCTGCTGCACGCCTTCGCCCGAGACATCGCGCGTGATTGAGACGTTATCGGTCTTGCGTCCGATCTTGTCGATCTCATCGATGTAAACAATGCCGATTTCGGCCCGCTTTACGTCGTAGTCGGCGTTTTGGAGCAACCGCAAAATAATGTTTTCAACGTCCTCACCTACATAACCGGCTTCGGTCAACGTCGTCGCATCTGCGATACAAAATGGAACGTCCAGAATTTTCGCCAGAGTTTTGGCTAGCAACGTCTTGCCCGAGCCAGTCGGGCCGATTAAGAGAATGTTGCTCTTTTCAATCTCAACGTCCGCCAGCGCATCGGGCTGAAATGCTGCCGCAGAATCTGGCGGCGTGGCCGCTTGCAGCACGCGTTTAAAATGATTGTGCACCGCCACGGATAACGTCTTTTTCGCTACATCCTGACCGATGACATACTGGTCGAGCAGACGGCGGATCTCAGCCGGTTTGGGCACGCGAATGGTCGAAGACTGGCGTCGCGCGTCCTCACTCAGCTCCTTGTCCAGGATGCTTTTGCAGACGTTGATGCAGCTGTCGCAGATGTAAACGCCGGGCCCTGCGATCAGCTTGCGCACCTCGGCGTGGCTTTTGCCACAGAACGAGCACATGGTGAGGTTGGAAGCGCGGGCCATATTATCTGGCGCTTAACAAATAGCAGCTTCTATTCCTCGACCTTTCGCCCGGGCGCCACTTCCGCCAGGCGTTCGCCGGCAGCTGGCGTGGCGCCATCGAGCGATTTGACTTCTTTCCGGGACTTGATCACCTCATCGACCAAGCCATAGGCCTTGGCCTCCTGCGCCGACATGTAATAGTCGCGGTCGGAATCAATCCGAACCTGTTCCTCCGGCTTGCCGGTATGTTGAGCGATGATTTTGATAAGCCGCTTCTTCAGTTTGAACATGTAATCAACCTGGCGCTCGACGTCGCTCGCCGCACCCTGTGCGCCACCCGAGACCTGATGAATCATGATATCGGAATTGGGTAGCGCGAAACGTTTGCCCCTGGTCCCCGCGCAAAGTAAGACCGCCGCCATACTCGCGGCCATACCAAGACAGTAGGTCGTCACGTCACAGGTAAGAAATTGCATTGTGTCGTAAACTGCCAGACCCGCCGTGACAGACCCCCCCGGTGAATTGATGTAGATGTTGATGTCCTTTTTCGAATCCTCCATTTGCAAAAAGAGCAACTGCGCGATGACCAGATTTGCAATGTGATCGTCCAGCGGCGTGCCGATGAAAACAATGCGGTCTTTGAGTAAACGCGAGTAGATGTCGTAACTGCGCTCGCCGCGTCCTGTTTGCTCCACTACCATCGGAATGAGCACGGATTGGGAGAAATGTTCGTTAAATGTAGTCATGAATCTTCGCTGGACGCGACCGTTTGAGAAGCTACTTCGACGCTAACATTCGCCTTCAGGAAATCAAGAACCTTACCGAGCAAAATCTGTTCCGCGAGGTTGTCCATCCCATCCTGTTCCTCCAGTTCCTTGCGCATCTTTTCGACCGGAACATTGTAGCGCAGCGCTTCCTGTCGCACCCGAAGATCGATCTCTTCCTTTGTTACCTCGATCTTCTCCTGCTCCGCAATCCGTGCCAGAATGAAGTTTGTTTTCAACCGATGGGCCGCGAGCGAACCGGCTCCTTCCACCAGCTCCTTCTCTTTGCCTTTGAGAATCTCGTCCGGAATACCGCGCTCACGATTGCGATGGACCAGTTCGTTCAACGCTCGGCGTGTCTCGTTTCTCAACAACGGCGGCGGCAGGTCGAAGCCGGTGTGTTCCTGTAAAAATTTGATGATCTGCGATTCCTTCGCCCGCTCGATCTCATGCTCCTTGTCGTGCTTTAGATCGTGCTCGACTGCGTCGCGAAACTCGACCAGCGTTTTTCCAGGCATCAGTTTGGCAGCAAGCGTATCGTCGATTGGCGGCAGCACCTTTTCCTTGATTTGGCTCAGTGTCACAGCGTAATCCGCTTTTTTCCCGGCCAGCTCAGTCACCGGGAAATCCGCCGGGAACTCAACCTGCACGCTGCGCGTCTCATCACGTTTCATCCCCACGATTTGTTCACAGAAGCGGGGCAGAAAATTCGCCCCCGCGACGTGCAACCAGAATTTTTTGCCGCCGTGTAAATTCTTGCTCGCATTGGGCGCAATTTCCCGAATTGCCTGGCCAGCAATTGCCCCGTCGAAATCGATCACAGCAAAATCCTCCATTCGCAGCTCGCGCTCCGGCACATCGACAAAATCGGCCGACTGTTCGCGCAGCCGCTCCAGCGCAAGATCGACTTCCTCCGTTTTCACTTGGGCTAAAGGCAATTGCACCGGAATGTTTTTGTATTCCGGCAATTCGAACTCCGGCGCCGTCACAACGGTGGCGCGGAACCGCATCGATTTGTCCTCGCCCAGCTGGACATCCTCTACATTCGTTACCGACACTACCCGCAGCTGTTTTTGCTCGATTGCGTCCCGATAGCTTTTCGAGACGAGCTTTTTCGTCACCTCCTCTTGAATTTCCTTGCGAAATCGTTTTTCAACTACCGCCCGCGGCGCTTTGCCCGGGCGATAACCGGGGATCTTCGCAAAGCGCGCGAAACTGTTTGCGATCGCGTCCCATTCCTTTGACACCTCCTCCGGTGGTAATTCAATTCGCAAGGTCGAGGTCGAATCGGCCTGTTTTTCTACATTCACCTTCATCGATTGCACTCTACCCGCACCTCGATAACCGTCGCATTAATTTTTCGCCCGCGAATCACGCGAATGATCCGAATGAAAACCAGAGACACCTCAGCGCCGTTTCATTGGCGCTTATTCGCGTGATTCGCGGGCGATCAAACCCGTAATGCGCTCACCCTTCACATACACAGAATGCGCCGGGGAAAAGCCAAACCAATACGCGAGTTCCCGGCAATCTTCGCAATCGAACATGGTAAAATTCGCATGTTTACCGGGCTCAAGCGAGCCAATCTTGTCGCCCCGGCCTAACGAATAGGCCGCATTGATGGTCGATGCGGTGATCGCTTCCGCCGGCGACATTTTCATTTGCGTGCAGGCGAGCGATAAGATCATCGGCATTGACGCTGTCGGGGATGATCCGGGATTAAAATCGGTTGCCAGAACTACGGCTAACCCGGTGTCGATCATCTCCCGCGCTCGCGGGTAAGAGGTCGATCCCAGGGCGTAGACCGATCCCGGCAAAAGAACCGGTTGCACCCTCGCCGATTTCAACGCAGCAATCCCCTGCCCGTCCGTTTTCTCAAGGTGATCAGCGGTTGTTGCCACCAGTTCAGCCAGCAACTTCGCGCCACCGGAATTCGTTAATTGATCGACATGGCCACGTAACTTGAAACCGAGTTTCTTTGCCGCCGTCAGAACCTTTCTCGATGGGGCGATGTCGAAATAACCGCGCTCGCAGAAGATATCGCAAAATTCGGCGGGATTTTCTCTGGCGACACGAGGCAACATCTCGTTAACGATGAGATCGACATATTCGTCAGGAGAACTGTCGCGCGGAACTGCGTGCGCGCCGAGAAATGTTGATACGCATTCCAACGGCGTTTCCGTATTCAACGTTTGAATGACCCGCAAGATTCTCAACTCGTCTTCGACCGTCAGGCCGTAACCTGATTTCGCTTCCACCGTTGTGGTCCCGCATTGCAAAAACCAGTTCGCGTGTTTCTTCGCGTTCTTCAAAAGATCGGCATCGCTCGCAGCGCGTGTCTTCGTCACCGTTGACCAGATGCCACCGCCAGCCCGGGCGATTTGCTCATAGGTTTCGCCACGGGCGCGGCGCTCAAAATCGTCGAGACGATCTCCGCCAAAAACCAAATGGGTGTGGGCATCGACAAATCCCGGCAGCACCACCCGATCGCCGGCATCGACGATTTCCGCGGTGCCGGCAGCCTTCTTAACCTCTTCGCTCGAGCCGACGATGCCAATGTAGCCGTCATGGATGAGCATTCCGCCGTCGCGAATGATTCCCAACTCCGACATCTCAACGCCGATGCGTGGCCGTTGCGGCCCGGCCAGCGTGACCAGTTGTGAAGCATGAAGAACGGCGAGAGAAGCCACGAATCGTTAAAAGGTTAAAAGTGTTAAAACGTTAAAAAGGGATGGGAACATCTGCCTAACCGCTTCAACGCTTCACGCTTCAACCAAGTTTCTTTTCAACAACTTGATTGATTTTTTCAAACTGGCTCTCTGAATTTGCGGCGATCTGTCGAACTTTTTCGACAAGAGCCGACTTGAATTTTTCATCTTTCAACTGACCGAGATTGATCTTCACGTTCAACGCCGCCCCATCGATGCAGGCGCGAGTAGCGAGCAAGCCGACGCCGACATCCGAAATGGACGCAGGGTTGCCCGTTTCCGCCATTTCAGAGAGCAATTCGTAGGATTTGGACGCAGTTTCCATAACCTTCAGCGGAATCTCCGCCGCGTGTTTCGTGGCCTCCTCGATCGCCCCTGATCGCGCCGCTTTTTCCTCCGCCGATGCTTTGGGCAGGGCGAATGCGTCCATCACCTTGTTGAACGCGGCTGTGTCTTCTTCGACCAGGGAAAGCAATTCGTCCTTCAGTCGTTGCGCTTTTACTGCCCAGTCGCTGAAATATTTGATCTTATCATCCCAACCGCGCTTACCGGCAGAGAGATTGGCGACCATTCCGCCAAGTGATGCGCCTAACGCGCCCATCAGCGCGGCTACCGAACCGCCGCCCGGCGCAGGCGAATCGCTCAGGGTTTCGTTGCAGAACTGACGCAGATCCAGTTTCACCAGCGATTTTTTTTGGGTAGCAGCCTGCATTTTTAATTCGATTACTTTTTCATCCGGGTTGAACGCTTTTAGCTCGCCCAGTCCCATCGAACGGATCGCAACGTCTATGAGCTCCTCCTCCGATGCGCCTTCCGACCAGTTTTGTTTTCGTAAAAAATATCTGCCCGCGTCCAGCAAACATTTTTTCGGGACCATGCCCACAATCTCGGATCCAGTCACGCGCAGGCCACGTCCGCTGGCGGATTCGCTGCAGGCGTCGAACGCCGCGTGCAAGGGCGTTTCTTCGATATTTGTTAGGTTCATCGAGACTTGAGCAATCCCATACTCTTCAACGTACCATCCAATCGCCTTCACCTGTTTCAGCATTCCTGGAACGCGGACGGGCTCCCCTTTTTCATCGAGCACAGGTTTTCCCGAAGGGGTGCCATCTTCTGTCTTCACCCGGCCTTGCTCTCTCACATCGAACGCGACCGCATTCGCTCGCCGCACTGACTTCGTGTTCAGGTTCACGTTGTAGGCGACCAAAAAGTCGCGCACGCCGATGACGGTTGCACCGGCCTTTTCATTGAACACGGCCCGGCCAAAATCCGGTTTCCACGCGGGTTGTTTTATTTTCTCGAAGAACCCTTCGTATTCACCGGCACGAATGATGGAGAGATTTGCGCGCGCCTTGTCCTTGGCTGCTCGTTCGTAAAGATAGACTGGGATACTCAATTCGTCGCCCACACGTTTTCCCAGGCGATTTGCGCAAATGATCGCTTCTTCCCACCCGACGTTGCTGACCGGAATGAACGGGCAAACATCGGTTGCGCCCATGCGCGGGTGCGCGCCCTTGTGCTTGCGCATATCGATAAGTTCCGCCGCCTTTTGAATTCCGCGGAACGCCGCTTCCACTGCGGCATCGGGAGGCCCGACGAATGTAACCACAGTGCGATTTGTGGTCGCTCCAGGATCCACATCCAGGAGTGAAACTCCCTCCACCGACTCAATCGTGCCGGTGATTTGCCGAATGATCTCTTCGTCGCGTCCTTCCGAAAAATTCGGAACACATTCGATCAGCTTTTGCATGCGAAAGTTCTCGGAGAGAATTTACCTGATTGAGCGAATTGCAAATTAAGATCAAAATTGTGAAAGAACGGACGAGCAGCGAGCGGATGGTGAGATGAGAAGAGCAAAACGGCGACAGTGTCCGAGTCTAGTGCCCAAGCGACCGCCGCGGTACTTCAAAAGTTGTTACGACGCAGAAGCGGCGAAGGAGTCCAACAGCCTGGCAGTCCGATCCATCCGGAAAATTGTGAAGTGAGGCAAGGGAAAAACAAATTCTTTTCCGTTTCCGGAAAAGAAACAAAACTCGGTGAGGAGCCTTCCGTCGGCGGAAAAACAGAAGCTGGCGCCACTGAGGGCGACGCGAAACCTAAGCCTGCGTCGGCATTTTTGATTGACGCCAATTATCGAACGGTTAGGTGACGACTACCGCACCGTTCCGTGATTTACTGTCCCTGTGCATCAGCGGCCGGGACTTGTATTAACGGCGACTGCACTAACTATATTTGTAATTTGCTTTTGGTTGGGCGGCCGCTACGAACTCTCGCGGGAGACAATCGATCATCGCGCGTCGCAGCGAACGCATTTTGAGGCAATGCCGCTCACTGCGGCTGAAAGCGCGCCCGAGGTATTAAGCCCCGAGGACATTCACGAAATTATTTCGGGTTCGTTCCCTCAGGTTTACCGCGCGTTGTCTGGCGCTTCGCCAGCAGTACGCGCGAAGTGGGCGAAACAAATTGACGAAATGCCAGCCAGCTCGAGACGAAACGCGATCGTTTCTGCTTTCTACAAAACATTTGTGCAGATCGATCCCCGAGGCGCAGCCCAAGCGATTGCTGATTCTCATGATCGAATCGTTCGTCAGGTCGGAATTGCCGCGTTGGTTGGTGCTGCACCAACAACGGCTATGAAAGAGTTGGCAGCGGTGTTGGTGGACCTGCCGCGTGATCTCGCCCGGCCACCAAGACGTGACTTGGATGATGTAATTTGGGAATGGAGCTCTGTCGATCCAGTGGCAGTTGCGACGTTTTTCGATGAGAATACAAACAAATATCTGTCGGGACATTTCGATTCGTTAATTAGGAATTGGGCTGAGGTGGATCCGCAAGCAGCCAAAGAGTGGCTGCACCGGCAACCGGCTAAAGATCAGCAAAACGAACGGACGATCGACAATCTGGTGTTCGGGTGGCTTGAAAACGACCGTAATGCCGCAATGGATTTCGTTATCGCCAACGCGACTGAAAAGAGTTTCTTGGAGACAATTCGGGACCTATCTTTCTCGCTTTTTCTCGATAGCCCGGACGCGGCGAGCGCATTTATTCAGCGGTTACCTACCACCGAGTTGCAACACCAGGCGATTGGCGAAGCGGTTACCATGACTGCTACCGGCGTTATTCTCGGCGCATTGCCAGAATGGGAGCGTTCCCCTGATGACGTGATGAAATGGGTGTTGGGCTTCCCGGATGAGATGCGGACGGAACTCGGACCATTGGCAGCAGCGTGGCGTCGGAAAGATGCGGCCGGCTTTGATGCCTGGCTGGCTCAACAACCGATTCAGACGAGGGATCAAATCATGGCCGATTATTGCATGAACGCCCAACTGGATACTAACGAGTATATGATTTCAGTTGCGATGGGGATTACTGATCCCGCCTTACGCGAGCAGAGTTTGCGTGCGCTAGTAAAGAGTCTCGGAAGCGATAAGCAGAAGATAACCGAAAAGCTGAGCGAGCTAAACATTCCTTCTGGTCAAAAGAAACATCTTACGCAGTTGATACCAAATGGATAGAAGCAGGGTGACACTAAAAAGTCTCGTTTTGTCGTTAGCTGCAATGCTGTTGTTAGCTATTGCCGGTTTTTACACAGGTCAGCGAATACAAAGGAGCAACCATGCCCGGGAGGAACCTCATAATGGTGGAAATGCCCGAGCTGCGGATCAGGCGAAACGTGTCAACGTCGAATCGATCGATCTTGATCGCGTTCGCATCGAGTGTATTGCCACCGTCGGTTTCGGCGAAGTTTACGATTTGATGGAATTCGCCACGCCAGATTTTCGCCAACGTTGGCTAACGCAAATTCAGCAAATGAGGTCCGGCATCGAACGGACAGCAGCTCTAACGACTTATTTCAAGGCATGGGTTCAACTCGACCCGGAGCGAGCGGCCCAGGCCATGATTACTTCCAACCGTGCGTCAGGTCGGTTGACTGCGATGGAAGCAATCGCCGGCGCGGCGATGCCATCTGCTATGCCGGAGGTTGTCCGAGCCTTGCTAAAATTGCCGCGAGATGACACTCAAAGAGGCCACGGACCTGATTACCTTGGCGAAGCGATAAACGAGTGGTCATGGGCTGATCCCGTAGCAGTCTCTCGTTTTCTCGAAGAGAACAAGAACGAGGACACTCTTGGCTACGCAACAGAACTTGTTGGTAACTGGGCCGAGATCGATCCGGCTGCAGCAAAAGCGTGGCTCGATCGGTTCGACCCGCGGCACGAGATCCAAAATGCCGAGTTGGACTGGTTGTGCGGTTGGGCCGCTAAGGATCGCGCCGGTGCAATCAACTATTTAGTCGCTCACGCGGACAACAAAGGTTTGGAGCAAGCTCTCGGCTCGTTCACAGCCGACCTCCTCGGCGAGTCACCGCAAGCCGCTACTGTCTTCATAAACCAGCTTCCCGATGACGAAACTCGTCGGACTGCCATTTTCGACGCTGCAATTTTTGCTCACGGCACCCAGGACACTGCATCCACATCTCTGGGGACCCCGGCGGACACGATAGCGAAATGGCTCGTCAGTTTGCCCCCCGAACTCTGGCCGAACGAGCTCGGATCTGTTCTTGCCCGATGGGAG
>JACXTT010005584.1_pt1 | contig 18237 bp, 20 predicted proteins | sample 9270951 | NCBI WGS metagenome assembly JACXTT01 (sample SAMN15532306, study PRJNA645909) | rock metagenome | isolation source: weathered quartz diorite | place: Puerto Rico | collected 2017-06-21 | reverse complement strand
CATCAGGTAGAGTCCGGATACGCGGCGCAGACCCTCGCGAATCGGAATGACTTCGAGGCCCGGACGGATCGTGTCGGGATAGTGTTGCGTGATGCCTCCGACGAGCCCGTCGGCGTCTCCAAGCGCTACCATGATTGATCCGAAGTAGTTGGGCTGAAGAGTCAATTCCTCCGCGGCTCCGCGAGTAACGCCTTTGCGCCGGCGAAGCCGGTATAGCTCACTTGAATAGCGGCTGCGGTCGGTGGACTTCGCGGGATCGATGATCTCGACCGAATCAAGAGTGAGATGCAAATCGGCCACGCGCTCACGAATGACAGCCTCGCGCCCAAGCAGAATCGGGACTGCGATCTTTTCATCGACCAGGATTTGCGCCGCCCGCAGAATTTTGTTTTCCTCGCCCTCCGGAAATATGATGCGCTTCGGCTTTTGCTGGGCCTTGTGGATCATGATGCGCATGACACCGTGTACTTTGCTCAGCCGCCGTTCCAACTGCTCCCGGTAGTCGTCCAGCTCAACGGATTCCTGCGCGACTCCGGAATCCATGGCGGCTTTTGCGACAGCCGTCGATTCGCGCAATAGAACACGCGGATCGAAGGGCTTGGGAATAATGTACTCCGGTCCGAACTCGAGGCGCTCCACGCCGTAGGTGCGGCTGACGGAGTCGGGAACTTCCTCGCGAGCGAGCTCAGCCAGGGCATGAGTGGCGGCGAGTTTCATAGCGTCGTTGATAGTGGTGGCGCGAACGTCCAGCGCACCGCGAAAGATGAACGGAAACCCGAGCAGATTATTCACCTGGTTCGGATAATCGGACCGCCCCGTGGCTACGATGGCATCGGGCCGCCCTCTCACTACCGCGCCGTATGGAATTTCCGGATCCGGGTTGGCGAGAGCGAAGACAATCGGTCGCTCGGCCATGGCGAGCAGCATGTCGGGCGCTACGCAGTTGCCGACTGATAGCCCAATAAAGACGTCGGCGCCGCGCATGGCCTCCGAGAGAGTGCGTAGACCCGTCTTACGGGCGAACCGTGCTTTGTAGGGGTTCATTTCCGTGGTGCGGCCGTCGTAAACGACGCCGGCGATATCGCACATGATGATGTTTTCGCGCCGCATTCCGAGCGTGAGCGCGTGCTCGGCGCATGCAATCGAGGCGGCGCCGCCGCCGTTGCAGACCACCTTCACGTTCCCGATCTGTTTCTTCACCAGGATCAGAGCATTCAGCAACGCCGCGCCCACGATGATCGCGGTACCGTGCTGATCGTCGTGAAAAACGGGAATGCGCATGGTGCGGCGCAGCTCTTCTTCGATGACGAAACAGTCGGGTGCTTTGATGTCCTCCAGGTTGATTGCTCCGAACGTGGGCTCGAGCATCTGACAGGCGCGAATGACGTCTTTGGGATCGCTCGCCGCCAGCTCCAGGTCGAACACATCGATGTCAGCGAAGCGCTTGAAGAGAACTCCTTTGCCCTCCATGACCGGTTTACCCGCCAGCGGGCCGATGTTTCCAAGACCGAGCACGGCCGTGCCATTGGTGACGACGGCCACGAGATTTCCTTTGGCCGTGTAGCGATACGCCAGATTGGGTTGCTTCTCGATCTCAAGACACGGAATCGCGACGCCGGGCGTGTACGCAAGGCTCAGATCTCTCTGCGTGTGGCACGGCTTTGTGGGCGTGACCGAAATCTTCCCTGCCGGCGCCGAGGAATGGTATTCGAGTACGTCTTCCCTGCGAATTTTCACCTAGTAATGATTAGCAAGTTTGACGCCACATTGCTGCGCCTGTGCGCATTCCAGTTATTCTGTTGTGTTGATGTCAGATTCCCAACCATCGTCTGAATTGCGCTGGCACCCGTTGTTACGGCAGTGGGTGGACGTCGCTGCACACCGGCAAAATCGCCCGCAACTGCCCCAGGATTGGTGCCCGTTCTGTCGAGGTTCCGGGCGGGTGCCGGAGAGCTACGACGTCTATCTTTATCCGAATGATTTTCCCGCTTACAGTTTTGAGAATCCTCCGTTTGAGGCCGAAGAGAAGTTTTTCGGAGTTACAGGAGCGCGTGGCGCATGCGATGTCGTGCTGTATTCACCGGATCATCACCTGCTCCCCTCGCAGTTGACGAGCGAGCAGTGGGTCAAAGTGATCGAGCTATGGAAGCAGCGATCCCTCGCGCTATTTGACCACGCTGATGTGCGCTACGTTTCGATCTTCGAGAACACGGGCCTTGCGATCGGCGTGACGATGCCGCACCCGCACGGGCAGATTTACGCTTTCCCGTTCATTCCACCGCTGGTTCAAACCGAGCTCGACTCGGCCTCGTCGCACTTCCGGAAGCATCGCGAATGCCTGTATTGCCGCATCCTGGCCGGCGAGTTAGAGGATGGCCGGCGCGTGGTGGTGTCGAATGAAAGCTTCGTGGCGTTTCTGCCGTTCTTCGGACGATTCCCGAGCGAGATGCAGATTTGCGCGCGCAGGCACTTCGTTGCTTTGCACGAGATGACCGAGCACGAGACACGCGATCTCGCAGCGCTGCTGAAAATCGTGCGGCAGAAGTACGACAGCCTATACGGATTTCCGATGCCGCTAATGATGTTGGTGCGTCAGCGTCCGGCGCGGGGCGAACATCCGTATTTTCATTTCCACATCGACTTTCTTCCGATCCAACGTAGCGCCACGAAGCTGAAGTACCTGGCGGCCGTTGAGAGCGGGAACGGCACATTCTTGAACGACACTCGAGCCGAGGAGCAGGCGGTGTTGTTGCGTGACGCTGAGCCCAGATGAGCTCTTGTTCACGTCCGCGGTTCCCCCAACGAGTGGACCCGCGAACGCGAGCGAGGGGAGTGAGGTCAATTGCCGGAGGAGAACGCTTTGCGATAGTGGTCGAGCGAATAGGCCATGAGCGATCGAGTCACATGGTCGTTGGGTTTGAAACTGGCGGTGATTGTGGGCTGAAAATCGGTCGGCCCTTGTGTCAGCGTGAAAAAAGCCTGAAGAATTTGACGATTGATTGCGATCTGCACACAGCCGCGAAGAGCCGGCGGGATCTCCGATTGATCGGATAGGGTCAAGGTCTGGCCGCCGTAGGCTACAGTTACGTTGCTGCCTGCCAAGGCCTGCGCGGCCGCATCCATGCCGAGCGCTCGCACCAGCGTGACTGTGGAACGATTGGGGCTTGGGGCCGGTGACCGAGAACTGCGCGTTGTAGTGCTGTAGGTCCATCGGTCCGCGGTACGAACCGTAGTTCTTGGAACGATGGAAGACCTTGTCGACCGCGGCGTAGACGTTGATGGAACGGGCGCCCACCTCCCAGGACGAGAAGCCAGGCATTTGTGAGGCGGTCTGCTTGAGCATCTGTTTGACGCTGTGAATGAACGCCTGGGCGATCTCGGTTGTATTGAAGGTTACTATTACCGTGCCGACGCTGGTTGAATCCGTGAATCCGGCTAGCTTTGTATTTAAAGACGGACCCAGCGTCGTCGCAAATGCCGGAATTGCACTCAGCATACCGATCCGAGCACTAGTCCTCAATTTTTGAATCACTTAGAGTCTTCTAGAGACTCGGCGGTAGGAATCTGTTTCGGAAAAAATAGCAGTGCTACTAGTTGTGTTACAATGTATTGGTGGTGCCGATGCCAGCTTCTGAACCATCGAAAGCACCGAAGATATCCACGCATCAGCGCATTCTAGGAGCGGCCAAGAAGCTGTTCGCGAACCGGGGTTACGAACACACCAGCACGTCGGCGATAGCGCGGGAGGCCGGGACCAGTGAATCGCAATTGATGAAGCATTTCGGCAGCAAGGCCGGATTGCTGGAGGCGATCTTCGTCGAAGGGTGGGCGCAGATCACGGCCGAGGCGCGCGCTAGCAGCGAGAATTTGACGTCGCCGGTGGAGAAACTGCAGGTGATCTCGGGCTGCGTGCTGGCCCACCTGGAGAAAGACGCCGATCTCAAATTGCTGCTGCTGCTCGAAGGCCGCAGGGTCCGCAAAGAAGGTCAATCGGTGGCGCTGACCGAGGGGTTCCTTGGATTCGTCCAGCTTGTCGACGATGTCTTGACGGACATGCGCACAAGGAACCTGCTTCGTCCGGGCCTGAGCCCGCAAGCCGTGCGTTCCGCGCTGATGGGGATGTTGGAAGGCATGTTACGCGATCGTTATCTGGCGGAGCGGCTGGATTTCCCTGCGGATTTTGGGCTGGATCAGCTTCGAACGGTGCTCGGGCTAACCCTCGCTTCTTTCATCGTTCGCCAGTAAGTCGACGGACGTCACTTCTCGCTCTTTGCAAAAGTAACTCGCACTCCAGTCGTGAAAATGAAATCGTTCTTCTTCCGGCCCGGAAGTGGATTACTTAGCAGACGATCGCTGGCCGTAACCTGCCAGGAAAGCCATTTCTTGAGCGTGGTGGCGGCCGACAGATCGAAATTACTGCGATACTCGCCCATCCGGCTAATATTCGGATAGAAACTCAGACGCTCATGCAGCGACGTGATGGAAGATACTTTGTAAACGAGATCCTCGCCCACCACGATTTCGCCGGATGTCCGGTTTAAGCCGTTTGAAAAGAACTCGCGATTGAGCGCTCCCCCGCCAAAAACATCGAACAGCGTTCTGGCGGTCTTCACAGCATGGAAGCCGAAGCCGCCTGCGGGCGCGAATCGCAGATCGAGATTCTGAAACTCATCGAATTCGAGATCCACTTGGCCAAAGACGAACGTGCGCGAAGAGAGGTTGAGACTATAACCGAGACCGCCGCGTATCGCATTCGCTGTTAGTACTGACTTGCCGCCGACTTTGTTACTGGCATAGAGCGACGTGAAGTAGGCTTCGGTCTTGTCGCGAGTAGTAGCACGATTTGCGTTTGCACTTACTGTGAGGTTGTTAGTGGTCGAGTTACCTCGAGCGGCAGCGTATCCAAAATCGAGAAACCCGGCCCAGAGATCAGTGATGCGAGGGTTCTGGTAGCGGTCGGCTTCCGCCTGCTCGGCTTGTGAACGGACCATTTGAACCGCGGCGCGTGAAGTGTTTACGGTGCCGGCGTCTTTCGTCTGTATAACGAATCGGTCGGCGGAGGTAGTAACCTGTCCAACGATGAGCTGCCCATCCTGCAAGGTGAAGCTCAACGGCCCGGTGGAGGAGACGCTAACCACCTCGGCCCAGGGAACGGCGATGGACCCGGCGTAATCAGACTTGAACACGAGGTTCTTGCCATCCAGCTTCACGACGGAGCCAGAAAACCGGTCGCCATTTTTCATCGTGACTTGATCAGCTCGCAAAGCGGTCGAGTATAGGATCAGGGTGAGGATCAGGAAGCGTGCGGTAGTCATGAAGCTTTGATGCTTTGACTCCGCAGCCAATGGATTGTTTCAGAGCTAAGACTGAGTTATTGGAGATCGACTGTGAAGCGTACGTCTATGGTGCGTGGGGGCAGGCACTCTTTGTTGTTGCAGGCCTGGAAGCGGAGTTTGCCGGTCATCACGGACGGACCAGGGTTGGCGCCGGGGAGCGCTTTAAATCGCGTGGCAATCTCGAAATTACCGCTAAATACCGAGACCGGATTGGGAGAGAAAGCGTATTTCTCGAGCTGCGGCTTGGGGTAAGTGACTTGCTCGGCTTCGAGAGGCTCTTTCGCCCAGGTGAGCTTCAAGGGAATAAGAAACTCATCGGCAGGCGCGTTACTGTTGACGTGAAAACCGGGCTGGAGCTGGGCCTTGAGCTTTACTTCGGCCGTGGTTCCGCGCTTGATGGTGAGCTTTTCAGCGGGCGCAACGCTCAGTACCGGATTATTTTGCGCTGTTAACGAAAGCGAAGTCGCCGCGCAAAGGAGCGATAGAACTAGTCCGAGGCGCGTCGAGCAACTGAGTGATGGCATTCTTGAATTCTTCTTTCCCGCTGGAAAGCCCGATGTGGACCGAAGCGATTTTGCCTTGCCGGTCGATCAAAAACGTAGTCGGCAGCGACTCGACACCGCCGTAAATCTCGCCCACCTGGTCGTTACCGAGCAAGATACGATAGTTGACCTTGAGCTGTTGGATATAGGGTTTTACGGCATTCCATCCGTCTTCGTCCATGGAGACGCCGAGCACCGCAAAGCCTCGATCCTTCAGTTGCTGTTCGAATTCCATGAACCAGGGGATTTCGATTTTGCAGGGACCGCACCAGGTAGCCCAGAAGTCGAGCAATACCACTTTGCCTTTGTAGTCGGAGAGGCGAACGGTCTGGCCGTTGGCGTCTTTAAGCGCGAACTCAGGCGCCGGCTTGCGATCTTTCTCGGGCTTCACCGAGGCGTCGGCCTTCACCGAGCGATTCGCACAACCGGTCCACAGCAGGACACTAGCCAGCAAGGCGGAAAGTACAACGATTCGGATGGGCTGGATCAAGAGGCACAGACTCCTAAATTAATTATATCGGTATTCCACTGTCCGGAAAGGTCTCCCGGAACCAATTGGCGCGGTGCCTGCGATAGCGTGCGCCGAGCGTGAACTCGTTGTGACGCCGAACGCCGGAATAAAGCCAGGCCGCCGTGTCGCAAAAGCTTTCGCAGACGTAGTCGCGCCACTTGGCCTGGTTTTGAGTAGTGAGTTGCGGGCGGTGGGATAGAGCAGACTTGCGGGATTCGGCGGACCAACCGAGCTCGCCTCGGGCGTGCTGTCGCCACTCGCGTCGTATCAGATTCTCGTACGACCGGCGAGCGTCGTTGCCGAGGCGGACCCAGGCGAAATGGAACAGCTCATGTGTGAAGATGCGGGCCAGCTCGGTGGATTGCTGCCTCAGCTCGTGATCGAGAACAATCTCACGGCGCCGGATGTAGGTGCCGGCATAGACGGGCTGACCGACAGCGCGATTGGAGTACAGCTTGCCGCTGCCGACGGTCAAGGCCGGCAAGAAACGAATGTGCACCACGCGTCCCCGGAACGCCGGAAGATGTTTCAGGAGCCGGTCAGCGGACGGGTTGAAGCTGAAGCGGCGCCCGGGGCGTAAAGTAAGCCGGGTTTTCAACTTTCACCTTGTATTGATTTTGTATGGCGCTGACCCACTCGTTAAAGCGCTGCTGCTTCACTTCCTGAAAGATCTGCATACTCACCTCGTCGAACGGTTGCATGTTCATTTCGTCGACGCGAATGAGATAAAAGCCGTTGGGCTGTCGCACCGGCTGGCTCACCTCGCCGGCTTTGAGGGCGAACACTGTTTTCTTGATGTCATCGGGATACGGACTGTTGTGTTTGATGATTCCGAAATCGCCGTCCTTGGCCCCGGAGGACTTGTCGTCGGAATAATCACGAGCCAGCTTTCCGAAGTCCGCTCCCGTGGCGATTTGCTTGCGCAAGTCTTCCGCTTTAGTCTTGGCTTCGGATTCGGTGGGCAGCTTCTTGGCGTCAGCACCGGCCTTGTCGGGCGCGGGATTGAAGCTGACGTAGATCACACGTACTTTGGCCTGCTGGTATTTGTCGGGATTCTTCTTGTAGTATTCCTGCTGTTCCTCGGTGGTCACCTGGATCGTGTTGCCATGCGTGGTCAATTGGGCATTCGCGAGAGTCTGCATGCGCTGAAATTCGAGCGCTTCCTTCCAGGGCTCCTGTTTGTCGAGTCCCGCTTTTTCGGCGTCCTCGGCCAGACGCTTGTAGACGAAAAGCTGGCTCAGCATCTGTGGCTGCATCCGCGCATTTTGCTGGATTTGCGGCGGGAGTCCTGCGATCAGCTTGTCCACTTCGGCAGCGGTGAATTTCTTACCATTTACTTCGAAGACGATGGAATCGGGCGCGATGGGAGCAGCGGGAGCTGGAGCATCGGGAATGGCCTGTGCGGGTGGAGCAGGAGTGCCGGGCGCGGTCTTTGGAACGGGAGGAGTCTGACCAAAGACAAGAGCGCAAGACAGAACCGGAATTGCGAAAAATTTCATGGGGAGTTTCCTTTGACGCTGGAAATTTCATTTTAGCATGGGTGCATTTATGGTTCTCCGGGTAGTGACGGCGTACTCTCCGGCATGCGGCGATGATGCGTTGCTTGCTCATAGCCGTAGGCGAACCGGATAATGGTTCCCTCTTCGTAGGGTCTTCCCATGAACGTGATTCCCGCGGCAAGCTTGTCGGCGGTAAAGCCGGCCGGGACGGCAATGGCGGGAACGAAGACCAGGAAAGTATTGAGATGCGGCGCGCCCTTGGTGTTTGTCCAGGGTGGATTGATGCCGTCTTTGATGAGCGTCGGTTGATGTTCGACCGACTTATAGACGATGGCATCCAGATTGTTGTCCGCCATCACGTTCAGATAACGAGTCATGAGCTCTTCGCGCGCGATCAAGTACTTGTAATGGCGCGTCGAGTCGGAGGCAGCACGCAGCCGGCCTTGCGCGTAGTGAACTACTTTCCCGAAGTCAGGCGACCGTAACATTTCTTCTTTCGATCGGAACGGAGGATGAGCGCTTCGTCCGAAGAAAACGTCGAACGCTTCGGCGCTTTCTGTGGGGCCCGCGATTCGCGTCGCCAGAAGCTCGTTCAGCTTCGGAATGACGATGGGATCGACGAGTTCGGCTCCGGCGGCTTTCAACTCGCGAACCGCCTGATCAAAGACCAGAGTGACGTTGGCGAAGTCGTTGGATTGGGGCTCTGAATCGCGGCCCATCGGCTGCCGTAAGACACCGAGGTGGGCGCCCTTCAGGCCGTTCCTGTCGAGGAATTTTGTGTAGCTCGCTGGAGCATGCCCGACGCCTGAAGCCGTGAGTGGATCTTCCGGGTCGTAGCCGGTCATGACGTCCAAAAGCTTGGCGACGTCGGCGACGGTACGGGCCATGGGTCCGAGCGATCCGTTCAGCTCCGGCCAGCCGTCATACATGCCGCCGCGGCTGACCAGGCCGGCAGTCGGCCGGATGCCGACCACGGAGTTCCAGGTTGACGGCCGCCGTATCGACGCGAAGCCTTCTTCGCCAACCGCAATCGTCGCAAAGTTCGCCGCAACACCGGCGCCCGATCCGCCCGATGATCCGCCAGCCGTCCGCTCGAGCGCGTAAGGGTTGCGGGTGAAGCCGAAGAGGGAACCGAACGTATCGCCACCGCCCAACTCGCCCAGAGTGGTCTTGGCAAGGATGATGGCCCCGGCTTTCTTCAGCTTCTCGGCCACGAACGCATCGCGATCGGGATAGTAGTTCTTGAAGAGTATCGAGCCGAGCGTAGTCGGCATTCCCTTCACGTCCATTTGATCTTTGACGATCACGGGAATTCCGTGCAAAGGCCCGCTCAGCCCGGACGTCTTGAATGCCACGTCGAGCCGGTCAGCTTCTTCGAGAGCTTTGGGATTCACGGTGATGATTGCGTTGATGCCCGGCCCTTTTTTGTCGAACGCAGCGATGCGATTGAGATAAAGCTGCACGAGTTGATGCGACGTCAGCTTGCCCGATCTGTAGGCGCTGTGTACGTCTTCGATGGTTGCTTCGAGAAGGTGGAAAGTTTTGGTCTGGCTACTGCTGTCTTTAGCCGCAAGAATCAGCAGGCCAAGCAGCGCGGGGACCAAGCGTTTCATGGCGTAGTTGCGCTCATCGAGATTTTCATCTCAAAGACTGGCGCGGCCATGTCGTCGGCATCGCGCAAATTGCAGTAAGGATCCTTGCCGAAGCCGTACCAAAGCGCCGCGTCGGGCGGGAGCTTGCCCTGCACGTAGAGCAGAACGGTGCTAGCCTCGGCCGGGTCCACGCGCGATTTGTAGATCATGGGCGCCCATTCGCCGTTGGAGTCACGAATCGAAAAGCCCGAGATCGGCCCTTCCGATTGCAAACGCCCGTTCACGCCGGAGAAACTCACCTTCACCATGCCACCCTGGTAGACTGCGTTCACTGGCCGCGGACCGCGCTTCCGCTCGCCATAATCTTTGACGCGAGGGAACAGATCGAGACAAACCAGATCAGCCAGCCGTCGCGCCAGCCTTTTGAGATCCTGAGTGCCGACGTGGATGCCGTCATCGAGTTGGAGATCGACGGCTGTCACCATGCCGGAATGGGGGATTTCCTTCTCGGCCCGGAGTTGGGCCAGCTGCACAGTATTCCACTCGGCGACATTGTTCTTGTCGACGTGGCGGCCGATTTGAACGTAATAGAACGGAAGCTCCGGCTGGTTGAAATCGGTGCGGATGGTCTTAACGAAATCCTCGAACTTGCGAAGAAACGCAGGCGCGGCTTTCGCATTCGCGTCGGATTCGCCCTGATACCACAGGATGCCTTTCGCGCGGCCTCCGGCGGCTTGGACGCGACGATACATGGAGCCGTAAAGCGATTCGCCTCGCGATCCTTCAGCGCCGGGCTCCACTGATCCATCGACGTGCCGCCGTGCGCGCAGGGGATCAGGCCGATCGGTATGTTGGTTCGTGCCACCATCTCGACCGCGAATGGCAGACCCAGCCCCGCGCCTTTTCTTCGCCTGGTTAAGTATGTTTCGAGGGGTTGCCCGGACAAACGCTCGGGCACCCGCTCGGCGTTCAGCGGCCAATGCACTGGATCGACAGCGCTCACCAAGGTGTGTAGCGGCTCCTCGGCGACGATCCAACGATCGGCCAAATCAAAGCTGTGAACCAGAGGCGATGGCGGTTGGACATCGACCAGGTCGCCGAGCCCCTCCATGTTCGACTGTCCCGCGAGAACCCAGAGGTCGCCGACCAGGAGATTCGACACCGAGATCACGGGCTCGCCGCCCTGCAAGCGGATTTCGAGCCGGTAGGGTCCTCCTACGGGTACGCGCTTCAGCTCACCGGTCCATTTAAGTTTCTGGATTTTCGCGACCGGCGTCCAGTCGAAGCCGGAGATGGGAGCGGAGTCAGCACCGACCAGGCGCGCTTCGACATCCTTCCCGTTAACCCGCCGCCCGCGCGGTCCCGTCGAACGCGATGTCCGCCGTTTGATCGGCGCCGCGCTGAAAAACCTGATTATCGGCGGGGCCGGAGGTAATACGGAGGTCTTGCGCGAAAGCCGCTATAGCAAGAAACGCGGCTGCGAAAACGAATCTCCCGGTGCCCACCCGGATTGCATTGTAGCAAGGCCGCGCGGTTTAGTTGGTCTTTACTTGCACCCTGCGAGGCTCACTCTTCAGATTGCTGGCCGTATCATCGGAAACCTTGATATTGTTGACCACCTGAATCGCTCCGGCCGTCTTGGCCATGCGGGTGGCGGCGCCCTTGTGTTGCATCACGTTAGTGGTCCCCGTCCAAGTGGCGATCCCGTTTTTCACGTGCACCTGCATACCGTCCTTGCCGATCTTTGATTTAGCCAGCTTGGCCTTGATAGTGGCTTCGATTTCGGCGTCGCTGAATTTGCCCTGACTATGGGAAGGCGTGAGGCTGCCAGCAAAGGCCGTGATGGACCATAGGAGGAACGAAAGAATTGCGAAAGCTCTTTTCATGCTTAGTTAGTGGCGCCGGGGCGCTATAATTCGCACATGAATCCAAACCAGATCGCCCGACGGAGCATAATACGCGGGGCGGCGGCGATGACAGCTGCTTCGTATTCCCGGATTCTCGGGGCCAACGACACCATTCAACTGGGCGCGATCGGAGTGGGTGATCGCGGCTACTACGTGATGACGCGATTCCAGCAGGATCCGAAGGTTCACGTGGCGGCCGTGTGCGACATCTACAGCGCGCAGATCGATCACGCACTGCAAAAAGCGCCCGGGGCCAAAAGCTTCCGCGATCACCGCAAGCTGCTCGAGGAAAAAGATCTCGACGCTGTGCTAATCGCGACGCCCGATCATTGGCATTCGGTGATCGCGATCGACGCCCTCAATTCCGGCCATGACGTGTACGTGGAAAAGCCGCTCACTCTGCGCATCGACGAGGGCCCGCAAATCGTGAAGGCGGCACGCGTGAACGAGCGCGTCTGTCAGGTCGGGATGCAGCAGCGCTCAGGCAAGCACTATATCCAAGCCAAGCGCGAGTACATCGATACAGGGCGGCTCGGAAAAATCACCCTGGCACGTACGTGGTGGCACGGCAACACGTATCACTTGCGGAAGGCACCGGCATCATTGCAGAATCGGCCGTCGAATCTCGATTGGGCGCGCTTCCTTGGTCCCTTGAAGTGGCGCGATTGGGATCCGCAGCAATACTACAATTGGCGCGCCTATTTGGATTTCGGCGGCGGCCAGGTGACCGATCTGTTCACGCACTGGATCGACGTGGTCCACATGTTCATGGGGCAGGACGTCCCGAAGTCGGGATCGGCCGCGGGTGGGGTGTACGCCTACAAGGACGGACGTACGGCGCCCGACACGATCAACGTGCTGCTGGAATATCCGAGCGAATACACGGCGACTTTCGAAGCCACGCTCGCGCCCGGAATCAAAGGCGAGGGCGTCGAAATGTGCGGGACGCAAGGCCGTTTGTTGATCGATCGCCGGCACTTCGAGTTTCAGGACGCTGCCAAAGGCGCACAACCGGTGGTTGTGACGACCGATGATCCGGACATGGTGTTCGCGCACGTCAGCAATTTCCTGGAATGCTGCCGGACGCGGCAGCGCCCGAATGCGGACGTGTTGATCGGGCATCGCTCCGCGCAGGCGTCGCATCTGGGGAACATCGCGTACATGGAGAAGCGGCGGATCGATTTCGATCCGCAGCGAGAAGAAATTCTTCCGTTCTGAAACGGCGACTAGCGCCGGGGCCGAGTAGCTGTTCTCATTATTTGCATCGGTCGGCCAGGTCAGTTTTCTCGCGGTACTTATCATGGCAGTTTGAGCAGGCCGTGGTGAGGACATCGGCAGCGTTCAAGATCTCATCCTGGTTCTTGGATTGAGCTGCTTTATACGCCGTAATGCCGGCCTCCCGCAGTCCCTGGACGAACTTCGGCCAGTCCGGATTGTTGATGGGAACGGGCCGGCCATTGGCGCACTTGCGACCTGGAATGATCAAAAGGTTGGCACTCTCGGCGAGCGCCAAAGAACTATTCTCCACCGCGGCCCATTTTCCATAAGTGCTAGCCAGAGGGTTTGTAGCGACAGCGGGATCCTTGGCGGGAGCGACGTCGGCCGGATTGTCGCCTTGAGCGGCGAAAACAACATTGGAGTTGGGAAAAAGGATGCCCCTCATTAATTGAGCAAGGTTCGCATAGACTTGCGTAGGAGCTCTGGGGGCGGCGGTCTTCGATGGCGCCGGCGCGGCTTTGGGTGCGGGAGTCTGGGCTCGGGATACTGGAGCGAGGATCAAAGTTGCGGCCGAGGCGATGAATATATTCCACGGGCGGTTTGAGAAGAAGTTCCTCATCGTCTTTCGTCTCACCGGGTAATGCTGCAAGATTAGCATGCCACTACTGCGCTTTGGTTGCTGCTCATGCGACTGCCGCGTAGCGATGTCATAGTAACCCGCCATTGAAAGCAAGTTGATACGTTTTTCCAAGTAACGAGGAGTCGATGTTAGCTATTGCCGAGGTATTTCTTGAGGTCGGGATATAGCAACTCGTGGACCTCCGGCTTGTCGAGATCAGGTTTAGTAACGACGCGCGCAGGCAGGTCGATTTGCTTGGGCGGCGTTGTTCCGTTGAGTTTGTCGACCAGCGTCTTGACAGCTTCGAAGCCCATTTTAAAAGGATCCTGAACGACCAGAGAATCGATGGTCCCGCCTTTTAGGTCTTCGATCAGATTGTCGCTGGCGTCAAAGCCGACGCACTTCACTTTGCCTGACAGACCGCGCGATTTTAGCGCGAGCGCCATGCCTATACTGCTGGGTTCTGACGAACCAAAGATACCATTGAGATCGGCGTGTGCTGTTAGGATGTTTTCGGCAGCAGCCATTCCCTTGGAGCGGTCGGACATGGAGAATTGGCGCGCGACGATTTCGATCTTGGGAAACTCGGCCTTCATCACCTCTTCGAAGCCGCGCTCGCGGTCCATCGTGGATGCGCTGCCAGGAGCATTCATTACCATCGCAACTTTTCCCTTGCCATTAACCAAACGCGCCAATTCGCGTGCTCCCATCTGGCCCGCCTGGTAATTGTTGGTTGCGATGAACGACATGTAGCTTGTGGAATCGACTCCCGAATCGAAGACGGTGACGGGAATGCCTAATTGCGCCGCGCGGTCGAGCGAGCGATTCAAAGCTTTGCGTTCGGCCGCGGCGACGGCCAGACCATCGACGTGCTGCGCGATCATCGAGTCCACGATCTGCATCTGCCGATCATACTCGGTCTCCAGAGCAGGCCCGTTCCAGAGTAGTTCGACGCCGAATTTCTGCCCAGCCGCTGCCGCACCGGCGTGCACCGATACCCAGAACACATGCGAGTTGGCCTTGGGAACCACCGCGATTCGTTTGATCTTGTTGCCGCTGCACGCGGCGAGGAACAGGCATGCGGCCGTCAAAACCTGCGCGCGCTTATTGAGCACACCAACCTCCATCGATAAGGATATCGGTTCCGGTGATGAACGCCGCATCTTCCGAGCACAGGTAAAGCGCAAGTTTTGCGACTTCGTCCGGTTTACCCCAGCGCTGCAGCGGAGTACGAGACATGAACTGCTCGTTGACAGCCGGATCGCTCATGAGGGGGATCGTCATTTCCGTCGCGAATGGTCCGGGGCTGACTGAGACTACAGTGATTTTGTCCGGGGCAAGCTCCAGTGCGAGAGCGCGTGTGAAACCGAGCAATCCGGCTTTGCTCGAGGAATACGCCGTCCGCTGCGGAACCGAAATATGGGCCATGATCGATGCGATGTTGATGATCCGCCCGTAGCCCCGACCCTTCATGTGAGGTACGAAAGAGCGGCACATCAGGAACGCGCTGGTGAGGTTTGTATTGAGTACGCTGTTCCATTCGGCGAGCGAAAGATCGACGCAGAATCTGCGCGACGCAATGCCGGCGTTGTTGATAAGAATGTCCACGGGTCCGAACTTTGCGATCACGTCGGCTTCGAGCTTGCGGACCTGCCCTTCATCGGCGATGTCGACACGAAAGATCTCGGCCTGCGTCCCGAGACTGTGAGCTTCGGCAGCGACTCTGGAAAGCTGCTCCATATCGCGCGCGACCAACGCTAACCGCACCCTTGCGGCGCCGAGAGCGAGAGCCATCGCTTTTCCAAAGCCGCGGCTGGCGCCGGTAATGAGTGCGACTCGTCCCGCGAGAGCCATAAGAAGCTCATTGTACCCAGTCGGCTGGCTGCGAAACGCCCCGGTCATTCGAGCCGGGGCGCAACAGTGTTGTGAATTGTAAATTGGAGTTTCGAGAAGGCGGGAGGAGGCTACTCGATTTCTTTGTTTCGCTTCTTGCGATTCCGTTTGCGGGCCAGCGCTTCTTTGGTGCGCTTCTTTTCGCCCGGCTTCAGATAGAACGAGTGGCGCTTGATCTCTTTGATGATGTCTTCCTGCTGCACTTTCCGCTTGAACCGGCGCAGGGCGCTTTCTAACGTCTCGCCATCTTGTACATGGACTTCAGCCAATTAACAATCACCTCCCTTTATATGGAATACCGACCCTGAGGCTGGGATAAGACGACCCTTCAGTGGCAGGCTACTACGCTCCTTCCATGATAGTGGTTTGGGGGGCCGCGAAACAACCGATCGGAAGTGTGCCGCCAAAACTCGTCGATGTCTTGAGGCCCGACATATAGTACTTTGCTAGTATGAATCTAGGAGTATCATATGGCGACGCTTTACGTCGAAAACATACCGGACGAACTCTATGAATCTCTCCGCGAGCGTGCGCGATCGCATCGGCGCTCGATCTCAGCCGAGACGATTTCGTTGCTCGAGCAGGCGTTGCCGACAGCGATTGAGCTCAAGCGGCGAACTGCCTTCTATCGCAAAATTCAGCGCCTCAGCAACCGAAGGGGCGTTGTGAGTGCCGGCGCGTCAACCGAGGAACTGGTTCGTGAGGATCGCGAACGTTGACGTCTTATGTTCTGGACGCCAGCGTTGCGGCAAAGTGGTTCCTGCGCCTTCGGGAGCCGTTTGCGCAGGAGGCTTTGGAACTTCTTCGCCGGTATGCGCGCGGAGAAGCCGATTTCCTGGTGCCCGATCTATTTTTCGCGGAATTCGCGAACATCCTTTGGAAGGCACAACAACATGGACGGTGTGACGCTGAACTTGCGAACAAGGCCATCCGCGAGATAATCGGCCAGGGTTTCCGAACGTTCCAGTGCTCGGAGCTGATCGAGCCAGCGATCCAGATTGCGCGCGCTTACCGACGCACCGTTTACGACTGCATCTATGTCGCGTTGGCCGTCGCAACGAAAAGTGAGATGGTGACAGCTGATGAACGGCTTGCGAATTCACTGGCTGGGCTGCCGGTAGTCTGGTTGGGAATGCTCTGAGCGAAAGCGGTGCAGCCGCTGCCACAGCTCGTTGTAACGCTGGTCGGTGAGCGGCTGCTTAAGTTGAAAACGAAACTCGGTGGGGCCGGCGTGGCGCCAGTCCGATCGCTGGAGCGTCACGATGGCTAGATCAAACGGTCCTGCCGTCGCGATGTTGTCGATGTCTTCTAGACGCCAGGTGCGGGATTCGCGGGCGGTCTTCGATTCGTAGACAATGCGATCGTCGCCGATGAGCAGCACGCCCTGAGACCCGCTGAGACCGTGGCGCAGTTTGACCGGAAGTTTCCAGAGCGGGCTAACACCGGGATCTGCCAATTCGGCGACGAAGCGCTGATCGAGCACGCGCGCGAAGAACGGGTAGAGCTGCATGGGCGCTTCTTGGGGCAGCCGATCGAAGGCATAAACGCGGTCGCGGCCCAGCTGCCACTTCTGGTCGTCATAGGTAAGGATGCGCAGTTCGCGATCGCTCAGCGACAATTGCTGAATATCGGCGTACGCCCACTGCCGGGAGTGCTTGCCGCTCTTCGATGGCTCGGTGAATGCGATTGCATCCGCGCTAATCTTTAACGTGCCCATGACACCGCCATGAAGATGCTGGTGGCGCGCTTGATAAACGAACGGCTGCGCGAGAGCCATGCTCGCGCTCAAAACTAGGATCGCGCCAGTTCTTTTTTCAATTCGAAATGCCATTTCCAAACCTCATAAACTACGGGGTAAACAACCAGCTCCAAAAGGAACGACGTAAAGATGCCGCCGATCATCGGCGCGGCGATGCGCTTCATCACATCTGCGCCCGTGCCGGTGGACCACATGATCGGGACCAGACCCATGAACATGCAGGCCACCGTCATGAACTTGGGGCGAATACGCTTCACCGCGCCGTGCAAGATCGCGTCCTGAAGATCGCGCAACGATCGCAGCCGGCCGGCTTGGCGCGCGTCGTTGTAAGACAGATCCAGATACAGCAACATGAACACCGCCGTCTCCGCGTCAACGCCGGTAAGTGCAATCAGGCCCACCCACACGCCGATGCTCATGTTGTAGCCGAGCGCGTACAAGAACCAGATTGCGCCGATCGCGGAGAATGGCACGGCCAGCATGATGATCATGGTCTTGGTCAGCGACTTGGTGTTGAGATACAGCAGCAACAGTACGAGCAGGCCGGTCAGAGGCAGGACTAAGGTAAGCCGCTCACGAACTCGCTCCATCGCTTCGTACTGGCCGCTCCATGTGATCGAATATCCGGCCGGCACATTCAGGCGGTCGCGAACGATCTTCTTCGCATCATTGATGTAGCTGCCAATGTCGCGGCCGGAAACGTCGACGTAGACATAGCCGCTGAGCAACCCGTTTTCATCGCGCAGCATCGCGGGGCCAGAGGCGAGCTTGACGTCCGCGAGTTGAGACACTGGAATCTGAGCGCCGCCCATTACGGGGACAAGCACGCGGTTCAGCCGGTTCAGGTCGCTGCGATAATCGCGAGCGTAGCGAACATTCACCGGATACCGCTCGCGACCCTCCACCGTCGTCGTGACATTATCCCCGCCGACCGCGCTCATCACCACGCCCTGCACGTCGTCCATCGAGAGCCCATAGCGCGCCATCTGGTCGCGCTTCCAGTCGAAGTCCAGGAAGTAGCCGCCGCCGGTGCGCTCGGCGAAGACATTGCGGGTGCCGGGCACGTGGGCGAGCAGCCGTTCGATTTCTGTTCCTAGGCCCTCGATGGTCTTCGTGTCAGCGCCGTATATCTTCACGCCGATAGGCGTTCGAACGCCAGTGGTCAGCATGTCGATGCGCGCCTTCACGGGCATGGTCCACGCGTTCGATGCACCGGGCAGTTCCAGTGCCTCGTTCATCTGCTCCACCAGATCTTCAGTCGAAATACGATCCGGCTGGAACGGCCGAAAAAGTGACTGCACCCATGCGGGTGCGCCGGCATACCAACGATCGACCTTGCGCCATTCCGAATGAGGTTTGAG
>JACXTT010005583.1_pt1 | contig 18243 bp, 15 predicted proteins | sample 9270951 | NCBI WGS metagenome assembly JACXTT01 (sample SAMN15532306, study PRJNA645909) | rock metagenome | isolation source: weathered quartz diorite | place: Puerto Rico | collected 2017-06-21 | reverse complement strand
GCGCAGATCCTGGTGGACCTCGGGGTCAAGAACCTGAAGCTCTTGACCAACAATCCGAAGAAGATCGTCGGCCTCGAAGGGTACGGGCTGCACATCTCCGAGCGCGTCCCGATCGAGATCCCGGCGACCGAGACGAACCGGAAGTACCTCAGCACCAAGCGCGACAAGCTCGGGCACCTCCTCTCGTCGCTGCCGGACTGAGCCACCAGACTGACATGGCCGGTCGCGCCCCGAAGTATCGCCGGTCAGCCGGGAGTGCCGGCCCGTTCCGGTTCGCGATCGTCGCCGCCCGCTTCAACGAGCGCATCACCCAGCGGCTCGTCGCCGGCGCCCTGCAGGCGCTGCGGGCCGCCCGCCTCGGTCCCGACGCGATCGAGGTCCACTGGGTGCCGGGCTCCTTCGAGCTGCCGCAGGCAGCGAGCCACCTGGCCACGACCGGACGCTACTCGGGCATCGTGTGCGTCGGCGTCGTGATCCGCGGGCAGACCCCGCACTTCGAGCACGTCGCGCGCGAGGCCGCCGCCGGAATCCGCCACGTCGCGCTCACCACCGGCGTGCCGACGACGTTCGGCGTCATCACGGCCTTGACCGAGGAGCAGGCGTGGGCGCGCGCGGGCGGCGACGTGGGCAACCGGGGCGAGGAGGCCGCCGAGGCGGCGTTGCAGATGGCCGAGTGGATCCGCCAGCTCGGCGATCATCGGGCGGGGCGGAGCCCCGCGCGTTCGGGACATGTCCGACGCCGATAAGCCGGCGAGCCGTCGCTCCGCGGGCAAGCGCCGCAAGGCCCGCGAAGTCGCGCTCCAGTTCCTGTACCAGCTGGACCTCACCGGCGCCGACGACCCGAGCCCACACGACGAGGAGTTCTGGGCGCGCCACCCCGTCGACGACGACACGCGCGCGTTCGCCGACGCGCTGGTCCACGGGGCCAAGACGAACCAGGCGAAGATCGATCACGCGATCTCGCAGTTCGCCGAGCACTGGGATCTCGGGCGGATGGCCGTCGTCGACCGCAACATCCTTAGGCTCGCGGTCTACGAGCTCCTCTACACGGCGGACGTGCCCCCGAAGGTCGCGATCAACGAGGCCATCGAGATCGCCAAGAAGTTCGGCACCAAGGAGTCGAGCCGGTTCATCAACGGCTTGCTCGATCGCATCCACAAAGAACTCCGCCCGACGTTCTGAGTCTGCCCCGGTGCGGTACGCGATCCTTTCGGACATCCACGCCAATCTCGAAGCGCTCGAGGCCGTCCTGGCCGACGCGGCCCCGCGGACGGACGCGCTCTTGTGTCTGGGAGACCTGGTCGGCTACGGCGCCGATCCGGTCGCGTGCATCGAGATCGTGGGCGCCCGAGCCCAGGCGCTCGTCTGCGGCAACCACGAGCAGGCGGTCGCCGGGCTGATCGACCTCGGGTGGTTCAACGCCCACGCCCGCGCCGCCGCGGAATGGACGCGCGAGCGCCTCGACGACGACCACCGGGCATATCTGGCCTCGCTGCCCCTGGTCGCCCAGGTGGGTGACGCCACGCTCGTGCACGCCTCGCCGGACCGGCCCGACGAGTGGGAGTACCTGCTCACCGCGCAGGACGGCTTCGACGCGTTCTCCGCCTTCACCACGCGGCTCTGCTTCATCGGCCACTCGCACCTGGCCGGTATCTGGTCGCTCGGCTCCTCGGGGCCGGAGCACCGCGCGGGCGCCGTCGGCGTAGAGCTCGAGCGCGGCCGGCGGTATCTGGTGAACGTCGGCAGCGTCGGCCAGCCCCGCGATCGGGATCCGCGCGCTTCGTACGCGATCTGGGACGTCGAGCGCGGTACGATCGCGACCCGCCGCGTCGTCTACGACATCGCGCGGGCGCGGGACAAGATTCTCCGCGGCGGGTTGCCGCGGTTCCTGGCCGATCGCCTCGCGTGGGGCTCCTGAGCCTGCGTCCGTCGCTTCGGCGCGCGCTCGTGCTCGTGGCGACCGCCTTCGCCATGGGGCTGGCGTTTCCCCGGACCGACTGGGAGGGCATCGTCTGGGTCGCCCTCGCGCCGCTGATCGTCGATTCGCTGCGCCAGCCCGTTCGACTGGCCTTCGGCTGGGGCTGGCTCTTCGGGACCGTCTTCTACTTGGTGCTGCTGCGCTGGCTCGACTTCACCTTCAGGACCTACAGCACCATTCCGTGGCCGCTCACCTGGACGGTGACCCTGGCGCTCGGCGGATACTGCGCCCTGTACTTCGGCGCCTTCGCCGCCGCGGTCTCGTGGCTCGGGCGCCGCTCGATCGTCTGGGCCCTCTGCGCCTCGCCGTTCCTCTGGGTGGCCGGTGAGTGGCTCCGCGGCCATCTCTTCGGCGGCTTCCCCTGGGGTCTGCTCGGCTATTCGCAGTACCTGCGTCTGCCGGTCATCCAGATCGCCGAGCTCGCCGGTGTCTACGGCGTGTCGCTGGTGATCGTCGCGGTCAACGCGGCGATCGCCGGCTGCTTCCTGCTCGCCTGGCGCCCGGCGCTTGCCGGCGTCGGGCTCGCAGGCGGCCTCGTCGCGGCGACGCTCGGCTTCGGGTTCTGGCGCCTGGCCGCTCCCGTCCCGCCGGGCGAGGTCAACGTGGCGATCATGCAGCCGTCGATCGAGCAGCCCCTGAAATTCGATCCCGCGTTTGCCTCGACGACCCTCGCGATCTACCTCACCTTGACCTCGCGCGCCGGTGCCGAGCGGCCCGACCTGGTCGTATGGCCCGAGACCGCGGCACCGACGCCGCTGCGCCGGGATCCCGAGCTTTTGAGGACTCTCGGCGCCCTCTCGGGCTCGCTGCGCGCGCCGATCCTGGTGGGCTCGATCGACGTTGATGGATCGACTCCGCCGAAGGTTCGTAACACCGCGTTTCTTCTCACCGAACGAGGCATCGTCGGCAGGTATGATAAGATCCAGCTCGTCCCCTTCGGTGAGTATGTGCCGCTATCGGGACTGATCGGATTCGTTCGGGGCTGGGCCGAGTTCATCGCCGAGCTCGAGCCGGGCTCCAGCGCGAGCGTCTTCCCGGGCCCGCCAGCCCCGTTCGGGGTCGTGATCTGTTACGAGGGAATCTTTCCCGAGCTCGTCCGTGAATTCATGAAAGGTGGAGCGCGCCTGATCGTGAACATGACGAACGACGCATGGTTTGGTCGTACGAGCGGCCCGTGGCAACATCTCGCCATGTATCCGTTCCGTGCCGTCGAGCACCGCGTCGCGGTGGTGCGCGCCGCGAACACGGGGGTCTCGGCGTTCGTCGCGCCCACCGGCAAGATCGTCCGCCGCGTCCCGCTGTACGAGCGGACCACGGCGGTCGAGCGCGTGCCCCTCCGGAGCCGGGTCACCCTCTACTCGCGCCTCGGCGACTGGCTCGCGTATCTCGCGCTCGCCGTCTCGGGGGCGACGCTCGCGCACCGCGCGTGGAGGCGGGCCGCCTGATGCTCGGCGATTTCAAGCGCGACGTCACCCTGTTGACGAGCCGGCTGACCGAGCTCCGAGGTCATCTTTGACGTCCCCGCCAAGGAACAGCGCCTCGCCGCCCTCGACGCCGACATGGCCAAGCCGTCCTTCTGGGAGGACAACCGACGCGCCCAGGAGGTCATCCGCGAGCGGACCGAGCTCGCGCGCCTCGTCGCGCGCCTGAAAGAGCTGGCCGGCAAGGCCGACGACCTCACCGTGCTCCTGGAGCTGGCCGAGGAGGCCACCGACGGCAGCCTCGACGCCGAGATCGCCGACGGGATCGCGGGGCTGACGAAAGACCTCGACGAGTTCGAGCTCAAGATCATGCTCTCGGGGCCCCACGACACGAAGGCGGCGATCGTGTCGATCCACCCCGGAGCGGGCGGCACCGAGTCGCAGGACTGGGCGCAGATGCTGCTGCGCATGTACCTGCGCTGGTGCGAGCGCGCGGGCCTGAAGGCGGAAGTGGTCGATCTGCTGCCGGGAGACGAGGCCGGCATCAAGTCGGCGACCGTCGAGGTCTCGGGCGAGTACGGCTTCGGCTACCTGCGCGGCGAGACCGGCGTGCACCGCCTGGTGCGCATCTCGCCGTTCGACGCCTCGCGCCGCCGACAAACCAGCTTCGCCTCGGTCGCGGTCGTGCCCGAGGTCGACGACGTCGAGGTCAACGTGCGCGAGGACGAGCTCCGGGTCGACGTCTTTCGAGCCTCGGGACCCGGCGGGCAGGGGGTCAACACCGCCGACTCGGCCGTACGCATCACGCACCTGCCGACCGGCATCGTCGTCTCGTGCCAGAACGAGCGCTCGCAGCTCAGAAACCGCGACACCGCAATGCGCATCCTCAAGGCGCGGCTCTACGAGATCGCCGAGAAGAAGCAGCGCGAGGAGCTGGCCGAGCTGACCGGACAGAAGAAGGAGATCGCCTTCGGCAGCCAGATCCGCTCCTACACGTTCCATCCCTACCAGCTGATCAAGGACCATCGGACCGGGCTCGAGGTCGGCAACGTGGACGCCGTCATGGACGGCGACCTCGACGCCTTCATCAAGGCGTACCTGCTCTGGGCGCGGGGCCGCGAGACATGAACGACGAAAACGAGCTGATCCGCCTGCGCCGCGAGAAGCTCGACGCGCTGCGCGCCCGCGGCACCGATCCGTTCGGCGGCCGGTACTCGGTGACGCACTGGGCGCGCGACCTGGCCGAGCGGCTCGGCAACGCGAACGACGAGGAGCTCAAGGGCTTCGGGCCGGTGAGCCTCGCCGGCCGTGTCGTGGCGATTCGCCACCACGGCAAGACGTGCTTCGCGCACCTCATGGACCAGACCGGGCGGATCCAGCTCTACGCGCGCGCCGACGGGCTCGGCGACGACTACGCGCGGTTCGTCGAGCTCGACACCGGCGACTTCGTCGGCGTGACCGGCGAGATGTTCCGCACGCGGACGGGGGAGCTGACGGTCGCGGTCAAGAGCTTCGCGTTCCTGGCCAAGTCGCTCCGGCCGCTGCCCGAGAAGTGGCACGGCCTGAAGGACGTCGAGACGCGCTACCGGCAGCGCTACGTGGATCTCGTCGTCAACGTCGAGGCGCGCGACGTCTTCACGATGCGCGCGCGGCTCGTCCGCGGCATCCGCGCCTTCCTGGACGCCCGCGGCTTCCTCGAGGTCGAGACGCCGATGATGCAGCCGATCCCCGGCGGCGCGATCGCGCGGCCCTTCAAGACGCATCACAACGCGCTCGACCTCGACCTTTACCTGCGCATCGCCCCCGAGCTCTATCTCAAGCGTCTGCTCGTGGGCGGCTTCGAGCGCGTCTACGAGATCAATCGGAATTTCCGGAACGAGGGGATCTCGACGATGCACAACCCCGAGTTCACGACGCTCGAGTTCTATCAGGCGTACGCCGACTACACCGACCTGATGGAGCTGACGGAATCCCTCTTCGTCGAGCTGGCTCATGCGCTGCGCGGCTCGCCGTCGCTCGTGTGGGGCGAGCACGCGCTCGACCTCAAGCCCCCGTGGCGCCGCCTGCCCTTCTTCGAGGGGATCTCGCAGGCGCTCGGGCTCGCCGTGACGCCCACGACCGACGCCGCGACCGTGGCGCGCGCGGCGGCGGCGCGCGGGATCGCCCACGACGGCGGGCCGGTGTCCAAGCTCTGGAAGGACGCGTTCGAGACGCTGGTCGAGCCGACCCTGGTCCAGCCGACGTTCGTCATCGACTTTCCGACCGAGCTGTCTCCGCTGGCCAAGCGCAAGCGCGACAACCCGCAGCTGGTCGACCGGTTCGAGCTGTTCGTCGCGCGCCACGAGGTGGCCAATGCCTACAGCGAGCTCAACGACCCGATCGATCAGCTCGCGCGCTTCCGCGAGCAGGCGGCCCTGCAGGCGCGCGGCGACGACGAGGCCCACTGGCTCGACGAGGACTACGTCCGCGCGCTGGAGTACGGGATGCCGCCGGCCGCGGGCGAGGGGATCGGCATCGACCGGCTGCTCATGATGTTCGCGAATCAGCCGTCGATCCGCGAGACGATCCTGTTCCCGCTGCTCCGGCCCGAGGGCGGCCGATGAGGGGCCGGCTGCCCTTCGAGCTCCTCCTCGGCTTGCGCTATCTGCGCTCGCGCGGCCAGCGCACGAACCTCTCCCTCTTCGTCTGGATCGGCCTCGGCGGCGTCTTCCTGGGTGTCGCCGCGCTGATCGTGGTGCTCGCGGTCATGACCGGCTTCCAGGACGGGATCCGCGATCGGATCATCGCCGGCAGCCCGCACCTCTTGATCTTCCAGGCCGGCGCGCAGGGGCTCGCCGACGCCGACCAGGTGGCCGACCGCATCAAGGCGATCCGCGGCGTCCACTCGGCCACGCCCTTCGTCCACCAGCAGGCGCTCTTCACGTCGCCGGGCGGCGGAGCGCGCGGCGGGCTGATCCGCGGGGTCGACCTGGCGACACCGGCGGTCCGCGAGGACGTGCGGTCGCAGCTCCGCCAGGGCTCGGTCGATCCCCTGGCCGACGGCGCGCCGGCGATCTTGCTCGGCCGCGAGCTGGCGCGAAGCCTCGGCGTCTTCCCCGGCGACTCGGTCACGGTGATCTCCCCCGAGGGGGCCGTCACCGCGGTGGGCATGGTGCCCAAGATGCGGCGCTACCTCGTGGCCGGCACGATCGAGATCGGCATGCACGAGTACGACTCCTCCATCGCCTATCTGAGCCTGCCGCAGGCCAAGGAATTCGCCGGGCTCGTCGGGGTCACCGGCATCGAGGTCAAGCTGAACGACCCGTTCGACGCCAAGAACGTCGGCCGGCTCGTGGCCGCGCAGCTCGGGTTCCGATTCTGGGTGCGCGACTGGATGGAGATGAACCGGAGCCTCTTCGCGGCCCTCCAGCTCGAGAAGCTGGCGCTCTTCGTCGTGGTGACGATCATCGTGCTGGTCGCCGCGTTCGCGATCATCGGCCACCTCGTGCTGCTCGTCGCCGAGAAGCGCAAGGAGATCGGGATCCTCAAGGCGGTCGGCGCCTCCTCGCGGTCGATCACCCTGGTGTTCTTCGCCGTCGGCATGACGATCGGGGTCGCGGGCACCGCGGCCGGCGCCGCCGTGGGCCTCGGCCTGATCTGGGCCCAGAACACCTACAAGGTGATCCGGCTCGCCGGCGACGTGTACCAGATCGATCACCTGCCGATGAAGCTGACGATGGGCGACGGTCTCATGATCATCGGGGCCACCTTGCTGCTCTCCTTCCTGGCCACGATCATCCCCGCCAAGCGCGCGGGCTCGCTGGCGCCGGTCGACGTGCTCCGGTATGAGTGACGCCCCGCGCCCCGCGTTGCTCGCCGGCGAAGAGCTGGAGAAGGAGTACCGATCGGGTCCGGAGGTGGTGCGCGTGCTGCGCGGCGCCAGCGTGACAATCGCCGCCGGCGAGTTCGTGGCCCTCCTCGGAGCCTCGGGAGTCGGGAAATCGACCTTGCTGCACCTGCTCGGCGGCCTCGACCGGCCGACGGCGGGTCGCGTCCTGTTCCAGGGCGAGGACCTCGCGGCGTGGCCCGAGGCCGGGCTCGCCCGCTATCGGCGCCGCGACGTCGGGTTCGTGTTCCAGTTCTACAACCTCCTCGGCGACATGAGCGCGCTGGAGAACGCGATGATCCCCGCGCTGATCGAGCGCAGGCCCACGCGCGAGGTCCGGGAGCTCGCGGCGGCCGCCCTCGCGGAGGTCGGGCTCGCGGATCGGCTGAATCACCTCCCAGGGGAGCTCTCGGGCGGCGAGCAGCAGCGGGTCGCGATCGCTCGGGCGCTCATCAACAAGCCCAAGGTGATCCTCGCCGACGAGCCGACGGGCAACCTCGACCCCAAGACGAGCGAGGTCATCTACGATCTCTTTCTTCGCCTGCAGGCCGAGCGGGGTTTGGCCTTTCTGGTGGCCACGCACAACCCGGACCTGGCCCAGAAGGCCGAGCGGGGGTATCGCCTGGTCGAGGGGCGCGCGCGAGAGATCCGCAGCGAGTCCGCGCCGATCGCGTAAGGGTTTCGCGCAGTTAGTCGAATGCGGGTAAAAAGGCTAGCGGGCTTGAAAGTGGTGGGCTATACTGAAGTCGCAGTCTGGTAACTAGCCGTCAGCGCAAGTAAATTCGCATCCCGCGACCTGCGGAAGGGGTGGGGCACACCAGTGTTTGAACGGTTCACCGAACGGGCGCGACGGGTCATTATCTTAGCGCGTGAGGAAGCCGGGCGTTTCCGCCACGATTTCGTCGGAACGGAGCACGTCCTGCTCGGGCTGATCCGCGACGGCGAGGGAATCGCGACCGCGGTTCTCCAGAGGCTCGGGCTCCGGCTCGAGACCGTGAAGGCGGAGGTCGAGCGCGCGCTCGCAGGATTCCCCAAGACGCTCACGTTCGGGGAAGTGCCGTTCACCCCGCAGGCCAAGCGCGTGCTCGAGCTCTCGATCGAGGAAGCGCGCCAGCTCGGCCACAACTACATCGGCACCGAGCATCTGCTCCTCGGGCTGATGAAGGAAGGCCAGTCGATCGCCGCGAAGATCCTCGAGTCGCTCGGCGCCCGCCTCGACGAGGTCCGTCAGGAGACCTTGGCGCTGCTCGGCGACCAGTACTACCCGCGGCCCAAGAAGCGCTCGCAGACTCCGGTGCTCGACGAGTTCGCTCGCGACCTCACCCAGCTCGCCCGCGAGACCAAGCTCGATCCGGTCATCGGCCGCGAGCAGGAGATCGAGCGCGTCATCCAGATCCTCGCCCGCCGCACCAAGAACAACCCGGTGCTGATCGGTGAGCCTGGCGTCGGCAAGACCGCGATCGTCGAGGGCCTCGCGCAGAAGATCGTCAGCCACGACGTGCCCGACGTCCTCGTGAACAAGCGGCTGCTCCAGCTCGACCTGGGCGCCCTGGTCGCCGGTACGAAGTATCGCGGTCAGTTCGAGGAGCGGCTGAAGGCCGTCATGAAGGAGATCCGTCAGTCGGAGAACGTCGTGCTGTTCCTCGACGAGCTCCACACGCTCATCGGCGCCGGCGCCGCCGAAGGCGCGATCGACGCCTCGAACATGCTCAAGCCCGCGCTCTCGCGCGGCGAGATCCAGACGATCGGCGCGACCACGCTCGACGAGTACCGCAAATACATCGAGAAGGACGGCGCGCTCGAGCGCCGCTTCCAGCCGGTCATCGTCAAGGCGCCGACCGTGCCGCAGGCGATCGAGATCATCCGCGGCCTTCGGCACAAGTACGAGGCGCACCACCGTGTGAAGATCAGCGAGCGCGCGATCTCCGCGGCGGTCCAGCTGGCCGATCGCTACATCACCGATCGCCAGCTTCCCGACAAGGCGATCGACGTGATCGACGAAGCCTCGTCGCGCACCCGCCTCATGGCGCTGACCCCGCCACCCGAGCTCAAGGAGATCGAGAAGGAGCTCGAGCGCGTGATCCGCGAGAAGGACATGTACCTCGAGGCCCAAGAGTTCGAGAAGGCCGCGTCGCTTCGTGAGAAGGAGAAGGTGCTCCGCCACCGCGACGAGGAGCTCAAGCGCGAGTGGGAGAAGAACAAGGGCAAGGGGACGCAGTCGGTCGAGGAAGAGGACATCGAGTTCATCGTTTCCCGCTGGACCGGGATTCCGCTCGCCAAGCTCGAGGAGAAGGAATCCGCGAAGCTGGCCCGCATGGAGGAAGCCCTCCATGGCCGGATCATCGGCCAGAACGACGCGGTCGCGGCCGTCGCGCGCGCGATCCGTCGCTCCCGCGCCGGCCTGAAGGACGCCAAGCGCCCCGTCGGCTCGTTCGTGTTCCTCGGCCCCACCGGCGTCGGCAAGACCGAGCTGGCCCGGGCGCTCGCTGAGTACCTCTTCGGCGACGAGAACGCGCTGATTCGCGTGGACATGTCCGAGTACATGGAGAAGTTCTCGGTGTCGCGCCTGCTCGGCGCGCCTCCCGGCTACGTCGGGTACGAAGAGGGCGGCTTCCTCACCGAGAAGGTCCGGCGCCGCCCGTACTCCGTGGTGCTCTTCGACGAGATCGAGAAGGCGCACCCCGACGTGTTCAACATGATGCTGCAGGTCCTCGACGACGGCCGGCTCACCGATTCGCTCGGCCACGTCGTCGATTTCAAGAACACGATCCTCATCATGACCTCGAACCTCGGGACGAGCCTGATCGGCAAGCGCGTGTCCCCGGGCTTCCTGCAGGAGACCGACGAGTCGAGCTACGAGAAGATGAAGGAGCGCGTCCTCGAAGAGATGAAGCGTGCGTTCCGGCCAGAGTTCCTGAACCGGATCGACGACATCATCGTCTTCCACGCCCTCTCGATCGACCACATCAAGGAGATCATCCGGTTGATGATCAACCGGATCAACAAGCAGCTCACCGAGAAAGGCATCGAGCTCATCCTCACACCGGCGGCCGAAGCAGCGCTGGTGGAGAAGGGTTACGACCAGACGTACGGCGCACGGCAGCTACGGCGGACGATCCAGAAGCACATCGAGGATCCCCTGGCCGAGGCGATCGTTCGGGGCCAGGTCGCGGAGAGCGCCCGCATCGAAGTCGATGTCGAGGGGGCGAACTTCACGTTCCGCGAAGCGCAAGCCGCCGACGCGCCGCTCGAGCTTGCTGAGCACTAGCGCGCCGCCCTCGCCCGCCTGAGAGCCCGGTGTCGACAGCGGGCCGGGTGTGTCTCACGGTCGTCATTGTTCTCACGGCGGGCCTCTTCATCGCTTCGGCAGCGCGGGCGCAGCAAGCACAACCGCCGCCCATCCTCATCCGGGACATCCATGTCGAGGGCAATCGGCGAGTCCAGGACGCCGTGATCCTCGGCCGCGTCAAGAGCGCCGTCGGCGCCCCCTTCAACCCCTCGCTGCTCTCCGAGGACATCCGCTCTATCTTCGGTCTCGGCTTCTTCGATGACGTCCAGCTCCGGGTCGAGGACTTCGAGGGCGGCGTGAAGATCGTCTTCGCGGTGTCCGAACGGCCCTTCGTCCGCGACGTCGACTTCGTCGGCAACAAGAAGGAAGACCGGGACTCGCTGCAGGACAAGATCGACATCAAGCTCGGGAGCGTCTACAACCCGGTCGACGTGCAGCGGGCCGTCGAGAAGCTGCGCGATTTCTACGAGGACGAGGGCTACTTCGAGGTCCAGATCACGCCCACCGTCGAGAAATTCGCCGACTCGGACGTGAAGCTGATCTTCAACATCGTCGAAGGCCGCCAGATGACGATCGAAGCGATCGTGTTTCGCGGCAACAAGGGGATGCGGGACGACCAGCTCAAGGACGCGATTGAGACCAAGGAGCGGCAGTACTTCATCATGCGCGGCAAGGTGCAGCGCCAGCGCCTCGAGCATGACGTCGACCTCATCATCCAGGCCTACAACGACAACGGCTTCATCCAGGCGCGCGTGGAATCGCACGATGTCGCCGTCGATCGCGAGAAGGCGCGGGTCACCATCACCGTCGTCGTCGTCGAAGGCCCCCAGTTCCGGGTCGGCGAGGTGAAGCTGACCGGCGTCACCCTGCTGCCGGAGAAAGAGGTCGAGCGGCAGGTCCGGCTCCGGACCGGCGACGTCTTCTCGGTGGGAAAGGTCCGCGACAGCGTCACCGGGATCTCGAACCTCTACAGCACGATCGGCCGCGCCTCGGCCGACATCAATCCCAAGCGCGATCAGCTGCCGGCGGTGAACCAGATCAACCTCACCTTCGAGATCACCGAGGGCCCCGAGGTCTACGTCGAGCGCATCAACATCAGCGGCAACGTCCGCAGCGAGGACAAGATCCTCAGACGGGAGCTGCCGCTGCACGAGGGCGACCTCTTCACGCTGCAGAACAAGGAACGGGCCCGACAGCGGCTCATCAACCTGGGCTACTTCGAGACCGTCAACGTCGACACGCTGCCCGGCTCCGACAAGACGAAGATCATCGTCAACATCGTGGTGGTCGAGCGGGCCACCGGGATCTTCAGCATCGGCGGCGGGTATTCGTCGGTCGACTCCCTGGTCGGCACGATCGACCTCGCCCAGCGCAACTTCCTGGGCCGCGGCTGGGAGGTCGCCATCCGGATCCGGGCCGGCGCGGTCACGCAGCAGGGGACGATCAGCTTCACCGACCCGTGGCTCTTCGATCGCCCCCTCTCGGGCGGCTTCGACATCTACAAGAGCATCCGCGACTACCAGGACTACACGTACGACACGACCGGCCTGAATCTCCGGTTGAGCCATCCGTTCGCCGAGTACTGGCGCTGGCACACGGGGTATCGCATCTCCCAGGACATCGTCCGGAATCTGAGCGATAACGCGCCGCCCGACCTCGTCGATCAGAAGGGGACGACGATCACCTCCTCGATCGGCGCCTCGCTCACCCGCGACAGCCGGGACACGATCGCCGCGCCTTCCAAGGGCGGGCAGACCTTGATCAGCCTGGACTTCGCGGGGCTGGGTGGCGATGCGCAGTTCTACAAGGCGAACTTCCTGCAGACCTACTTCAAACCGATCTGGTTCGGGCACATCCTGGGCAGCCGGTTCGAGGCCGGGTATGCCGACGGGTGGGGGGGCAAGGACCTGCCGATCTTCGAGCGTTACTACCTGGGCGGCCCCAACACGATCCGCGCCTTCAAGTACCGCAGCATCTCGCCGATCGACAGCGGCGGCTTCAAGACGGGCGGCACCAGCGAAGTCCTCGCCAACGTCGAGTACCTCATCCCCCTGCCGTTCGGCCTGAGAATCGCCTTCTTCTTCGATGTTGGCAACGTCTATGGCTTCGGCACCCCGTTCGATCTCGCGGATCTGCGGTATGGGCCCGGTGCGGGTATACGATGGCAGTCACCGTTCGGGCCTATCCGGGTGGACTATGGCCTGAATATCGACCGGCGGGCGGGAGAGGGCCCCGGGGCGTTTCAGTTCTCTGTAGGCTCGCCGTTTTAGGAGGGTCGGATGAGGCATTGGAGTGGTGTACTCGCACTGGTAGGTGGGCTCCTGGCCGTCGGACTGAGCCCCGCCCAGGCCCAGCAACCCGCGCCGGCCTCGGCGGCGCCGTCGCCGTCACGGATCGCCTATATCGACGTCCAGCGCGTGCTCGCGCGGTCGTCGGCGGGCGTGGCGGCGCGTGAGCAGCTCGAGCGCGAGAAGTCGGTGATGCAGAAGGAGATGGACGGAAAGCGCCAGGAGCTCGAGAAGCTCCGCGACGAGCTCGAGAAGAAGGGCCCCCTGATGACGGCCGACGCCCGGCGCGAGAAGCAGGAGGTGTTCGAGCGCAAGCGCCGCGACGCCGCGCGGATGATGGACGACTTCCAGAAGGAGCTCGAGAAGAAGGAGCAGACCCTGCTCCAGCGTGTGCTCCAGGAGCTCTCGGGCGTCATCGAGAAGGTGGGCAAGGACAAGGGTTACTACATGATCCTGGAAAAGCGCGGGGCCTCGGTGCTGTACGCGTCCCAGGACGCCGATCTGACCGACGACGTCATTCGCGCGTACGATCAACAGGCCCCGGCGAAGAAGACGCCCTGATGGCCGCGCCCGCCGGGTTCACGCTCGGTGAGCTCGCCAAGACTCTGGGCGCGACGCTCGAGGGCGATCCCGGCCGCCGCGTCACGGGAGTGGCGCCGCTCGACGCGGCCGGGCCGGAGCAGATCTCGTTCCTGATCGACCCGAGGTATCGCCCGGCCGCCGAGACGTCGCGGGCCGGCGCCTTGCTCGTGTCCGACAAGATGTCGGGCTTGTCGGGCCCGCTGCTGCGCTCGAGCTCCCCGCAGCAGGCGCTGATCGCGCTGCTCACGCTGTTTCATCCGACCGCGCCGCCGCCGGCCGGCATCGACCCGGCGGCGATCGTCGCGCGCGACGCGCGAGTGGATCCGACCGCGTCGGTCGGCGCTCTGGCGGTGATCGCGCCGGGGGCGACGATCGGCCCGCGGGTCCAGGTCCATCCCCTCGTCTACGTCGGACCGGCCGTCGAGGTGGGCGAAGACTCGGTGCTCCATCCGCGAGTCGTCCTGTGCGAGGGGGTCAGGCTCGGACGCCGCGTGGTGGTCCAGGCCGGCGCCGTCATCGGCGGCGACGGCTTCGGCTACGTGTTCGACGGCGGTGGCCACCGAAAGATCCCGCAGGTCGGCATCGTCGTGATCGAGGACGACGTGGACATCGGCGCCAACACGACGATCGACCGCGCCATGCTCGGCCGGACGATCGTCGGCCGCGGGACCAAGATCGACAACCTCGTCCAGGTCGGCCACAACGTGGAGATCGGGGAGAACTCGATCATCGTGGCCCAGGTCGGCATCTCGGGCTCGTGCCGGCTCGGCCGCGGCGTCATCGCGGCGGGCCAGGTCGGCTTCGCGGACCACCTGACGATCGGCGACGGCGCGGTGCTCGGCGCCCAGGCCGGCGTCCACGAGGACGTGCCCGCGGGCGATCGGCGACTGGGCACGCCGGCCGTGCCGATGCTCCAGGCCAAGCGGCTCTTCGCCACTCAGAAGCACCTGCCCGACATGTCCCGCCGTCTGCGCGCCGCCGAGCGACGCCTCAAGCAGCTGGAGAGCCGCCTCGGGATCGCGCCGCCGGACGCCGGCGAGTCAGGGGCGGTCGATGACCGGGCCTGACGGCATCCACCCGACGGCCGTCGTCGACCCGAAGGCGCGCGTCGCCGGGAGCGCCCGCGTCGGCGCGTTCGCCGTGGTCGGCCCCGAGGTCGCCATCGGCGCCGACGCCGAGATCGGCCATCACTGTGTTCTGGAGGGGCGTATCGAGATCGGCGAGCGCGCCCGGATCGGCCACGGCACGATCCTGGGCGGCCGGCCTCAGGACCTGAAGTTCAAGGACGGCACCCCGTCCGGGGTCAGGGTCGGCGCCGACACGGCCATCCGCGAGTACGTGACGGTCCACCGGGCGACCCACGCCGAAGAATGGACGGAGATCGGCACCGGCTGCCTCATCATGGCGATGAGCCACGTGGCTCACGATTGTCGGCTCGGCGACGGGGTCATCGTCATCAACTACGCGGGCATCACCGGACACTGCCAGATCGGGGATCGTGCCACCATCGGCGGCCTCGTCGGCATGGTACCGTTCACGCGCATCGGCGCTTATGCCTACATCGGCGGCTGCTCGAAGGTCCTTCACGACGTCCCGCCGTTCGTGCTGGTCGACGGCAATCCCGCCGGCGCCCACGCGATCAACGTGGTGGGGCTCCGACGCGCGGGCATGAAGCCAGCCGATCGGCGCCTGCTGCAGGACGCGTTTCGGCTCCTCTATCGAAGCGGGCTCGCGACGCCGCGTGCGGTGGAGCGCATCCGTCAGGAGCTCCCGGTGACGGGCCCCGTCGCCGAGCTCCTCGACTTCATCGCCGGGTCGCGGCGCGGCATCTGCGGCCCGGCGCAACCGGGGACGTCGGCGGTCGACGCCCCGCCGAGCCCCGAAAGCGAGCCGGTCTGATGGCGGTGCGAAAGGGCGAGGAGCGCAGGCTGCGGGCCGGCGTCGTGGGCGCGGGCCACATGGGCCAATACCACATGCTCGCGTATGCCGAGCTGTGGGACGTCGACCTGGTCGGTGTCGTCGACGTCGACCGCGACCGCGCCAAGCAGGTCGCCGCCTACTACGACACGCAGGCGCTTTCCGACCATCACGAGCTGATCGGAAAGGTCGACTTGGCGAGCGTGGCCGTCCCGACCGAGCTGCACTTCCAGGTCGCCTCCGACCTCATGGAGGCCGGCATCGGCGTCCTCGTCGAGAAGCCGATCACGCCCACGCTCGAGGAGGCGCGCGAGCTCTTCGCGATCGCCCGCCGCACCGGCACCGTGCTCCACGTCGGCCACGTCGAGCGGTTCAACGGCGCCGTGCAGGAGCTGAAGAAGATCGTGGAGCGCCCGATCCTGATCGAGTCGCGGCGGCTCGGGCCCTTCGCCCCGCGCGTCCAGAAGGACAGCGTGGTGATGGACCTGATGATCCACGACCTCGACATCGTGCTCAATCTGGTCGACTCGACGCCGCGGCGGCTGGCCGCGATGGGCTCCTCGGTCCACTCGGCCGTCATCGACATCGCCAACGTCCAGATCGGCTTCGAGTCCGGCACGATCGCCCTGATCACCGCGAGCCGCGCGACCGAGGAGAAGATCCGCGTGCTCTCGATCACGCAGCCGGACGCGTACGTGGTCCTGGACTATTCGGAGCAGGACATCCGGATCCACCGGCGCGCCGCGCAGGAATACACGCTCAACCGGGAGTCGATCCGCTACCGGCGCGCCTCCTTCGTCGAGCACGTGCAGGTTCACAAGGACAATCCGCTCAAGCTCGAGGTCCTCCACCTGGTCCGGGCGGTCCGGCGCGCGCGCGCCGGCGAGCAGGTCGTCCTGGCCGAGACCGAGGACGTGCGCTCCCTCGCCATGGCGCTCGAGATCGAGCGAATGATCCGGGAAGGCCGCTGCGAGACGGCCTACTCGACCAACCCTCCGTGGAGCGCTCCCTCGGCTTGATATGCGGCGCCGGCGTGCTGCCGGCGCGCATGGCCGGCGAGGCGCGGCGCCGCGGGTGGCGCGTGCTCGCGTTCACCTTCGGCGAGGCCCCCGGCCTGAGCGCAGAGGCCCACCGCACCGTCCCGAGCCGCATCGACCAGGCGGGCGCGGTGCTGGCGGCCCTGCAGGCCGAGGGCGTCGGCGCCGTCCTCTTCTCCGGCAAGTTCTGGAAGACGGATCTGCTCGACGACGAGCGTCTGGATGCCAAGCCCACCGCGATGAAGGTCGAGGCCGGCGCGATGACCGACACGAACATCGTCCAGATCGTGGTGGCCACACTCGGCCAGATGGGCATGGAGCTCCTCGACCAGCGGCCGTTCCTCGGGGACTGGATCGGACGGAAAGGCTGCTGGTCGCGCCGCGCGCCGACCGACGCCGAGTGGGCGGACGTGCGGCAGGGGCTCACCGTCGCGCGCCTCGTGGCCGACGCCGGTATCGGCCAGGCGGTCGTGCTCAAGCACGGCGCCGTCACCGCGGTCGAGGCGACCGAGGGGACCACCGCGACGATCAAGCGGGGCGCCGCTCAGGCCGGGCCCGGCGCGGTCGTGGTGAAGGCGGCGGCGCGCGAGCACGACTATCGCTTCGACACGCCCGGTATCGGCCCGGAGACGATCGAGGCGGCGGCGGCCGGAGGGGCGACGGTCCTTGCGGTCGAAGCCGAGCGCGTGCTCGTGGTGGATCGCGACGAGTGCCTGCGCCTCGCCGACGGCGCCGGCATCGCGCTGGTCGGTGTCGAGTGACGGCGCCGGGCTCGCCGGCCGTGATGCTCGTCGCCGGGGAGGCGTCCGGCGATCTGCACGGCGCCGCCCTGTGCCGCGCGCTGCGCGAGCTCGATCCACGCTGCCGGCTCTTCGGCATGGGCGGAGCGCGGATGGCCGCGGAGGGGATGGATGTGCTGATCGACGTGACCGCGAAGGCGGTCACCGGCGGCAGCGAGGCATTCGGCCAGGTCTGGCACCTCTACCGCGCCTACCGCGAGCTCTCCGCGGTGCTCGCGGGCGCCGATCGGCCGTCGGTCCTCGTGCTGATCGACTTCCCGGAATTCAACATGAGGCTCGCGCGCGCGGCGCGGCGGGCCCAGGTGCCGGTCGTCTACTTCATCCCGCCCCAGGTATGGGCGTGGCGCGGCTGGCGCGTGAAGGCGATGCGACGGGTCGTCTCGCTCGTGCTCGCGGTGTTTCCGTTCGAGGCGCCGCTCTATCGCCGGGCCGGCGTGCCGGTGGAGTTTGTCGGGCATCCGCTGCTCGATCAGCTCCGGACGGCGCCGACGCGCGAGGTGGCGCGCCGCCGGCTCGCGATCGCCGACGGGGCGGCGGTGGTCGCGCTCCTGCCGGGCAGCCGGCATCAGGAGATCGTCGGCATGCTGCCCGCGATGCGAGATGCCGCCACCCAGATCGTACGCGCTGCGCCCGAGACGCGCTTCGTGCTCGGCCTGGCGCCGACCATCGAGCGCGAGCTGGTCGCCCGGCACCTGGCCGGTGGCCCGCCCGTCGAGATCGTCGAGAACCAGACCCACGACGTCATCCGCGCCGCCGACCTGGCGCTGGTGACCTCCGGCACGGTCACCCTCGAGGCGGCGCTGCTCGGCACACCGATGGTCGTCTGCTACCGGCTGTCGCTCGCGAGCGAGCTGATGGTGCGCCTCTTGATCCGCGTTCCGTGGGTGAGCCTCGCCAACCTCGCGCTCGGGCGCGCCGTGGTGCCGGAGCTCTATCGGCAGACGATGATGAAGGAGCGTCTGGCGCGCGAGGCGCTGCGCATCTTGACCGACGCCGCCGCGCGCGAGGCGCAGCGCGCGGCGTTCGGCGAGCTCGTCGGGCAGCTCGGCGAGCCGGGCGTGAGCAC
>JACXTT010005582.1_pt1 | contig 18244 bp, 17 predicted proteins | sample 9270951 | NCBI WGS metagenome assembly JACXTT01 (sample SAMN15532306, study PRJNA645909) | rock metagenome | isolation source: weathered quartz diorite | place: Puerto Rico | collected 2017-06-21 | reverse complement strand
TTCAGGAGTGGACGCAGCGATCCCGCCGTGCGGGAAGCCGCGACTTCAACAGCAGCGGTGGACGACGGCCCCAGCCACCGGGAGGTCGAACCGCAATACCGGCTTACCTTCAGGTAGGCTAGCACAATCGCGATTGAATACCCAATAAGCAATTGCCCTGCCAAATCCAGGGCGGCTTCCTTCAAACGTCTCTATCCGAAGTGACCCGGCGGTCAAAATCTCGCCTCTCCCCGATAATCACGCGCCGGGTCACTCCAGATAGAGTCCTAGCGTCAGCGGGGATCTGCCTATGGCAGGTCACATCTCGCGATCGGGCTTTTTGCGTCAGAGTTGCGACCTCGGCTTTGCTAGAGTCATGGGGCGAGCCGGAGAGTGCGCCTACGGGCCATGCTTCTGGAGCACGATTGTCGCGCGCACATTCGGGCATCCGGTGCTGTTCTCACCGATGATTTTCACGTCCATTTGGCCGCTGGCGCCCGCTAAGCTACCCATGCCCCCAACGACGGCCATCGGTCCGCTATCCGGATGTGGACCTATCGCCACTATCGTCCGGCCATCATTCAGGATGTGAAGCCAGGTGCCTATAAACGCGGGTCGCTTACCAGCAATGATTTCGGCGATTGTAGCGGCCATCGTCCCGTGTTCGATGAAGGTCCCTATGCTGCCAGGCGCATTCGGGTCGCCTGTCATGCCAGCAGGAAGGGTACCGCCACGAAATATTTTGCCGTTCGCGATGAAAGTGTCGCCGCGGCCGACGGCCGAGTCGGGAATCCCCTGATTAAAGCGCCACGTATTGCAATCGATCGCTACATCGAGAGTAAGGCTCTCCTGGTCACCGGCTTGCACGACGCTCGGAAAAGTTGATATCAAACCTGCGATACCAAAAACCGCGATGCAGGCAGCAGAGCGTACGAGTACTGTTTGGTTCATACCTCCTCCTTGTGTATCTGTCAGGCACGGGCCCGATTTTCTCGGGATGCGCCCAGTCGAGACTACCACTATGAGGCGGCACGGATCGTGAAACCAACATGATAAAATCTTGAAACTATCCTTAAAGGCCTGTGTAGACCTCTGGGCGCACAACCGAGCGCCATCGGATGCGGTTATGAAGGAGAACGACCCGCGAGAACTGCCGCGTTGCGAGTACTGCTTCGGCGAATTCATTTTGGACTTGCAAGCCGGATTTCTTCGCCGTTGTGGTGAAGAGGTCACACTCCGACCCAAGACCTTCGAGGTCCTCACCTTCCTGGTGGAACACCGCGGCCAAGTCGTGAGCAAGTCTGCGTTGATCGATGCCGTATGGTCCGACGCCGCGATCACGGACAATTCGTTGGCCCAATGTGTGTCCGAAATCAGGCGCGCTCTGGCAGACGAGACGCAAGAGGTGCTTCGAACGGTTAAGGGTCGCGGCTACGTTTTCACGGCTCCGGTGAAGACCTCTGTCCTGGAATTGCCGCGCCAGCCGGGACCTTTACCGGTGTCACCGAATCGTTCATCTTCGAAGTCGCGGAAACGGTTCTTCACAGGAGCTGTGTGTCTATTCGTGGCGCTCGCCGGCGGACGCATTCTGATCCAGCAGACCCCTCCTCGCTCCGACGCTCCGAAATATACACCTATAACTGACCTTACGGATTCGGCTGTGGCGCCCGTACTGTCGCCGGACGGGAGAATGATCGCGTTTTTTAGAAGCGACGACTGGTGGCTGACTCCCGACCCTATCTACATCAAGATGCTTCCATACGGTGAACCCGTTCAGATCCATGACACCCGTCAGAAATGCTGCCTCACCTTCTCAACCGACGGATCACGCCTGGCCTATACCGCCCTTGAGTCGGGGTCAGCGCGCTGGAGAACGTTCACAGTATCGCCGCTCGGTGGAGAGCCGAGCCTGCTCCTCGCCAATGCCACCGGACTCACTTGGCTTGATGCGCATCGCCTGCTGTTTTCGGAAGTCGCAACCGGTTTGCACATGGGCATTGTTGCAGCGAGAGAGGACCGCTCGGAATATCGCCGGATTTATTTCCCAATGCACGAACGCGCGATGGCGCACTTCTCCTACGCCTCACCGGATCGCAAGTGGGCATTGGTAATCGAAATGGATCCTGATTGGAAACCTTGTCGGCTGATTCCACTCGATGGAAGCTCCGAAGGTCACCAGGTCGGCCCGCGAGGGCCGTGCACTGCGGCGGCATGGTCGCCGGATGGGAAATGGATGTATTTCAGCGCCGAGGTTGAGGGAAGCCAGCACCTGTGGCGCCAGCGCTTTCCAAGTGGGGAATCCGAGCAGATCACGTTCGGCCCCACGGCGGAGGAGGGCATCGCAATCGCGCCGGACGGCTACTCGCTAATCACTTCGATCGGCATCCGGCAGGGCGCAGTCTGGATTCGCGATGCAAAATCCGAGCGCGCGTTGTCGTCCCAAGGTCATGTGGTATTTAGCGCAGTTCACGGAATCTTCCCAAAATTCTCGTCGAATGGTAAGTCTTTGTTCTATCTATTACGGCGTGATTCACCGGCATCCACGAGCGAGCTGTGGCGAGCAGATCTCGAATCCGGAAAAAGCGAGCGAGCGCTGCCTGGCCAATCAATAGTTGAGTACGATGTTTCGGCGGATGGCAATGAAGTCGTCTTCTCTACGCGATCTCCCGGAAAGACCTCGGAGCTCTGGCTGGCGCCTTTAGACAAGACATCGCCCCCGAGACGCATCGCCGCGGCCGGAGAGTCGCTACCACATTTCAGCCCTGATGGGCGGGTGTTGTTCCAATTCTCGGAGGGAAAGAGTCACTATGTCGGCCGGATGAATAAGGATGGATCGGGTCGATCGAGGGTAGCAGTCTATCCTATCGCCGGCATTCAAAACACCTCCCCGGACGGGAGTTGGATCGTGGCTGTCATGCCCTTATTGGATGGAAGCACCGCAGCCACGATGGCTATTCCTGCTTCCGGAGGTGCTCCCCGCCGGATCTGCGAGGACTACTGTCCTGTCGCATGGGCTCCCGATGGCAGGTTCTTATATGTAGGCGCCGAGCAGAGTTCACGCACCGGACGTGGCAAAACTCTTGTTATCCCAATACCGGCTGGCGAGACGCTCCCGAGGTTGCCAGATTCGGGAATCCGAGGGCTCGACAATGGTCGCGAACTTCCCGGCGTCCAAATCATTGAAGCTTGGGACATCTCTCCAGGAAATGACCCTTCCATCTACGCGTATGTGAAAACGACGGTGCACCGGAACCTGTTTCGAATCCTTCTAGCAAAGTAACTTAGCCTAGTGAGAATTGCCGCTCCCATCCTTTCGAGCGTCTACTGACCGGGTGTACCCTGCAGATAGTGTACACCCTACTAAAACACTCGGACGTATAGTCGCCTTATACGGCCAATCTCTGCCCGTTATCCCTCGGGTTTGAGCTTGCGGGTTTCCGCGAGGATTTTCGTGAGCCGATTGGCGAGTTGGTCGAGATGATGCTTGGCCGCGCCGTCCGGCAGCGAACGACGGAACATCTCGATGGCATGTTGCGCGAACAGCAGTGAATCGACGACACCGTCGAGTCCGCCGCGCGGCGAGACGCTTGGAGCTTTGGGTTGCGGCGCGAGATGGCGGGATTGCGATCGTGCGAGATGAAACTCCCGCTGCAAATCGGCTCCAGCAACGTCGACGTAGCGCATCGTCATCTCGGGATTAACGTGGCCGAGTAGCTTCATGAGCGCTGGTAAGCCCACTCCCGCACGTACCAGCTCACTGGCATAAGTGTGGCGAAGTTGGTGCGGCACGATTCGCGTGCGGATGCCGGCCGCAGCGACAACGTCGGGGAGATAAGAACGCAGCTGCTTGACAAGTGTCTGCTTGTTGCGTGGACGGGCCAGGAGCCTGCCGTCAAACGGGAGTGGATCGAAAGAACGAAAGAATCGCAAGCGATGAACGATCTGACAAACAAACGAGTCGATCGGGACCATGCGCTCGGTTTTCAACTTCCCAAGAGGAACGTGAATTGCCCATTGATCCGGGCCGGCATTATGGAGGCAGTCATAAGCAAGATCAACACATTCTCCGATGCGCATTCCGGTGTGGCGCATCAGGAGCAGGACATTGGAAGGCAGATCATTGCGGCGGAGCAGTTCCTGCTGAATTAACTGATCACTCCCTAAGCACACCGAGCGAACTAAACTAACGATCCTGATGGAGGAATTGCTTCTGCTCCTCCGGCGTTAGTTGTCGTGCGACGCGGCCGCGGGCGAAGGCGAGAACTGTGTGGAGATCCCCACACATCTGGCAGGTATAGAGAAACACGTTTTCAAGGCCCGACAAAACACCGCTATTCACCAGGAGAGTTCGCCCGTCAGGGCTGAAAACCAAAGCGAGCACTGGATCGTTGAAGCTTACACGAGCAAAGGGCTTGCCTGTGGAGGCAGCCCAAAGGCGGATGGTGCGGTCGAAACTGGATGTACCCACGAATCCTCCGTCGGGGCTGAATGTCGCGGAAGTGACCATATCCGAGTGGCCCCGCAGTACGGCAATACTTCGGCCCGTATTCCCGTCCCAGAGTCGAGCTGTGTGGTCGGCGCCAGGTGTGACAACCAGTTTTCCATCAGGGCTGAAAAGAGCCGGGCCGACTCGGCCCGTATGTCCCTGAAGAACCGCCACCGGGCGTCCGGTGCGTGCGTCCCATAGTCGGGCCGTCGAATCGTCGCTTGCGGTGACCACGCGACGACCATCCTGGCTGAAGGCGGCGCTGAACACGATTCCCGTATGGCCGCGCAATTCAGCCAGACTTCGACCCGTGGCGAGTTCCCATAGCCTTGCGGTTTTGTCGTTGCTCGCCGTTAACGCCCGCTTGCCATCGGGGCTGAACACGGCGCTGCGAACCGGGCCCGTATGGCCACGCAACTCGGCCAGGATGCGGCCTGTGGCAGCGTCCCAAATCCGTGCCGTGCTGTCGGCACCACCTGTGAGGATCCGTCTGCCATCCGGACTAAACGCTCCGGAGATCACTTCATCTGTATGCCCCTCGATCACGGCTAGGGGCCGGGATGTGCTGACCTCCCAAACTCGTGCCGTGCGATCCGCGCTTGCGGTGATGACCCGCTAGCTGTCCGGAGCGAACTCAACGTGGTTAATCTCCTGGGCGTGCCCCCTCAGTTCCGCCACGCTGCGGCTTGTGCCAGCCTCCAAGATCACGATGCTGTCCGCCTTCCCACCGACGGCCAGCCACCTTCCGTCCCGGCTGAACGTGCCCCTGGTACCGCCGTAGGCCCCTGGGAGTTCGGTCGCGTTGAAAAGCGTGCCGATGTCCCAGATTCGTGCGGTTCGGTCCAAACTCGCCGTGAGTACCCACTTGCCATCGGGACTAAACACGGCCTTAAGAAGCGGGCCCGTATGCCCGCGTAGCTCGAAAAGACTGTTACCCGTACTCGTTTCCCAGACCCTTGCCGTATGATCGGCGCTTGCCGTCACTATGCGTGTGCCGTCAGAACTGAAACGGGCGCTCATGACTTCATCTGTATGCCCGCGGAGCACCCTCAATTCGAGTCCCTTTTTGAGACCTTCTATTTCGGCCAATCGGGGCACCTGCCACAGACGGGCTGTGTAGTCCGCACCCGCGGTGACAACGGTTTTGCCGTCAGGACTGAACTGAGCGCTATATACAAACCGACTTTTGATTAAGCTTGCGCGGAGACCTTCCCGACTGAGGTTGACCTTCAAATCCCCTTCATGGGGCAGCCAAAAGGCGCCTCGAGGGGCCCAAATATAAGCGCCATCCAGACCAGCCGTGAGCGCCAGATTGTCATCGGGACTGAACACGGCTCTGAACATGGCGCCATTCGTCGGTCCGAATGCGAAGCTCCTGCCCACACCCACAACCCAAAAGCGCAAGATTTTATCCCTTCCGGCCGTGATCACGCTGTCTCCCGTGCGGTCGAAAGCCGCACTCCACACAGCATCTGTGTGCCCACGAAATTCGGACACTGTCTTACCGGAACTTGCCTCCCAAACTCGCGCCGTCTTGTCGGCGCTGGCTGTGACGAGCCGCTTGTCATCAGGGCTGAACGATATGTCCAGCACCGCATCGGAATGCCCGCGGAGCTCAGCCACCAGATTACCGCTTGCCGCTTCCCACACTCGCGCCGTCTTGTCGGTGCTGGCCGTCGCCAGCAACTTGCCAGACGTATTAAATGCGAGCCCCGATAACGCGCCCTCGTGGCCGCGCAACTCGGCTACAGTCCTGCCGCTGGCCGCCTCCCACACTCGCGCGGTGCGGTCGGTGCTTGCCGTGGCGACCACCTTGCCGTCGGGGCTGAAGATGGCATCTGTTAATTCATCGGAATGGCCTCGCATCACAGTGCGGATGCGCGTCTCCAGTAACGACGAGAGCGAGCGTCGCAACACTTCATCAGCTTGCGGGGTGCGCCTAACGCGCACTGCCTCGGTTGCCAGAAGGACACTAAGCTCCGGATCGACCGGCAGTTGAGACGTCGCGTTCGCCGCCAGCTCGTGCGAGAACGCCTCGTCTCGCTCTCGAAAGGCAATGAACGCCGCAAGACTGATCAGCACCAGTGCGGCAGACATCCCCGCCAACATCAACCGGATTCGGCGCTGTGCCGCCCGGCGTTCCCGGGTCTGCACCGAGACGCTCACGTCCAGGAATTGTCGCTCCAACTCATTGAGCACCGCTTCGTTCCGCTCGCGCCACTCGAGTGCCGTCCCAAGTCTCGCGCCGCGGTACAGCATACCCTCGTCGCGATTGATACGCTGCCACTCTTGCGCCGCCTCGGTCAGCCGGCGGTGCACACGCAACCCGGCTCGGTCCTCCTCGATCCAGGCGCGCAGCCGAGGCCACCCGCGAATCAACGCCTCGTGGGATACATCAGCCCATGCCTCACCCGCCTGTTCTCCCCCGCCAGTGGTCAGTAGCCGCGCCTCGGCCAGGGCGCGTACAACAGCCTCCACCAATCCTGCTTCGTCGGGATCCGTAATGAGCTCGCTGATGGCGGCACGTCGTCGGGTGTCCTCGGTCCCTTCGCCCGGCTGGGTCAGGCGGAGCATAATCCGTCGCGAAATCCCTTGCTGGTTCCGGTCAAAGGTGCTGTAGACAGATTCGGCTCGCTTGGCAACAGCACGCTCGATACCGCCGCTTTCGCGATATCCCTCCAGCGTCAACATCCTACCAGTCCGACGCTCCCAAAGCTCTAGCAGCGCGTGCTCCAGCAGCGGTAATGCGCCGGGCTGCCCAGCGATGTCACTTAGAATCGTGTCAACCAACCCCGGCTCGAACTCCAAACCAACGCGCCAGGCCGGCTCCTCGATCACCTGCCGCAGGCCATCCTCGTCCATCCGGGTGACCACGAACTGCCGTTCGGCGATGCGCGCCGAAAACTCGGGGTATGCCGCACACTTTGGATAGAAATCGGCGCGGAGCGCCACGATTGCACTGTTCCGGCCGTCTGGAATCAGTGCGGCGTAGAGCAGGTTAGCTAGAAACTGCCTGCGCTCGGCATCGTCGCGACAAAGCGTAAAGATCTCCTCGAAGCCGTCGATTACCCAAAGGATCCTCTCGGCCGCCGGACGCTCCGCAAGGGCCAACGCGGCGGCTAGGTGGAGCGTCCGGTCATCTGTACTCATTCGATCGAGTGTCGCCTGCATGGAGTCCCGCGAATAGACGCGAAGCAGATTGCCGGCGAGGGCAGCCAGCGGATGCGGGCCCGGGTTGAAGCTACGAATCGTCCATTGATTGCTGTCGGACAATCCTCCCTTCCGGAGCGCAGGAATCACTCCCGCGCGAACCAGTGAAGATTTGCCGCTACCCGAAGGCCCGACGACGGCCAGGAAACGCGTCGCCTTGAGCTTCTCGAGCAAGCGCTGGACGTCACCCGCACGGCCGAAGAACAATTCTGCGTGCTCCTCCTCGAATGTCTGCAAACCGCGATATGGGCACGCGTCAGTGCGCGGCTCGATCGGCCTTTCGGGGCCGAGGGGAAGGCCTTTGACCGCGCTGATGAGTGACTGAAGCGAGCGTGAGTCCTCGATGCCGGCGCGCAGGTCGACCCACGACCGCAGGCTCAAGAAGGGGGGGAGGCTGCCAAAGTCAAAAGGTTCCGGCAGGCCGGGCAAGAGGACGAGGAATAGGCGAAACCTACGATCCTTGGCCATCCGATCGGTGGCAACCTTGAGTTCCAAACGTTCCCAATCCCCGAAGCCGTGTGGACCGATGCAGACGGCGCAAGCAGCGGAGGAGCACAGCGCCGCAGCCATTTCATCTTGCCAGTCTGAGCCTGGCGCCAGACACCATTGATCCAGCCAGGGCTCTAGGCCCTCTCGCTTCAATTTCCTAGCAATACTCTCGATCAGCGGATCGTCGCGATTGTTGTGAGATAGAAATACATCAAAACCATGCAACAATGTGACCCCGGTTTCCGGGGGCGGTCCTGATTGACCTTCGGCCAAACCCATAGGAAGCCAGTCCAGGCGGCCTTTCTATTTGCCGTCATGATAGCGCCCCTCTGAGTGAATTGCCAGATCCTCCTGTACTTTCGTTGACCCCCAAAAAGCCCAGGCCAACTTCAGGCTCAGAATAAGGGCGCGGCTTGATGCCGGCAATGCAACGCAACAACGTCGCGCGGGAATAGCTCAGCGCGGCATTCGTCCCCAGAGAAGAATGCTGGCTACGGCGGTCACAAGGACACTGATGAATACCATCATCGCCACGGCAATCTGCCTTGGAGTCAGAAATAACCTTCCGCTGAAATCGACTGGGATCTGGATCTGCGGCCGCGGTTCTCCCCGTGGCCTCCGCGGCGGAGCGCGGCGGATCAGGATGACGATCTGCGTCAACGCCCAGCAGAGAAACAGCAGATAGCCGATGCCGAAATAGAATTGCAGGAACTGCCGGCTCGGGTCGTTCCGGATCTTATAGAGAAACCATCCGAAAAAGCCGGTCACGGCCGGAATCAGGACGTAGAGAAGGTAGCGAAAGACGGTTTCGACCGATCCTCGAACTTCCTCCATTTGCCTGGCGATCTCCAGACGCCGGGGGTCCCGCACCGGCTGCGGGTGCAGAGCTTCCTGAACGTCTTCGAGAAACGTTGTCTTCCGCCGGCTGAACAGCTTCATCAGCAAATAGACGGGGATCACCAGCACTAGCACGATCAGCACTACGATCGCGTACCCGATCAACTCACCCAAAGCGTCGCCAACTACTTCCTTTAGGAACCCGGTCACGACCTCCATGTCATATCCTCCAGCATAGACACAGGCCGCAGCTTGTGCTTAACAAGAATCTACGTCAGTTTGCGGACGAATGTTCCGCCGTCGCTTCATCCCGCTACGGTCTCCGTTATTACCTTCGAGGGCATCGACCTGATGCCCGTGACTGCAGCAGGTAACGACGGTTCTGTCCATGGTCCGGAGTAGCTCAATTCGATCGCCCGCGAAACGGCCAGTCTTGCTCCCCTGGAGATGTGCTTTTGTGCCGCAACCAGCGCCCAACAGATATCACGCACACATTCCGGATCGATCTTTTTTCTTTCTCGACCCGGAACGCGTCCGGTACCGGGCCGACTCCAATCGCAACGTGCGGCCGCCGCATAGACCCCCATCCCGACCGAGAGCCCAGACCATTTCCCTCTCGGAGGCGAGGCGAAAGGTCTTCCAACGGTTCCCCCAGCCCGATCAAAGTATTAGCGCCGCGGTTTCTTCGATGTGAGTAAGCTCGCAGGCTACTCTTGTCCCTTACGACGGCGGCGCAGGATGATAATCGCTAGGAAAACGGCCGCGAGCACCGCGCAAATGATACGTACCGTTGTGGCATCCATGGTGCTCCTTTCGGAAGCTAGTATACGCTCGTCCCAGGCCATCGTGACTGGTTGATGGTCCGTTTTGCAAAGCTGGGTTACAGTTCCGAGGGATCGAGCGTAGCGGCCACCGCGTAGGCCCCATCCAGACCGCGTGCCCAGACCTTGTAAATCTCCGGGCAGAACGGTTCGCCACCTCGCTCAAGCTGGCTCATCCTGCTAGCGAAGGTCGCGGCGGGCGATTTCGCGGCCTACGGCGATCGTGGAAACCGAACCAAGCGGAAAGAGACCGCCCGCGTCGTCTTCGGCGATCAGCATCGCGAGGCCAAGGTCGGTGGCGTCGGCAATCTCTACGGCGAACCCGTTGGGGTGGTTCTTCATGAACTACAAGCTCAGAGTATCACCACAACCTGAACGGGCGCTGCCCATGGTGGTTGGTGGCTCCGACCAAGGGGGCATGCCCCGGCGCACGACCGGGTCTGTGCCCGGTTGCCCGGTGTTCACGAATCGATCTGCGAAACGACGATTGCGGAATGTGGCGAGGCTCCGGCACCCGTGTGTGCCCCGCGAGTAGCGGCGAAAGGGGCGATCGACAGGAGCCTCCCCGATCAGTGAGCGTTTTAACGATTCATCGTTCAGCCGCGCCATTCGCGCATCCCAGGAGCAAGTGGCCGTCCTTTTTGCCAAAGACGCCTACGGCAACGCTTTCTTCGATACCTGAACTAGGCGGGTATCACTGCAATAGCACCGCGAGCTCATTGCCGTAGTTGAATGCCTGGAGCGTCAGGACTTCGCGGTAGGCGCCATCTTCGACCTGCTCGCGAGTTCCGTTGACTAGCCACGAGGTCGGGTGGACGTACTTGGAATGGAATTTATAGAACCCGTCGTACTCCTGCAGCATCCCGGCCTTCTCGGCCATCGCCCGAACGGTCGGTCGCGGTGGCGGCTTGATGCCTTTCGATTTTGGCGTTTCGGATGTTAGCGAGCGCCTGCATCGCCGGACTGTCGGGGTCGGGGTGGGTGGCCTTGATCCATTCTAGGAGTCCGGCGTGGAGTTCGATGTGGTCCACGTCACGCTCCAGCAGAAAGACATCGATGCCGTCCGGCCTAGAGCGGTAATACTTCAGCTTGACCGTCAGCTCGAAGAGATTGCGCGTGGTCCAGGCCAGCAGGTCGATGTTGTCTTTGGCGTAGGAATTCCGAAGGCGCTGCAGGTAATAATGCGTGGCGGCGCAGAAATTACGATTGAAGAGGAGTTCGTTGGAGGAAATGCCCTCCGCATCCATCTGCTCGATGGCGGCGCCGATGCGGTCAATGACGATAGAAAACGCCTGGTGGAACTTCTGCTCCGGGCGCTTCAGATAGCGTTCGAGATCCATCACGCTGGATCGTAGCAGTCGGAGGGGCGGAGACGCCACACGGAGCCCAGTATCCGCGCGACGTGTTCAAGCCACCAGGCGTGCCCCGGCCCGTTCGCCAGCCCGAAGCGTTGAGTGGCGTCGACTTGGTCGTCATGGGCACCATTCGGGAACGCGGCACATTCTTCGATGAACGTGGGGACCCACGAGCGTACTGCGGGTGGGGTAAGTAGACGCCGCAAGGCTGCGTGGCCTCAAAACCGGTGTCCTCGAAACCCGCTTCCTACACGATCGTGCTTTGGATATAATCCCGCTGCAAGAGGAGGGAATATGTCGATCAAATTCGCGCTCGCCACAGCAGCGCTATTCGTTGGCTCAGTTCTCGCCACTGAAGCCAGGGCAGATGACAGCGGAAACTGCTCAAATGCCACCTTGCATGGTAGCTACGGTCTGCACGCTACCGGAACAGTCATCGACGTCGGGAACTTCGCCGCAGTCGGCCGGTTTGCGTTTGATGGCAAGGGGAGCCTGACCGCCAAGCTATTCGTACGTATAAACAGCAACAATATCGTGCTCACGATTACCGGAACATATTCCGTAAACCCGGACTGTACCGTATCCGACACATGGAAAGCATCGAATGGTGGCGTAAGCACCCACGAATCCGTCATCGTAGATGAGGGCAAGGGATATTTCATCCTGAATAATACGCCAGGCGATCCGTCTGTCATCAGTGGGGAGGGAAGGAAACAGTAAAAGCGCAGTCGGAGGACGGCCACGTCGACATACTGGGGATCGATTTCGATTCCGTAGCAGACGCCCTCGGTGAGTTCCGCCACCATCAGAGTTGTGCCGGAACTCAGGAACGGGTCATAGACTGCCTCGCCGCGCTGGGTATGACTCAGGATGGGCCGCATGAGTTCGATCGGCTTCTGTGTTTGGTGATCGAACTTCTCCTCCTTCGATCCGCCCATGATGAACTTCGGCGAAGGCGAGTCCCAAATCGTGGAATTGTCGCCGGCCCTACCAAACCACGGTGCGTCCTTCTTACGCACGTACCAGCAGGGCTCGTGCTGGAACCAATAATGCGTTCGCGTGAGAACTGCTCCGAGGTCATCCAACAAGGGAGCCTTATCCCTACGCCACCTCAGATCGTGATAGGCCAGCGGACCCATGAAGCCACGCTCTCGAACCAACTTTTCCAAATGCCGCATGACCGGGGGGAAAGTCACTCAGCGTGGCGGCTCACCGGCCGGCACCCGCGCACATCAGTGAGACGGCAGGAGGAACCTTTACTCCCGAATTCATTACGAAAACAAAGCCTGCAGCCCCGATAATCGGCAATCTGCATGACGCACTACGCTAGCGCACCATACACGTACTTGGACAGTGCGAACCCTGTGTGCGTTAGCCCCAGACAGAGGGCTATACGCGCCTCGAACCTTGCCGTTCGCCGGTAGTCCGCCTCCACGCCTGGATTTGGTTGCCTCTCGAAACAGCCTGCGATCCACGACAAAGCTGCGTCCGATACGAAGCGGCCCGGCGCAATGTCTATCGAGCGCTCAAAAGATGGTCTGATGAAAAGTTGTGGTCCATGGGAATATATAGCGTTGATCCCTTGTTTTTGACAACGGTTCTCATTAAAAATACAATCGTGCAGGGTGTACCCATGCGACTGGCTCTCTCCTTTCTCATGCTCTTCGGCGCGGCGGGGGCTTCGCCGATTTCGGTCTATGGCGTCTGGCATTGCAGTAACGACTATTGCACCTGGGCTACCGCACGCTCCGTCACGGAATTCGACGGCAAGAACCACTGGCTGATCGACCGTGGTGAAGGTAGGCCCTCGGTGAACCTGGTGGTCCTGAGCTTCGTCGATCCGCTTAACTGGACTCGGTAATCAAAGGTGACGAGGTCGGATGCGAGAAGGAGGAAGTGGCAGACTGAGCCCTTTTTGTGGAGCCCGCCAAAAGAGGCTGGCGTCTCATTCCGCCCGTAGCGTCTCGACCGGATCCACCGCCGCTGCGCGGCGAGCAGGCAGATAACTGGCCAATACTGTGGCCGCAACCAGAACGAGGGGCACTGCCGCGTAGGTGAGCGGGTCGACCGGGCTGATGCCAAAGAGTACGGACTTCATCAGCCGCGTCAACCCAGCTGCGGCGACCAATCCGGTCACGGTGCCGGCGCTGGCGAGCGCCAGCCCATACCGCACGAATAGCCACCGCAAAGCTCCCGGCTCCGCCCCCAGCGCTACCCGGATCCCGATTTCGCGTGTCCGTTGCGATACAGCGTACGAGATCACCCCGTAGATGCCGATCAAACCGAGCATCATCGCCATGGCGCCCGCGATTCCCAGCATGACCAGTGTGAAGGAAGTGGTCGCCAGCGATTCATCATAGATCTCTCGCATGGTGCGGACAGAGGCCAGCGGCAGACTGGCATTCACCGACCACACTGCCTGCCTCACCTGGTTCAGAAAGCCTTCCGTACCCGCGCGCTCGCTTCGGATCACGAACGTGACTGCGCGCGTGACAATGAGACCGCCATTGGGAACGAAGGAGTTACGCATCAGAGCTGGCCAATAGACGATATCGGGCGCCTTCTCCTGAATCCCATTTTGCCGAACATCCTGAACTACGCCGATCACTTCCTGCCACGGCATGCTCGGATACTGGCGGAGTCGCTTACCGATCGCGGCCGAGGGAGTGTCCCAGAACTCGCGCGCCAGGTTCTCGGAAATCATCACCATCGGTCTGAGATCGTATAGATCAGTCCACGTGAATTCGCGGCCGCCAATCAGCCGGGCGCCAGTCGTGTGCAGGAACCCGGGAGAAACATTCTCAAACCGCCGTAAGGGCGCAACGTTGCCTGGGTACACCTTGCCTTCCGGAAACACATTGTCCCAGGCGGGAGGCCCCGCCTCCATCGGTGCCTCGCTCGCAAATCCAACGGACGTCACCCCGGGAATCGCCCTCAGCTTGTCGGCCAGGTCGTTTTGGGTCCTTATGACAAGCTGGGGCTCCGGAATGAGCGAAGACGGAATCGAGATGCGCACGGTTTGAAGATGTTCCGCGCCGGTGAACCCCGGCTCGACAGTTCGCAACACCTGTGCCGTGCGGATCATCAGCCCTGCGCTCACTAGCAGCACCAGCGTGATAGCCACTTGGGCAACCACCAGAACGTTGCGGGCACGATGCCGCTCGCGGCTGACACTCGCTGTTCGGCCCGCGCTCTGCAGCGCTGCCGAAATCCGCGGGCCGGCGTACCTGAAGGCCGGGACCAGTCCAAGAAACAGCCCCGACAACACCGAAAGCATCAGCGTAAACCCGAAGGTGCGTAGATCTACGGAGATTTCGTTCAAGCGCGGCAGATTGGCCGGGCCAATCGCCACAAGCAGGCGCAGGCCGGCATACCCGACCATCACACCGAGCGCACCGCCCATCAGGCCGAGCATCAAGCTTTCGACCAGCAAGCTGCGGACAATGCGTGCTACCCCTGCGCCCAACGCGGCTCGAAGAGCCAGCTCGTGTTGCCGTGCCTCCGCACGGACCAACAGCAGATTCGTGACGTTGGCGCAGGCGATGAACATCACGAGCGCGAGGGTCCCCATCACTACCCACAAGACGTCGCCGACGTTGCCGACCACCTGCTGCTTCAGCGGGCGAATCGTGGGGCGGATTCTCCAGTTCTCGTACCATCGGCCGTTGCTGTTGGGTCCATTCGACCAGGTGTCCATCCAAACCGGTAAAAGCCGCGCCAGGTCCGCATTCGCTTTCGCAATGGTGACATCGGGTTTGAGTCTCCCGATGCCATTGAATCCGAATCCCGCCAGGACCACCCGGCCGCGATCAAATGCCAGGGGCAGAATCAAATCGGGCTCTGTTTTGACTATCCGGAAGCCCTGGGGCATGACGCCGACGATTTGGCGCGGCAGGGAATCTACGGTGAGATTCCGTCCGATTACCGATCGGTCTCCTCCAAAGTGACGCTGCCAGTATCCATAGCTGAGGATGACAGTGGAGGAACGCCCCGAAAAGCTAAGAGACGCCGGAGGAGCTTCGGGAATCTGGTCGGCCGCCAGGAGCCATCGGCCGGCCGCCGGTGGAACCCCGAGCGCCTGCAGCACCCCGTCACTCACCGACACTGTGCGAACCTGCTCGGGCTCCGCCAGGCCCGTAACGTTCGCGGTCCCCGACGTCCACACGCCGAGCGCTTGAAAGGTCCGGTTCTGCTCGGCGTAGGTGAAATACATGGATGGCGAGAGGGCCAAACCGTCGGCGGCATTCGCCAGTCCCGCTGCTCCTGGCGCATCCTGATGCAGGACGACCAATTGCTCGGCCTTGGGATAGCGCAGCGGACGCAGTAGCACACTGTTCACCACGCTGAAGACAGCAGCATTGGCGCCGATCCCAATGGCCAGCGTCAGCAGCGCAGCTGCGGTAAACATGGGACTGCGGGACAGCATGCGCAGGCTGTAACGCATATCGAGGGCCAGCGCATCGAGAAAGGTGATGGTGTTCATATGATAAATCTCCTCTCGAATCACGGTGCTGTTGCCCAGCTTGCGCAGCGCCGCCGCGCGCGCTTCGCCATACGGTAGGCCTCGGGCTACGTTTTCGTCAGTCTCTATCCGAAGGTAGGACTCCATCTCTTCGGATCGGTCTCGATCCCAATGCGCTCGCCGCAAGAAACGCCTGATGCTCATCTCTCACTCTGTGGTCGGCGTCAGAATGCGGCCGATGGCCCGCACCACTTGCTCCCATCGCGTGGTCTGAACGGATAACTGTTTCCGCCCAGCGGGTGTCAGACGGTAGTACTTCGCTTTGCGGTTATTTTCCGAGCTGCCCCAGAACGACGCAATCCAGCCGCGATCCTCCAATCGATGCAAGGCGGGATAGAGAGAACCGTGCTCGACCTGCAGGACATCCTCGGATCCGCGCTCGATGGCATGCGCTATGGTGTGTCCGTGGGCCGGGCCCAGAACCAGTGTCCGAAGGACCAGCATGTCCAGCGTTCCCTGGAGCATTTCGCTTTGCAGCGGCGACTCGCGTCTCGGCATTTGTTTCAGTATACTCCACTCGATCATCGACCGGGCGTTTCTTCCGTTTAGACGCTGTAGCTGCGCATTAGTCTCGAAATCTCTCATAAGACGATCGAGTGGAGGAAAACTGTTCATGTCCCTGATGGCATCTGAGCGCGACAAGCAGTTTGCCGGTTCTTCGACGAAATCCAGCGCATCTCTGCTGCCACTGAGATTTCGCAATTATCTCGAACCATCTGGTGCGAACGAATACCTCGCGCCGTCTGATTGGATCTTGAGATCAATGAATCTGGACGAAATCGGGGATGAGTCCCTCCTGGAGAATCCGCTTATGGGGCTGAAGATCTCCTTGGATTCCATTGGATTCCCCATGTTCGATAGCTTCTCAAGCCGGAGCTCGAACTACCGCCAAACTCCAACATTATGCAGGCTCACCGAAAGCTCACCGATCAACCCTTGCTGCCAATCTTTGAAAAGCCAACCTCATACGGTCGCTCAAAGGCGTCCCTGATGACGAATACGTCGTTCAAGTAGTCGACCGAAGGATCACGAAGGGGGTGACCGTCTATGACGACCTCGCTAATAAGGCTCTTTGCGCAACGTGTGCGGATGCGGCGTTCGCAATTGGTTACACGGGTCTGATGATGACGCCGGACCGCACGGATGTGTGGGTGGCAAACTATTTGTCTGCGTCGAGACGACTTGAAGAAAATCTGCCAACGGTAGTTGAAACCATGCGGTCCGGCCTCACGGACGAAATGGGGCGGTTCCGTGATTTACCTGCCAGCGAACGAAGATTGACGGTGGTCTTGGCTGGATTCTGGCGAAAGGGCTCCTTTGCCGCGACAATCTCTAATTGCCACGACGAGAACGGCCACCACGCATTCCGCACTCTTGAGAGGTTCAACGCATCATACTGGCTGCGCAATTCGAAACCGCTGATCAAACTCGATGTGATGCTAAACGGGGCCGAAACAGCAGTGGACGAACGACTAGATGCAGCCGTGAAGAAGATTCGAAAACGGTATTTCGGAGCAAGCGGACGCGAGATCGCTCAAGCGCTCGTCGCGATCATTCGGCAGGCGGCGAAAGATCCAACCTGGGGACACCTCATCAGTCCCCATTGTGTCAGTTCGGTATACTGTCGGTCGTGTCTTGGCGTGGAAGTCAATGACCATTTCATGGGACATCGGAAGAAGAAGTGTCTTCCGCACGTGATCGGTCCAACCGTTTCGTACAAGCACATCTGGATTCAGCCCGGCTGATTGAAGCGGAAGTGTTCCTTGGCCCGATCGCTAAGCAGCCTCTTAGCGGCCAAAGGCGCTCAAATGGGACCGGGCGATCAGAAGGCGATGCCGCCATCGCCCAAAACGTCCCCCTTCCTTTCTGTTTCCTTCCCCGTCGAATTCTCTTGCCTTTCCCGGCGACGAGAGTGATGAATCGACGTGCGCAACGACGCGCAGAAAGGTACGAAAACGAACATGACCAACCAAGAAACCAACACCGCCGACAAAGCCGCCACCGTCGCGGCACCGGGCGCCAACGTCGCGCCGGAGAAGGCATCCGCGAAGAAGGGGGCCAGCCAGAAGAAGGGCGCGCACACGGGCCAGAAAGCTGCCAAGTCGGGCAAACCCAAGGGCGTCCCGCCGAAGAAGGCGGCAAAGCGCGCTAAGGCTGGCAAGAAAGCTGCCAAGCCCCCCGCCGCCAAGAAGGCCGCCACACCGCGCGCCGAGAGCAAGACCGCGAAGATTCTGGAGATGATCGGGCGGGCGAAGGGCGCCACCCTCGCCGAGATCATGAAGGCCGCCGGCTGGCAGGCGCACAGCGTTCGCGGCTTCATCAGCGGGGCACTCGGCAAGAAGATGGGGCTCACCGTCGAGTCGACGAAGAACCCTACTGGCGAGCGCGTGTACCGACTAGCGAAGTAGCCTCTCACCTCAAACATCCCCTTCCATGCGCCGCCGGCCAACTGGTCCGGCGGCGTTTCTGCTTTCTTGCGGGCCGCCGTCCCGCGCGGCCTGACGTTTCCCTCAACCGGCAGGGGCGGTCCCCGGCTGACCGAGAA
>JACXTT010005581.1_pt1 | contig 18245 bp, 17 predicted proteins | sample 9270951 | NCBI WGS metagenome assembly JACXTT01 (sample SAMN15532306, study PRJNA645909) | rock metagenome | isolation source: weathered quartz diorite | place: Puerto Rico | collected 2017-06-21 | reverse complement strand
GCGCCCAGGAGCATCAGGAGATGCAAATGCGTCCGGGCGCTCACCAGATCTTGGCGCGGTCCTCGGGCTTGCGCCACATCGGGTCGCCTTCGCGGATGCCGAAAGCGTCGTAGAACGGCTGGAGGTTCACGAGCGGGCCGATTGCGCGGATCATCCCGGGCGAGTGGGGATCGACCGCGAGCTGCTGGCGCAGGGCGTTCTCGCGCATGTTGGTGCGCCATACCTGCGCCCAGGAGAGGAAGAAGCGCTGCTCGGGCGTGAGCCCGTCGATGAGCTTGCGCTCCTTGCCGGCGAGCGAGCGCTCGAGCGCCTCGAAGGCGAGGCTCGCGCCGCCGAGGTCGGCGATGTTCTCGCCGAGGGTCAGCTCGCCGTTCACCTTCACTCCGGGAAGCGGCTCGTAGCCGTTGAACTGATCGACGACTTTCTTCGCGCGCGCCTGGAACCGGGCGGCATCCTCGGGCGTCCACCAGTCCGCGAGGTTGCCGTCGGCGTCGTAGTGGCGGCCCTGGTCGTCGAAGCCGTGCGTGATCTCGTGGCCGATGACCGCGCCTATGCCGCCGTAGTTGACCGCGTCGTCCAGCGAAAAATCGAAGAACGGCGGCTGGAGAATGCCGGCGGGAAAGTTGATGTTGTTGGCCGTCGGATCGAAGTAGGCGTTCACGGTGGGCGGAGACATCCTCCATTCCGCCTTGTCCACGGGCTGGCCGAGCTGGGAGAGGCGGCGCTTCACCTCGAATTCGGTCGCCGCGCGCACATTGGCGAGGAAGGCGCCGGGCCGGATCGCCACGCTCGAGTAGTCGCGCCACTTGGCCGGATAGCCGATCTTGGCGACGAAGCGGTCGAACTTGGCGAGCGCTTTCCTGCGCGTGGGCTCGGTCATCCATTCGAGCTTCTGCAGGCGATCGCGCATGACCACGGTGATGTTGCGGATCATCTCGTCCATGCGCGCCTTGGCTTCAGGCGGGTAATAGCGCTCGACGTAGAGCCGTCCCAGCGCCTCGCCCAGCGTGCCGTCGATCGTGCGGGCGGCGCGCTGCCAGCGCGGCTCCATCTCGGGCGTGCCCCGCAGGACGGTGCTGTAGAAGCGGAAGTGCTCCGTCTCGAAGGGCGCAGCGAGATAAGGGGCCGCGGCGCGCAGCACGTGGTAGCGCAGATAGACCTTCCAGTCGGCCAGCGGGCGCTCGCTCAAATGGCGCTGCAGGCCCTCGAAGAACCGCGGCTGGCCGACGACGATGTTCTCGGAGGCGGGACCGGCGATGCCGCGATCGGCCAGGTAGCGTGCAAGGGGAAAGACCGGCAGCTTGCCGGCGAGGTCGGCGGTGGGCATCCTGTTGTAGTTGGCGAGCGCGTCGCGCAGCTCGACGGGGGTCTTGGCGTCGGCGGCGAGCGCCTTCTCCACCTCGAACACCGTCCGCGCGCCGGCCGCGGCCGCATCGGGCGCGTCGCCCGCCAGCGCCAGCATCTTCGCGACGTGCTCGACGAACGCGACGCGGAATTTCTCGAATTGCCCGTCGAAGTAGTAGGCCTTGCTCGGCAGGCTCATGCCGCCCTGATAGGCGTAGAGCGCGTTGACCTCGCTGTTCTTCTGGTCGGCCCTGACGAAGACGCGGAAAAAGCCGTCGACTCCCCGGTCGTGCAAGGCGGCGAGAGCGCGCTCGAGCTCAGGCGTAGAGGCGATTGCGGCGACCCCCGCGAGATCGGCCTCGACCGGTTTCAATCCCGCGGCATCGACTGCCGCCGTATCCATCGCCGACTTGAAGAAATCGCCGACTTTCTGCTCGACCGAGCCGGGCTTGTGCACCCGCGCCGCCGCGGCTTCGAGGATGCCCTTGAGCGCGAGCTGGTTGAACTGCTCGAGCTCGTTGAAGCTGCCCCAGCGCGCCTTGTCGGGCGGCACGGGGTTCGTCTTCTGCCAGGCGCCGAAGGCGTAGCGCGCGAAGTCGGCGCGCGGATCGACGCTCCTGTCCATGTAACCCGCGCTGAAGCGCGGCGGAACGGGCCGGGCCGGTTCGGCCGCGCACAGCGGCCGGGAGGCGCATGCGGCCAGGGCCGCGGCGAAGAGGAAAAGGCGTGGAAGTCTCATGGGTAGTCGAAAAGGAAGGCTGCGCACGCGGACAGCGCTCGGTGACGGGCGCCCATTATATATAGAGCGGCCGCGGGAGCGACGGCGGGCGGGCACTTTTGTTGCCGGGCCGTCCGTGCGATAGTACGCGCCATCGGCGGCCCGGCTCCGCGGGCCCGCAGCCAAAAGGGAGAAAAAGAATGAACGGCGTCTCCGCTCTTTCGCATCGGCCCTTCGTCCCCGACAGCACCAGCCTCGCCGAGTTCACCCTGCGCTCAGTCGTCATGGGCGCGCTCCTCGGCATGCTGTTCGGCGCGTCCTCGCTCTATCTGGTGCTCAAGGTCGGCCTCACGGTCAGCGCCTCGATTCCCGTGGCGGTGATCGCGATCGCGCTGTTCCGCCTCGCGTCGAAGGCCGGAGTGCGCGACTCCACCATCCTCGAGAACAACATCGTGCAGACCGCCGGCTCGGCGGGCGAGTCGATCGCCTTCGGCCTCGGGGTCACCATGCCCGCGATCCTCATTCTCGGCTTCGACCTGGAAATCGCGCGTGTCGCGCTGGTGGCCGTGCTCGGCGCGCTGCTCGGCATCCTGATGATGATCCCGCTGCGCCGCACGCTGATCGTCGCGCGTCACGGCCAGTTGAAATATCCGGAAGGCACGGCGTGCGCCGAGGTGCTGAAGGCGGCGGAAATATCGAAATCGGCGAGCGCGGGCGGCTCGGGGGCTGCGGATTCGGGCCGCGCCGGCGTGATCTTCCTGGGATTCGCAATCGGCCTGGTGTACAAGACCGTCAACATCGCGCTGAAGGGCTGGAAGGACGTGCCTGAAAAAGTCTTCGGAGAGCCTTTTAAAGGCGGCTCGGTGGGTGCGGAGATTTCCCCCGAGCTGCTCGGCGTCGGCTACATCATCGGCCCGCGCATCGCTTCCATCATGTGCGCGGGCGGGGTGCTCGCGTACCTGCTGCTCATTCCGCTCATCAAGTTCTTCGGCGACGCGCTCTCGGTTCCGCTCGCGCCGGGCGCGAAGCTGATCCACGACATGAGCCCCAACCAGATCCGCGGCGCCTACGTGCTCTACATCGGCGCGGGCGCGGTCGCGGCGGGCGGGGTGGTGAGCCTCGCGAGAGCGCTGCCCATGATCTGGCGCAGCCTGCGCGGAAGCCTTGGAGGATACGGCGCCGGCTCATTTGACAAAACGGGCGGCAAGGCGTCCGGGCGCACCGATCAGGACATCCCCATGAAGTGGGTGCTGGTCGGCTGCCTTGCCATCATCATCGCGATCATGCTCTCCGCGCCCCTGCACATGAACCTGCTCGGCGCGCTGCTGATCCTCGTGTTCGGGTTCCTCTTTTCCACCGTCTCGTCGCAGCTGACCGGGGAGATCGGCTCATCGAGCAATCCCATTTCCGGAATGACGGTGGCGACCTTGCTCCTCACCTGCCTGATCTTCCTCTTGGTGGGGTGGACCGGCGGTCCGTACTACGTGACCGCCCTGTCGGTCGGCGCCATCGTCTGCATCGCCTCGAGCAACGCCGGCGCCACGTCTCAGGACCTGAAGACCGGGTTCCTGATCGGAGCCACGCCGCGGCTGCAGCAGATCGCGATCCTCGCCGGCGCGCTCGCCTCGGCCGTCGTGCTGGGGCCGATCCTGCTCAAGCTGAACGACGCGGCGACCGTCTACGTGCCGATCGCCCAGGTCGCGCCGGGGCTGCGCACCGACCCCAAGGTACTCGCAGAAACGGCCGCGCTGCAGGGGCCGCAGGCGGCCCGGGACGGCGGCACCTACCGGGTGTGGCACAAGACGGACATCGCGGGCGGCCCCGCCGGAAAATATCTCGTCGACGACGCCGGCAAGGCCGTCTATCTCGTCGACCCGGGGATCAACGGCAGCCACACGACGCGCCCCGACGGAACGGAAGTGCGCAAGTACGACGCGCCCAAGGCGGTGCTCATGTCCTACATCATCAAGGGCATTCTCGACCAGCAGCTGCCGTGGGCGCTGGTGATCTTCGGGGTGATCATCGCGCTGGTGCTGGAAATGGCGAACGTGCCTTCGCTGCCTTTCGCGGTCGGCGTGTACCTGCCCCTGTCGTCTTCGGCGCCGATCTTCTTGGGCGGAATGATCCGCTGGTACGCTGACCGCCGCCGCAACCGGCTCGCGGCGTATGCCAACGCGAGCGAGGAGGAGCGCACGGCCGCGGGCGACCGCAGTCCGGGCGTGCTGCTTGCCTCCGGCTACATCGCCGGCGGCGCGCTGGCCGGCATACTCATCGCCTTCACGGCCGGAGTGCTCGGCGATTTCGACAAGGCGATCACGACCTGGTCGGCCGCCCACAACCCGTTCTTCGAAGGCGGCGCCGCCGACCTCCTCTCCCTGCTGCCGTACGCCGCCCTCATGGCGCTGCTGTACTGGATGGCGAGGGAAAAGCCGGCACGGTGATGCGCGTCCGTTTCCTCCCGGCCGCGTTCCTGATCCCGTGCGCCGTGATCGCGGCCGAGGGAATGTGGCCGCTGGACAATCTGCCGACCTCGCGCCTGAAGGCGGAATACAGCTTCGCGCCGGGCAGGGACTGGGTCGACCACGTGATGCGCGCGTCGGCGCGCATCGCCGGCGGCTGCTCGGCGTCGTTCGTTTCCAAAGACGGCCTGGTGATGACCAATCACCATTGCGCCGCGGCGTGCGTGAGCCAGCTCTCGAGCGCGAGGAAAAATTACATCGCCGACGGTTTCCTCGCCCGCGGCCGCGGGGAAGAAGTGCGCTGCCCGGAGATCGAGGTCAACCGGCTGGAGAAAATCAGCGACGTGACCGGCCAGGTCAAGGGCGCCGTCGCCGGCCTCGAAGGCGAGGCCTTCAAGCTCGCGAAAAACGCCGTCGAGGCGAAATTGTCTTCGGCCTGCGTAGGCGCGGAAAGGGAAACCGCGCGCTGCGACGTGGTCGATCTCTATCACGGCGGCCGCTACCATCTCTACCGCTATCGCCGCTTCCAGGATGTCCGCCTGGTCTGGGTTCCGGAGCAGGCGATCGCGTTTTTCGGCGGCGATCCGGACAACTTCAGCTTCCCGCGCTACGACCTCGACATCGCGCTGCTGCGCGCCTACGAAAACGGCGAGCCCGCGTGGCTAAAGGACTTCTTCCCTTTCAGCAGGGCGGGCGCCGAGGCGGGCGAAATGGTCCTCGTCAGCGGCCATCCGGGCTCGACCCAGCGCCAGTTGACGATGGCGGAGCTCGAGACCTTCCGCGACATACGCCTGATCGGCGGCCTGCTGCGTCTCGCCGAGGAGCGCGGCCTCCTCGCACAGTACAGCAAGATCGGGCCCGAAGCCGCGCGCATCGCGGAAAACGATCTGTTCGGCTCGAAAACGGGTACAAGGCATTGCTCGGCGAGCTGAAAGCCTTGCTCGACCCCGCATTGGCGAAGCAGAAGAGGAAGGAAGAAAGAGAGCTGCGCGCCTTCGTCGCTTCGCGGCCCGCGCTGCGCGCCAAGGCAGGCGGAGCATGGGATGCGATAGAAAAGACGCAGCAGGTCTACCGCGACATCGAGGCGCAGTACTCGGCGATCGAGGGCGCGCGTGCCTTCAGGGGCCGCCATTTCGCCTACGCACGCCAGCTGGTGCGCGGCGCCGAGGAGCGCGCGAAGCCGGATGCCGACCGCCTGCCGGAGTTCAGCGATTCGCGCCTCCCGGAGGCCGAACAACAGCTGTTCTCCACCGCCCCCATCTACCGCGAATACGAAAGCGTAAGGCTGGCCTGGTCGCTGACCAAAATGCGCGAGCTGCTCGGCGCCGACGATCCGTTCGTCCGTCTGGTGCTCGGCAGGAAATCGCCCGACCAGCTCGCGCAAGAATGGATCGCCGGCACCCGGCTCGGCGATCCCTCCGTGCGCAAGGCCCTGTGGACCGGCGGCAGGGAGGCAATCGCAAGATCGGACGATCCGTTCATCAAGCTCGCGCTGGCAGTCGACCCTGCGGCGCGCGCCATCCGCAGGCGCTATGAGCGCGAAGTGGAATCGGTGGTGCAGAAAAACACCGAATTGATCGCGCAGGCGCGGTTCGCGCGGCACGGAACCGGCGCCTACCCGGATGCGACCTTTACGCTGCGGCTGTCGTACGGCGAAGTCGCCGGCTGGAGCGAAGGCGGCAGGAAGATCCCGCCCTTCACCGATTTCGCCGGCGCGTTTGCGCGCGAAACGGGCGTCGATCCCTTCGCGCTGCCCGGGTCCTGGCACGCGGCGAAGGGCAAGCTCGATCTGGCGCAGCGCTTCAATTTCGTGACCACCAACGACGTCATCGGCGGCAACTCCGGCAGCCCGATGATCAACCGCGCGGGCGAGATCGTCGGCCTCGTCTTCGACGGCAACATCCATTCGCTGGGCGGCGCCTTCTGGTTCGACGCACGCACCAACCGCGCGGTCGCCGTCCACAGCGGGGCGATCCTGGAAAGCCTGAGCAAGGTCTACGGCGCGGGCGATCTCGCGCGCGAGATCATGGGGGAATAGAGCCTGAGCCGAAAAACCGGACTACCCAATACCACCAAAACCCGTCAAACTGTCGCGCCGTTCAACGGCGCAACCCTAGGAGGCCTAGCTTGACCCACGTGACCCACTCCAAGATGCTGGAGACCCGGCGCAGAAGGGAAAGAGCGAAGAAGGATTTCGCCGGGGCGGCGAAGCGGGCGAAGAACCTGGCGAAGCGCAACGCGAAGAAGGCCCGCGCCGGCGCCGCTAAGCCCGCCTAGTCGAGCGACACGCCGAGCTCCCCGCGGGGCGAACACCGGTAATGCAGATCGCTGCCCGATCAAGGCCTTGCCGGCGCAAGCCCCGAAGCCGGGCGAGATCGCTCACTTTGGCGTAAAATACGGCTCCGCTTTCGGGGCGCCAACGCGTCCCGACATAGAAAACAAGGAGCATCCGCCTTGCAGGAAATCCTGAAATACCTGAAAGACCGCGGCGAACGGCTTGACTCGGAGATCGCGACAGATACCGGAATCTCGCTCGAAAACGTGCGGCTCCACGTGTCCGCGCTCTCGGCGCGGGGCGAGGTCATGCTGTGCCAGTCCATCCGCTTCAACAACGGCAAGAGGAGCGAGGGCCTGCTCTGCAGGATTGCCGGCTATATTCCGCCCGCCGCGCCCGGCAGGAAATCCAAGGCGCACCTGAAAGCGCAGACGCAGTCGTAACGAGCCGGGACGCCCGTCCCGGGCGCGTCAGCGCCGGCCGTCGTACCAGGCGAAGCAGTCCCGCCGGCTTCGCAGCGTGCGGCCGCGCGACGCAACCGTCTTCACCACGAACCAAAAAAAATCGCTCCAGCTGTAGAGCCGCAGCTTGCGGTCGCTGGTGCGAAGAGGATGGCGGTGAAGAATCACGACGCTTTGCCGGCGGCGGGCCAGGCGCTTCAGGCGCCGGAACAGGTCGATCTCTTCGCCCGCGTAAAGCTCCTCGCTGAACCCTCCCGTCTCGCGGAACGCCGCCGCCTCGCAGAAGATGAACGAGCCCGCCGCCCATTTGCTGATCCGGCTCAATGCGTTCCAGATCCCGGTGAGGAGCGCGACGCTGGGATGCGGATCCTCGAAGCGCACGGTGCTTCCACCGGCGAGACATCCGGCGCGGATGGCATCGGCCGCATCCATGAAAAGCTCCACGCTGGGATAGGAATCGGCGTCAACGAAAAAGATCCAGTCGCCGCGGGCGCGGGCGGCGCCGGTGTTGCGCGCCCGGCTGATCTGGTTGACCGGCTCGAATACGACCTGCGCCCCCGCTGCCCTCGCGATCTCCGCCGTGCGGTCGGTCGAATTGTTGTCGCACACGATCAGCTCGGACTCCCAGCCGAGCCGGGCGAATCCTTCCACGGCTGCGCGGATGCTGGAGAGCGAGCCGGGCAGCAACCGCTCTTCGTTGAACGCGGGAACGACGACGGAGATCTTCATTTTCTTGGCGCCGGTTTTCAGCATACTACCGCTTCGCAGGACGCGAGCTTGACCGGGGCAGCGATGCCAAACATAATCCGCCGGCAGGCTTTGATTTCTGTTTCGCATCACCCGTCGGCAGCACCCATACCAAGGAGGAGAAGATGTCTATGAGCAGATTCGCATTGGGTTTGGCATTCACGTTGTTCGCCGCCTGCGCCATGGCGCAGGACCGCCCGCCCTACGGTACTGAGATCGGCCTCGACTTGGCCAAGAAAATCGCGGCCGGCGCTGCCGCGGAGTCGAAGAAGAATGGCTGGCGCATGGCGATCGCGGTCGTGGACAACCACGGCTTCCTCGTCTACTACGAGCGCATGGACGACACGCAGACCGCGAGCGTGCAGATTGCGCTCGACAAGGCCAAGACGGCAGCGATGCTGCGCCGTCCGACCAAAGCTCTCGAGGACGCGATTGTCAAGGGGCGCGTGGTTCTCATGTCCATCGCCGCCTCCCCGGTCGAGGGCGGACTGCCGATCATGTCCGGCGGCAAGGTCATCGGCGGAATCGGCGTCAGCGGCGCGAACTCGGACCAGGACGCTGCGGCCGCAACGGCGGGCCTCAAGGCCGCCGGTCTGTAATAGCGCGCTCGGCGACAGGAACGGCGCCCCGCGGGGCGCCGTTTTCAATTCATATCCTCACTCTGGCACGGTCTGCGGCTTGGTCGGATCGGAGATCTGAATGACCAGATACTTGACCGGCTGGACCGAGCTGCCGTCTCCGAATCGCGTCTCCGCCCGGGAAAATGTCACATTGTCCTTCGCTTTAATTTGATGCCGACCTTCCCCCCAGGCACACTATCCGGTACAAAAAATAGTCCGGCTGCAACGACAGCGAGCGGGCGAAGTGATGTTCTATCTTTGACGGCGAGGGAAACATGACGACTTCGGGAAATGCGCGCGTGCGCTTGACGCGTCTGCTGGGGGTTTTCTGCCTCGCATTCTGCGCCGCCGCGCTTGCTCTGCCCGCGCACGCGGAATCAGCCGGAAAAGTGCTGAGCGCGGACGGCGACGTGCTCGTGCTCCGCGGCAGCCAGATCCTGCGGCTCTTTCGCGGCGCGGCCGTCGAGTCGGGGGACCAAATCCATACCGGCGGCGACGGCAAAGTCCTCGTCGTCTTCACGGATTCAGGCCTGGTCTGGATACGCGCCAATTCGGATTTCGTCGTCGACGAGTACTCTTACGCGCAGGGTCGCCGCGAGGCGGCCTTCTTCAGCTTGCTCAAGGGCGGCGCGCGGTCCGTCACCGGCTTGATCGGCCGCCGCACCCGCAGCAATTTCAGGCTCCGTGTTCCGGTCGCGACGATCGGAATCCGCGGCACGGATTTCAGCGTCGTCATGTGCCAGCGCGACTGCAGGGATTCCGACGGCGGCATTGCCGCCAGGGGACTTTACGGCGAGGTCATCCAAGGCAGGATCGCGGTGACGCCCCTCGAAGACCGCTTGCTCGAGCGCGAATTCGGCGCAGGCGAATTCTTCCACCTCGCGGACGAGCGCTCGAGCCCCACGCCCCTGTTCCTGCCGCCCCCGTTTCTGCGCAGCAAGCAGGACGAGCAAGCGCGTTTCACGGAGCGGACGGGCATTGCGGTCGGGCCGGGGAGCAGCGGCGCGACTCCCGGGGCTACTGCCACAGGCGGCTTGACCGGGACGCTGACCGGCGCCTTGGGAGGCACTGCCGGAAGCGCGGGCGGCTCGATCGGAGGCCTGACGGGCGTCGTTTCCCCCGTCGTGAACTCGATCGGATCCGCAGTTTCGGGTGTCACCTCACCGATCGTGACTTCGATCGGAGCCGCCGTTTCGACCGTCACCTCGCCGGTCGTGAGCTTGCTCGCACCCACTCTCTCGGCCGTCATGCCGGTCGTGACTTCGATCGCGGCGCCCGTCGTTTCGACGGTCGCGCCGGTGGTGAGTCCTATAGTGGCGCCCGTCGTTTCGACGGTCGCGCCGGTGGTGACTCCGATAGTGGCGCCCGTCGTTTCGACCATCACGCCGGTGGTGACCCCGATCGCGGCGCCCGCCCCGTCGGTCACGATCCCCGGTACGATATCGACGATACTGCCTGCCGGACTGCCGACCTCGCCGCTCCTCAGGCACTGAGGTACGGGAGTTCTTTGCGGAGCCGCGTCTAGTCCAGCGGTTCCAGTTTAACTATCGAGGCGCCGTGGTTGCTTCCGACCCAGAAAGTCACCGGCGTGGTCGAGTTGTCCACGTACACGCGCCGGATGTTCGTCGGCCGCGGCAGCAGGTAGTCGACGAACTGGCCGTTCTTCGTATCGAGCCGCGTCACCTGGTCGGTGATCATCGAGCCGGTCCACGCCTCTTCGTTCTTGTCGATCATGACGTCGTAGGGTGACGACCAGCGCGGGCCCACCGCCCAGTCGCGGAACTGCCCGGTCTTCGTGTCGAGTACCGCGATCTTGTCGCCGCGGTACTGCGCGAACCAGAGCCGGTCCTCCGCGTCCATCATGCCTCGGCGCGGCGCGACCACCTTGGCCGTGGCCGGTATCTCGAACATCTTCACCTCGCCGCTGTTCGCGTCGATGCGCCCGATATGCCGCCAGCGGAAGTCGGTGAACCAGGCGTTGTTCTTCGAGTCGGGAATGACGTCGTAGATGTTGTGCGGTTCGCCTTTGGGCGCGCTCTTGAACGGTTCCCAGGTCTCGATCTTCCCGGTGGCGACATCGAGACGGTGCACGCCGGCGAAGCCGTTGTTCTGCGTCCACACCTTGCCGTCGACGTGCATCCCCTGCGGGCTCACCATGTTGACCTGCGCCGCGTCGATGTTCTGCTCGGGCGGCAGCTTCCACGTGGTGAATTTCGTCGTCCTGGGGTCGAACTTGACGATCGTCGCCTGGTACATGTTGCCGAGCCACAGGTTCCCCGCGCGGTCGGCGCGCAGGCCGAGGAGCCCCGTCGGGAATCCGGGCTTATGCACGTCGATGGGGAATTCCGTGACCTTGCCCGTCTTGGGATCGAGCCGGCCGAGGTTCTGCTCGCCGAAGCTCGAATACCAGGCGATGCCCTCCTTGTCGACGATGACGTCGTGCGGCGAGATCGTCTCGCGCGGCAGGTCGTATTCGGTGTAGACGACGCGCGTCGCGCGGCCCGACGGGCGCGCATGCGTCTTCAGCTCGTAGCTCCACTTATGCGCGGAGCCGCGGTTGATCGTGGCGAGATACTCGGCGGTGGAGCGGTACACCTGGACACGCTGGTCGCCGCGCTCCTCCATCAGCCGTTCGGCCTTGCGCAGCTGCGGATGCTGCGGAATGCTCTGGTTGACGTAGCCCTGCATGCGCGGCAGGACCGTCTTCGTGAAGGTGTCGGCGTCGTGCTGCGAGCGCACCACGCGCTCGAGCGAATGGCAGCCGACGCAGTTGAGGAGCAGCCCCTTCTGCTGGTCGGTGCCCGGGACGCTCGCCATCCATTCGCCGTTGGAGAGCTGCGCGGCGAGGTCGGAGGTTCTCTTGAGCTTGAGGTCGAGCGCGGCGGTCTTTTGCGCGGCGACCTCCGCAGCGCTCAGGCCCTCGAGGTCGTAGCCGACGGCGCGGATGCGAATCGCGTAACGGCCGGGCTGGAGCTTCGCGGCAGGAAAGGCGTAGCGACCTTCCTTGTCGCTCACGACGGTGATCGTGACGGTCGAGCCCGCCCTCTTCGCGCTGACGAGCACGCCCTCCATCGCGCCTTCTTCGGCGGAGCTGACTTTGCCGGCGAGCACGGCTTGCGCGGCGGCGCCGGCGCAATGGACGGCGAGCGCGGCGCTCAAGGCCGCCGTCGCGACGAGCGAACGTGTTCCAAAGCGCATGGGCATCTCCCCGGAAAATGTTTTTGAAATAGCCCAGGTGAAATCCTACTATAAGAGCCCCCGGCGCACCGCGCCGGTTCGCTCAAATCCAGGAGGCTGGCATGGACCCGCTGAAAACGATCGGTTCGCTCGACCCCGCGCGCATGGCTTTCTCGCTGCTCGAGGAATTCAAGAACTTCGCCCTGAAGGGCAACGTCATCGACCTCGCGGTGGGCGTGATCATCGGCGCCGCGTTCGGCAAGATCGTGGATTCGCTGGTGAAGCAGATCCTCATGCCGCTCGTCGGGCTGCTGCTGCCGGGCGAGCAGGGCTATCTCGGATGGAAGATCGCGGTCGGGGCGAAGGAGGTTCCTTACGGCCTGTTCCTGGGAGAGCTGGTGAACTTCGTCATCGTCGCCTTGGCGCTCTATCTCTTCATCGTGAAGTTCCTCGGCTTCGTGATGAAGGCGAAGCAGGCGCAGGCTGCTCCGCCCGCCCCGTCGAAGCAGGAGGCGCTGCTCGCCGAGATCCGCGATCTGCTGAAGGCGCGCTGAGGGCCCGGAAACTACTCCGCCTTCACCCCGATCGCGCGCACCAGCTTCCCCCACTTCTCCACTTCGCCTGCGCGGTATGCGCGCGCCTGGGCGGGCGAAGCGCTCGCCTCCGCGTCGATGCCGATGTTCGCAAGCTGCTCCCTGAGCTGAGGGTTCTGCGCGATTTTCACGAGCGCGGCGTGCAGGCGGTTGACGAGGTCCTCGGGCGTGCCGGCGGTGCAGAGAATGGCGTACCAGGTCCACACGTCGAACCCGGGCAATCCGCTCTCCGCCAGGGTCGGCGTGCCGGGGGCGAACGCCGAGTGCTTCGCGCCGGTCAGCGCGAGGAGCCTGAGTTTCCCCGCCTTCGCGAACGGCACCACGTTCGCGACTGGAGCAAAACTCATGTGCACCTGGCCCGACACGAGGTCGGTCATCGCGGGCGCCGCGCCCTTGTAGGGCACGTGCACCAGGTCCACGCCCGTCATCTGCTTGAAGAGCTCGGCCGCGAGGTGCAGCGAGGAGCCGTTGCCCGAGGAGGCATAGCTGAGCTTGCCCGGTTGCGCCCTCGCGAGCGCGATCAGCTCCTTCACGCTCGTCGCGGGGACGCTCGGATGCACGGCAAGCGCGCTGTTGCCGGTGGCGACGAGGCTCACCATGTCGAGGTCGCGCACGAGGTCGAAGGGAAGCTTCGCGTAGAGCGCGGGGTTGACGGCGCTGGGGCCGGTCGAGCCGAGCGTGAGCGTGTAGCCGTCGGGCGCGGCGCGCGCCACCGCCTCAGCGGCGAGATTGCCCCCGGCTCCGGTGCGGTTCTCGACGACGAAGGGCTGGCCGAAGCTCTCGGCGAGCCGCGCTCCGTAGGCGCGCGCGATGATGTCGTTCGGCCCGCCGGGGGCGAATCCGACCATGACGCGCACCGGGCGCGACGGGTAGGTCTGAGCCTGTGCGGGCGCGAGCTGCAGTGCCATCGTTCCCGCCAGCAGCGGCAGCAGGCCGCATCGCCTCCAGCCCATGTCGCCCCTTGCTCCCTTAGTCCGGCGCGATGGCGTTGCGCCGGATCACGGCGGCCCAAGCCGCCTTTTCCTTCCGCAGGTGCGCCGCGAACTGCTCCGGCGTGTCGAACACCGGAATCAGGCTATGGTGCTCGAGCCTTCCCGCGAGCCCCGGCGATTTCATCGCGCGCGCGATCTCCACGCTCATGCGCTGCACGATCGCGGGGGGCGTCCCCGCGGGCGCGACCACGCTGAAGGAACTGTAGATCTCCAGGCCGGGAAATCCGGCCTCGGCGAGCGTCGGCACGTCGGGAAGCTGGGGGGTGCGCTCGATGATCGCGAGCGCTCTGAGCCTTCCCGCCTTGATGTGCGGGATCGCGATCGCTGCGTCGGGGAAGGCGAAGTTCACCTGGCCGCCGAGCAGGGCCGGCATCACCGGGCCCATGCCCTTGAAAGGCACGTGCAGGAACTGCGCCCCCGAGACCTCTTCCAGCATGCGGATTCCGAGAAACGTCGGGCTTCCCGTTCCCGCGGAACCGAACGAAAGCTTGCCGGGCTCGCGCTTGCCGAGCGCGATGAGCTCGGCGAGAGTCCTGGCGGGCACCGAGGGGTGGACGCAGATCACCAGGGGCGCGACGACGCCGCGCGCCACCGGCACCAGGTCGCGCTCCGCGTTGTAGGCGAGATTCTTGTACAGGCTCGGGTTGACCGCGATCGCGGGATTCGCCGAGACGAGGAACGTGTAGCCGTCGGGCGCGGATTTCGCGGCCGCTTCGGCGCCGATGTTGCCGCTCGCACCCGGCCGGTTGTCGACGATGAATTGCTGCCTGAGCGACTCGGAGAGCGCCTGGCCGAGCTCGCGCGCATACAGGTCGGTGCCCCCGCCCGGCGACGAGGGCACGATGAACTTCACCGGCCGCGCGGGCCAGGTTTCCTGCGCCTGCGCGGGCGCGCCCGTCAATGCCAGGGCAATTCCGACTGCCGATGCGAAACTCAACTTCATGGCGATCCCTGCGCACGAGTTTACCCTCAGGCCCTCGCTTTTGCGAGGAGCGTGGCATACTGAACGGGCGAAAATCAGGGCAGGTTCGATCATGCAAAAAGCCGTACGCATCGCGCAGGCGCGCGCTCCCGACGACGCCTTCGAGGATCATTGCTGGAAGGACGTCATTCCCGCCGACGTGATCGAGCTGTACTCGAACTACCGGCGCGAAGTCGGCGTCGGGCCCTCGCCCGCGCTCGTCGCGATCGACCTCTACGAACTCGTCTACCAGGGCGGCGCGAAACCCGTGCCGCAGGTGATGAAGGCTTATCCCAATTCCTGCGGCGAGCACGCCTGGGCGGCCATCGCGCCCACCAAGCGCCTGTTCGCCGCGGCCCGCGCCGCGGGCCTGCCCGTCTTCTATTCGACCGGCGACACGCGGCCGCAGAGCCAGCCCAGGAACGTGCGCGCGACCCGGCGGCAGGGCGTGCGCGTCGATCGGGAACTCTACGCGATCCGGCCCGAGTTCAAGCCGCGCCCTGAGGACGTGGTGATCACCAAGCTGCGCGCGAGCGCATTCTTCGGCACGCCGCTCGCCGCGCACCTCACGCAGCTCGGCGTGCAGAGCGTCATCGTCTGCGGCGAGAGCACATCGGGCTGCGTGCGCGCGAGCGCGGTCGACGCCTATTCGCTCGGCTTTCACGTGACGCTCGTCGAGGAGTGCTGCTTCGACCGCAGTCCCCTCTCGCACAAGGTGAACCTCTTCGACATGCATCACAAATACGCCGACGTGCTGCACGTGGACGAAGTCGTCCGGCACCTGGAAGGACTGCGGGCGCAGGCGTGAAGGAGGAGGCATGGCGGGACGCCTGGCCGGCAGGGTGGCGATCGTGACGGGCGGCGGGCACGGCATCGGCAGGGCCTACGCGCTCGGACTGGCGGCGGAAGGCGCGAAGGTCGTGGTCGCCGAGATCGACGCGCTCGCGGGCGACGCCGTCGCCGCGGACTTGAAGCGCCGGGGTTTCGAGGCGATCGCGGTGCGCACCGACGTCGCGGATCCCGCGAGCGTCGAGGCGATGGTCGAGCGCGCGGTCGGGGCGTTCGGCCGGATCGACATCCTCGTTAACAACGCGGCGATCTTCGCCACCGTCCCGATGTCGCGCTCGCCTTTCGATCAGATCGAGATCGAGGAGTGGGACCGCATGATGGCGGTCAACCTGCGCGGCATGTGGCTCGCCTCGCGCGCCGCGGTGCCGCACATGCGGGCCCGCGGCTACGGCAAGATCATCAACATCAGCTCGGGCACCGCGCTGAAGGGCTCGGCGAGCCGCATCCACTACGTCACCTCGAAGGCGGGCGTGCTGGGGTTCACGCGCACGCTCGCGCGCGAGCTCGGGCAACACGGAATCCGCGTCAACTGCGTCGCGCCCGGCAGCACGCTGTCGGAGGAGAATCCGAGCGAGGGCATCGTCGGGATGCGCTCGGCGGCCGCGGAGGCGCGCGCGATCCGGCGCGTACAGAGGCCCGAGGACCTGGTCGGCGCGATCGTTTTCTTCGCGTCGGGGGACAGCGATTTCATCACCGGGCAGACCCTCGTCGTCGACGGCGGGGCGTGCATGCACTAGTCGGGCTTCGCGCCGACCTGCTTGACGACTGCGCCCCATCTCGCGTATTCGCGCCGGATCGTCTCCGCGAACGCGTCCGGGGTCGAAACTTCCGGCACCGCGCCCTGCGCGAAGTAGACCTCGCTCAGGTCGCCGCTGGAAACCGCCTTGCCCATCTCCGAGTTGAGGCGGGTGACGACGCTCGCAGGCAGGCCGGCGGGCCCGACCACGCCCATCCACGCGGTGGCCTCGAATCCGGGAAATCCCGACTCGGCGAGCGTCGGCACGTCCGGCAGAAGCGGGACCCGATTCTCGCTCGTCACCGCGAGCACCTTTACCCTCCCGGCGCGGGCGAGCGGCAGCGTCGTGCTGACGACGTCGAACTTGTAGTCGATGTTGCCCGCGAGCAGCGCCGTCATGGTCGGCCCGCCTCCCTGGAACGGCACATGCACGGCGTCGATCTCCGCGAGCTTCTTGAAAAGCTCGGCGGCGAGATATACGTGGGTGCCCACGCCCGCCGCACCGTAGTTGAGCGACCCGGGCTTCGCCTTCGCGAGCGCGATCAGGTCCGCGATCGAGTCGACCGGCAGGGCGGGCCGCGCGATCACCGTCAGCGGGCTGCTCATGATCGGCGCGATCGCGACGAAGCTTCTCTCGGGGTCGATCCTGGGATTGGAAAAAATGTGCGGCGCGACGGCAAGCGAGCTCACGCTGCCGAGGAGCAGCGTATAGCCGTCAGGCGCCGACTTCGCGACCGCCTCCGCGCCGAGCAGCCCGCCGACGCCGGGCCGGTTTTCGACGACGACGGGCTGACCGAGGCCCTTTGAGAATTTCTGGACGACGAGGCGCGCGACGCTGTCGCTCGCTCCGCCCGGAGAGAAAGGGACGATCAGCCGGATCGGGCGGCTCGGATACGTCTGAGCCTGCAGCGCAAGCGCGAACGCCACGCCCGCGATGCATGCGGCGAAGCGAATCGGCACGATAGTCAGCGCGCAGGACAAATAGCCCTACGCATCCCCTAGCTGCGCCGGTTCCGGCGCAACTTCGCTTTTGCGCTCGCGGTACGCCAAGGCGCGTGCGCGAAGCTTTCGACGAGAAAGTTGAGCATGGCCTTCACCCGCGGCAGGCGATGCCGGTCTTGCGAGTAGGACGCATTCATCGCGAGCAGCTCGGCGCAGTGGTAATCGGCGAGGACAGGGACGAGCCTGCCTTCGCGGAACTCTTCGCCAACGATGAATTCGTTCATGCGAACGATGCCGACTCCCATGAGGGCGAGCTGCAAGAGGCATTCGGTATTGTTGGCGGTGACGCTACCCGCGACCTCTATCATGCGGCGGCCCGACGGCGTCTCGAATGGCCATGGCGCGAGCGCGGGCGGTAACCCCGTGAGGGTGATGCAATTGTGCTCTGCCAGATCGTCCGGCGTGCCCGGCACGCCGTGGCGACCCAGGTATTCAGGCGAAGCGCAGACGACGCGCTCGAACTCGCAGACCTTGCGCACGACGAGCGTCGTATCGCGCGGCGGCCCCGGGCGCACCGATATGTCGACGCCCTCCCTCACCAAGTCCGCCGTCCGGTCTTCGACGATCAGGTCGACCTGGACCTCGGGATAGCGCTCGAGAAAGCGCGGCAGCGCCGGCACCAGCTGACGCGTACCGAATCCCACTCCGACGTGCAGCCGCAACTTGCCGCGGGGCCGCTCGCGCGCGCGGCCGACCTCGTTCTCTGCGTTCTCCATTTCGGCGAGGATTCTGCGGCAGCGCACCAGGAACTGCGCGCCCTCTGCGGTGGGCGTGAGCTTGCGCGTGGTGCGGTTGAGAAGCCGCGCTCCAAGGGTACTCTCCAGCCGGCTGACGAGCTTCGACACTGCCGACGGCGTAAGCCGCAGTTCGCGCGCCGCCGCCGAGAAGCCGCCCAGCTCGACCGAACGCACAAAAGCCTCTATCTCACCGCGGTCGCCGATTCGGGTCATTTATGACTCCCGGTCACAGGTGCTGTGCCGGCGCGCGGGATTGTATCTCGAGCGGGTTCGGATCACAGTGGCGCCGACTTGCTGAACAACGGAGACCCGATGAGAAAAGCCAGAGCCGTGCTACTCGCCGCCATCGTGACCGCCGGTGCCGCGGCGGCACAAGAATTTGCCGACAAGCCGATCCGACTGGTGGTTCCCAACCCGGCGGGCGGAACCGTCGACATCGTCGCGCGCACGCTGGCGCAGTCGATGAGGGCGAGCCTCGGGCACAACGTGATCGTCGATATCCGCCCTGGCGGCAACACTATCATTGGCTCCGAAATCGTCGCGCGCGCGCCGGCCGACGGACACACGATCCTCA
>JACXTT010005580.1_pt1 | contig 18246 bp, 11 predicted proteins | sample 9270951 | NCBI WGS metagenome assembly JACXTT01 (sample SAMN15532306, study PRJNA645909) | rock metagenome | isolation source: weathered quartz diorite | place: Puerto Rico | collected 2017-06-21 | reverse complement strand
GCGCGCCGCTGGATGGTCAGGCGGATCAGGTCGCCGGGGCGCAACGTGATACCGTCCGATTTGATGCTCGAGCTTCCGAACCACAGGAACGAGGCCAGCATCACGCCCGCGGCCATCCCCTTGAGGTAGCCCGGCACGGCGAAGCGCTTCGATCGTGCGTCGTTGATCGACAGCACTTTCGTTTGCTGATCGTACGTGGCCGTCTCGAAAACCGTAACGGTTCGCGGCTCGGGAACGGAGACCTGCAGAGCCAGCGGGTAATCTTCGTAATGCGAATCCGGAATGTTCAGCGCCAGCTTCGGATCCATCCAGCCGAATTGCCGCGGCGACCGGTCGCCCGCGTCGCGCTGCCACACATTGATCTTCTTCAGATCGTCGGTTCCGAAGCCCGCCGCCTGGAGTTCCACATCCGGGACCTCGATGCTGGTTGCCGCGATCGCGTTCGCTCCAGCCCTCGGCGTATGCACGCGGTCGAATGCGGCGGCCGGCAACATCGTCTCAGTCACCGCCGGACGGAACAGGGGATCAGAATCGCTGGCCTGGAATTCCGGTACGTGGAGCACCAGCGCCGCGTACGGCCTGGCGGTCACGGGCCGCGCCACCGAGTCCGCAATCACCGGTTCGGCGGCAAAAAACTCGGGGCCATTCTTCAGCCGGACCATCCGGTCCGGAATGCTGATGGCCAGCCCGGCGTTGACGCTTCGCGCGCCATTGCGGAGCTGCGAGGGAATCGACCGGGCCACCAAATCCGCGCCAATCCTGGGCTCGGCCAGCGCGCCACCGAGTTCCGGTGTGCTGGTCGGTAGCACCGATTTGGCTTCCATCGGGAGCCACTCGGCGCCGTGCGGCGCTGTCTCGCTGGTCTCGACCGGCGTTTCGAAAGTCTTGGTCTGCTCCGGAGCGACATCCGCCAGCTCATCCGTCAGCATCTCCAGGTCGCCGGCGTCTACCGAGATCTCGGGGATCAGCAGGTTGAACGTCGAGGCGTCGAAGATTGCGACTTCATCGCTCAGTGGCGCTGCCGCTGCATTGCGCGGCGCCGGGAATTCGAGCACCATGGTGGCTACCACTGGAACAGCCACTCCGAACGGCTTACGCTCCGCGGCGCTAGCGGCAAATTGCCATTCCAGCGGCGTGGGGTTCGAAGCGGTCGCCGGCTGTGCGCTGCGGAAACGGTCGAGCGCGGCCTCGCGCTCCACGAACGGCAACATCGCCAGCGAGGAGCGATTGGGGGCCATGCTGACCGGAATCTGCCAGCTCACCAGATCTTCCAGCCAGATGTTCTTTCCCGCCGGAGTCGCTGCCTCGGGAAACGCCTCGCCCGCCTTGGCGTCCGCCAGCATTCCCTGGCTGAAACGCGGCTGCATGGGGAAGAATTCGACGCGGCCCGCACCGGATGGGCCGGCGGCCGCCGTATGGCGGGCTCGGGCAGTGGTGGCGATCGGCGCGATTTGGGCCGTCAGGCTTCCAACCAGCGGCAGGCTCGCTTCCAGTAAGGGGTCCGGCTCGTGGAGATAAACGTGATTCAGCTCGTCAAACACTTCCGGGCTGGCTGTCGAGCGTTGCGACGCGCGCAGCGCCATGTTACCCGCCTGGAGCGCGATTCCCATCGGTGCGTCCAGGAAGGCCACGGCCGCATGGTTCTGATGGACGCGCTCCCGCAGGGTCTCGATGCTCATCACATTGGGAGCAATCGAGGCCGCGGCCGCTTCCACTAAGCTCGGGGCGTTTCCGCCCGCGGGCGTGACTGACTTGAATGAGAACGAGCTGGTGGCGAACGATGGGGCGGCGCTGGCGTGTGCAAAATCAGGCACCACCGGCGTGGATGGATTATCGGACGGGCCTGCGGCGCTGCGCAGCGTCGCGGCCGGCTGTTGTAGGCTGGGTTTTTCAAACTGGAAGCCAGCGATGCCGGTCGGCCGTGGAGCCGCCTGCCCCTTCGGCAGGTGTTCCAGAGCTTTCCGGACGCGCTCGTGATACCGCTGCCGGTGATCGCGGCTGCAGAAGTCCTCGTCGAACAGCCCTCTCAACGGCCACAGATTTTTGCCACAGTATTGACAGCGCACTTACGCGTCGCCCTTCCTTGGCGACGGTTTTCATTATATAAGAAAATTTCCCCAATTAAAGACTTTTTCTAGCAATTTTTATCGAAATCCGTTAAAAATTTTTTGTTAATTACCGTTTAATTTCCAACGTGATACGGAGGCCGGTTGTCAAAGGTTAGAGCGCGGCCTCCAAATGCTATCGACCGGCAGTATAAGGCCAAGGCAGTGGTTGATTTTTGCTAATTATGGTTATCATTCGGAACGAAAATAGCCGGGCATTATCCAACGATAATCGACCCGCATGGCGGTTATCAGGCGCCCCTGGGCGCCCTTCACCTACTGCGTTTGGCCCATCAGAGGGAACTCAAAATAGAGTAATTCCCGACCGGAAGCTGCTTCCGCCAGACCGGTGACATACAGCCGCGCACCCACCCGGTGGCCCGTCTGAAAGTAAAGGAATCCGCCTGCCGATTGCCCCGGCGGGATCATTTTGGCTGAAAATGCCCGCCCTTCGATCTCCCAGGCGTCCAGGGGATTCTTCTTGTGCGAGATGCGCGGGCCACCGGTGGGGATCGGATTAGGCGTCACATTCGGCTGGCGGGGACCCCGCAGATAACGCACGTCTTGCGCCGGCGTGGCATCCACGTGAGTGCCGTCCGGTCCTACATAATCCACCCGCATGCGGTCCACGCGGAGCGCCTGGCTGCTGTCATTCTGGATGACCACCAGCACTGGCAGAATCCCATATTCATAGGGATTTAACTTCCCGAAAGCGCTTTTGGCTTTGTCCGGAGTGTCATACAGAGCCGCGCCGATCGTTACCTTCTCGCTGGTTTGATGCGATGCATAGCTCGCCGCCGGCGCCATCTCGAACTTGGGCCGTTCTTTATCCGCCGCGGGCGCCTTGTCCAGCCCGACCACCACCGCTATACTCATCAGAAGAGCCAAGCGTTTGAAAACAAAAGGCATCTATTTCCTCTATCGGGTTCTTCAGGCGTTGGCACTCCCCGCGTTAGTGGCCTATTTCCTGGTCCGTAGCCGGCGCAACCCAGCCTATTTTACGTCCCTGGGGCAGCGGTTGGGCTTCTTACCGCGTTCTTTCAAGCAGACCGTTCCTGGCGCTATCTGGTTGCATGCCGTTTCAGTGGGCGAGGTGCTCTCAGTGATGGAACTGACGCGGCGCCTCCACCAGGAGTTTCCACGCGCTCCGCTGTTCCTCTCAGCGGGCACCCTGGCGGGCCAGGCCATCGCGGGGGAAAAGCTGGCGGCCCTCGTTACCGGAATCTTCTACGCGCCCATCGACCACGCCTTCGCCGTACGGCGTGTGCTCCGGACCTTGCGCCCGGCGGTGGTGGTCATCGTCGAGACCGAAATCTGGCCCAACCTGTTCCGCGAGGCCAAGCGCGCCGGCTGCGGCCTGGTGATCGTCAACGGCCGCATCTCCGACCGCACCCAATCGCGTTACCGCCGGCTGCGCTGGTTCTTCCGGGAGGTGATGCGCTGGCCGGATGCGGTTCTGGTGCAAAGCGACGCCATGCGCCGGCGCTATCTCGACATGGGCGCTCCCCCCGAACGGGTCAGCGTCGGCGGCAACCTGAAATATGATGTTCAGCCGCGCGAGGCGGACGCCGCGTCCCCGGTGCGCCGCTTCATCGAAGGTCTGCGGCCCGCCGAGGTCTGGATCGCCGCCAGCACCATGCCACCCGCTTCCGACGGCGACATAGATGAAGATGACGCTGTGATCGCGGCGTTCCACGAGCTGGCGCACCAGCATCGGCGCCTCGTCCTGCTGCTCGCCCCGCGCAAGCCCGAGCGCTTCGACGCCGCCGCGGCCAAGCTCACCCAGGCCGGCATTCGGTTTGTGCGTCGTTCCGGGCTCCCAGGCTCCCTGCAATTGCCTGGTGCACTCCTGCTTGATTCCATCGGCGAGTTGGGCGGCCTGTTCCCGCTGGGGGATGTTGTCTTCATGGGCGGCACGCTGGCCGCGCGCGGCGGTCACAACATCCTGGAGCCGGCCTTCTTCGCCCGCCCCATCATTTGCGGCCCGCACATGGAAAACTTTCGCGACATCGCCAGAGAGTTTCGCGACCGCGAGGCTTATCTCGATATCGCCGCGGCTTCCGGACTCGCGAACGCCGTTCATGAACTGTTAGCGGATCGTGCGCGCGCCGCCGAGCTCGGCCGTCGCGCCGTCGCATGCGCGGAAGCCAGCCGCGGGGCGACCAGCCGCGCTCTTGCCGTGATTCGTGAAGTGGCGGCGGATGCGTGCCCGCGCCACCGGCCTACCTTCGCCGCCTATGTCACTCTGGGTTTCTTGTCCCTAGTCTGGCGCTCCATCGGAGCCTGGAAGCGCCGCCGCGATCTCGGTCGCCGGCGCAGCCTCACCTCCGCCGTCATCAGCGTCGGCAACCTCACCATGGGTGGCACCGGCAAGACGCCCCTGGTGCTTTATCTTGCCGAGCAAATGCAACGCGCCGGACACCAGCCCGGCATCCTTACCCGCGGTTACGGCCGCCACTCGCTCGAAAGACATCTAGTGCTCGAGCCCGGCGCGCGCGTGAAGGTCACGCAAACCGGCGATGAGCCGCAGATTTTCCTGCGCGCAGGAGTCGCACCCGTGGGCATCGGCGCCGACCGCTTTCAAACCGGACGTCTCATCGAACAGCGCTTCGGCACCGACATCCTGGTCCTCGACGACGGTTTTCAGCATGTCCGCATAGAGCGTCAGGTGGACATCGTCCTGATCGATGCGCTCTCGCCCTTCGGTAGCACTGAGGTATTTCCCCTCGGCTGGCTGCGCGAGCCGCTCGAAGCCCTGGCCCGCGCCGACGCCATCGTGATCACGCGAAGCGATTATGGCTGCGGGACGTACGACCTGGCGCGCACGCTGCGCCGCTACAACCCGCACGCGCCGGTGTTTCACGCGCGCGCCGTGCCCGATTGCTGGGTCGAAGCCGCCGGCGCCCGCCGGATCTCCGCGCTCGAGCTGCCATACTCCCGCGTGGGCGCCTTTTGCGCGCTGGGAAATCCCGAATCGTTCTGGCGCACGCTCGACTCGATCGGCATTCGCCCCGCCGACCGCGTCACCTTCGGCGATCACCACGCCTACCGCCCCCGCGAGATGCGCCGCCTGGCCCACCAGTTTCAACTCGCCAAAGCCGAAGCCGCCCTCACCACCGAAAAGGACGCCCTCAACCTCTGTGAAGGCTGCGTCGCCCTCATGGCACCGTTACCTGTCTACTGGCTCAAGATCCGCACTGAGATCGACCGTGAGGCGGAGCTGCTCGAATTCATCCGGAGCCGCCTGGCTTCGCGTCACCAGGACACGCGCGCGCGGCACGCGGTTTAGGCCCCGCCGAATATCGCCCCATGTGGGATTTGCGCCCCTTTTTCGCGAGCCGGTCCAACTGCTGAGCTTCTTTCTCCCAGGATTACGCGTTTGTGAACAGGGAGGAGAAAACTCATGATGAGACGGATCTTTGCCTTTGTTTACGGTATCGCGTGCTACGGCATGTTCTTTGCCACGTTGTTGTACGCCATTGGATTCCTGGGCAATTTCGGCGTGCCGAAATCGATTGACTCGGGTCCCGAAGGCTCGACCGCTGGTGCTTTGGCGATCGACGGCGCTCTACTCGCTCTTCGCCCTGCAACACAGCATCATGGCGCGGCCCTGGTTCAAGCGGGCATGGACGCGCATCGTGCCGGAACCGGTGGAGCGTAGTACCTACGTGTTGTTATCCAGCTTGGCTTTGCTGCTTCTTTTCTGGCAGTGGCGCCCGATCGGCGGCGTGGTGTGGAAGGTCGAAAACGGTGTGGCCGAGACCCTGATCCTTAGCCTCTACGCGGCCGGCCTGCTCATCGTGCTCGTGAGTACGTTCCTGATCAATCACTTCGACCTGTTCGGCCTGCGCCAAGTCTACCTGTACCTGGTCGGCCGTGAATACACCAACCTGGAGTTTCGCACGCCGTTCTTCTATCGCTTCGTGCGTCATCCTCTCTATGTCGGCTGGTTATTGACGTTCTGGTCCGCGCCGGTCATGACAGCGGCGCACCTTTTCTTCGCGGCGATGACGACCGGCTATATTTTGATTGCGATCCGATTCGAGGAAACCGACCTGGTCGCCGCGTACGGAGAGAAGTACCAGCAATACCGCCGCCACGTTCCGATGATTCTCCCTGCCCTGGCTCCGAAAGCTGGCGGGAATGCCGGAACCGTGTTAGGCCGGCCGGCCGAATTATGAGTCAGGAGGAAGCGACGATGCAGCCACAGACGCCGTACTTTCGCGAGGCCGGATCGGGTACATCGGTTGTCTGCATTCACTCAAGTGCGAGTTCTTCCGGGCAATGGCGGGCGTTGATGGAACGCCTGTCAGATCGGTTCCGGGTCATCGCGGTGGATCTATATGGATCAGGAAGGACTGCGGCATGGCCTCAGAATCAACCGATGCACCTGGACGATGAGCTCGCACTCTTGAGGTCCGTGTTTCGGGCTGCGGGCGATCGCTTCCATCTAATCGGGCATTCGTTTGGTGGGGCCATCGCGCTGAAGGCGGCACTTGCAGATCGGGATCGCTTACTCTCTCTCGTCTTATATGAACCGGTGCTGTTCAGCGTTCTGATTGCGGATGCGCCCGAGAGCGCCGCAGCGCGCGAGATAACTGCGGTTCGCGACGACACCATACGCCTGGTTGACGAAGGCAATCTCAACGCTTCGGCGCAGCGCTTTATCGATTACTGGATGGGCGACGGTGCCTGGACGGCAACTCCTGAGCCTCGCCGGCCAGTGCTTGCCGCAGCTATGCGTGCCGTGAAGTCGGAATGGCATGCGGTGTTTCATGAACCGACACCAGTGAGCGGGTTCGCGGCAGTTAATGTACCGACGCTCTTCCTGATCGGAACCAAGTCGCAGGCGTCGGCCCTGGCCGTTGCCAGATTAGTGACGGCCGTGCTGCCGCGCGTACGTATAGAAGAGATTGGAGGCGTGGGTCATATGGCTCCGGTTACGCACCCAGACAAAGTCAACTCGCTCATCGAGCGGTTCCTGGAGGCGACCCACCCGCCGCTTGCAGATGACCCGACCCACGCGGCGCGCAATGCGAGAGCCCCGGATCCTGTTGCGTCGTTTCTGGCAACTCAGAATTGCATTACAACGAAGTAAGGATATACCAAATAAGTAAGGAAATGGCCAACCAGGAGATTCGGTATCATCTCAAACTTCGAACGGGTCAGCGGCTCGAATTCCAGGTGTCCGCCGACGGCCGTGTCGTCATGCGGCCTCGCAGCCGGGACGTGCGGGACCTAAAAGGAATCGTGCGGACCTCACGCCGGAAGACCGTTTCGGTGGAAGAGATGAACGAGGCGATTACGCAAGGCTTTAGCAGGCCCTACTCCTCGAGGTAATCCCACTCCACCGCGCTGTGCTCCACCACCTGCGGCACGTCCGCCTCGAGCAGATATCCCCCCGCTGCCAGCTTGCGCGCCGCAGCTTCGATCTTTCCGAGATAGTCCGCGCGTCCCGAATACCGCTCTGCGACTGAAGCGCGCGGATCGTGATGCAGGTCCCGCTCCGCCTTCGTGCGGGCAAAAGGAATAAACGAGCCCTGCATGCTGTTCATCTCCTCCGGAGCGCCGATGTCCGCCGAGCGCAGATTCCAGCCGGTGTACGTCGCGAGGGGAACCTGAATCTCCGGCATGCGGATGCCCGCATTGTCGTTGCCGTCCCGATCCACTTGCGGCACCAAAATCGGAAACGCGTGGCCCACTCTCGGCGGCTCAATCGTGACAATGCCTGCCGGGCGAAACTCCGGCCCGTAATCCACGCGGTAGGCCTTCTGGATGTGCTTGGGCACTTCGACGCCCGGAATCTTTGGGAATTGCACCGCGCCCGGTGCCACGAGTGAATCCTGCGCGATGCGCGGATATTGAGATGCCGGCGGTTCGGCGCCATCGCGCACCCACCGGTCCATCGCCACCAGCAGCCCGCGCATGGCCCAGCGGTAATCATTCGGATTGCTGAGATTGCGCGTGTGGTTTCGAGGCGGCGGGAAAGAAGCCGGGCCGTGCTGCCCGCCGGCCAGCAGGTAAACGCGCGTTGTGTCCGGAATCGCCGCATCCTTCTGCCCGTCGATCGATATGTGAATGAGCGACGCCGACCGGCCCCAGTACTCATATGACGAATTCGTATAGAAAATCTTCGGAACGGACTTGTCCTTAACTGCGCGCGCCAGCAGTCCGTCCGTCAAGCCTGTCTCGGGATCGGTCTCGTCCAGATCCGTGAACGGGAAAATGTCGGTGGGGTAGAACATGTTCATGAACGGGTGCGCGTCGCGCGAGGGCTGCGCGAATCGGAAATTGAAACTGCCGCGTGCGGCGCCGGCTACGTGCGCCAGCACGCCGTCAAACACTTGCCGTTCATGCTCGTCGCGATTGAACCCGTAATACAGAAACGTGCGCAAGAAGCGCCCGCTTTGCGAGATGCCGAAACCGTAGGCGCGCTTCATGTAACCGTGTGCATCCCCCAGCACGGTGTCATCGGCGCCGCCGTATTTCAGAAACGAGATCAGGTCGCGAATCGCCGTGGGCCCGAGACCTACCAGCACCGGATCCTGTGCCGTGTACACCAGTTCGTAAATCCGGCCGCGCTCGAATCCCCCCGGCATCACGATGTGCGTTCCGTCCTCGATGTGCCAGTCGGTTCGCGCCACGGTATACCGCGCGCCTTCCCGCCAGTTGCGAACCGTCAGCGTGAGCTTGGGGTCGTCGGGGTTCACCGGCTTGTAGGGAATGTGATCGCGGTCGGCGAGGGAGTGGCGGGTCTCGGCCTGGTCGGGAACGAACTCGGAGCGTACCAGGCCCGTGATTGTGCGCCCGCCGTCGGTTGCCACCGGCGCATAGAGGCGCATCAACCCGTCATGCTGCGGCACGTCGAACTGCCATCCCAGCCAGACCAGCGTGAAGCCGCGCTCCAATAGGAAAGCATCGCCAAACTGTTCAGGCGACCGTGGATCGAGCGACCCGGCGGCGCCGCGATCGTACATGCCGAGCATGCCCTTGGTGCCGCGGTTGGAGACCTCGAACAGCACAGAACCGTTGCCATGCGCCGGGTCGCGCGGCTTCAACACGTAGAGGTCGGCGGAAAATTCGACAAGCCCCTTCTCATTCTTCGACGCTTTATCGATATCGCAGATGATGCGGTTGGCGGGATTATTGGGATCGACGGCGAAATAGGCCTTGCCAATCAGCCGCTCGTACGGGCCGGCCGCGCCGAACGATTTTCCGTGGAGAACATCGGAGCGCTCGGACAGCTCGATGCGAACCAGAGCCGCCGGCGCCACCCCGGCCAGGCACACTGCAAGAACGCACGCATGTTTCAGCATGCGACGGATTGTATCGCAGTGGGCGGGGGTGGCGAAGGCCCAGGCCAAGTTGGCTTCCATGCTCCGCCGGATCACAGATCACGAAAGACTTCCTCTGCTTCCGCACTAGCCTATCGTCAACGCCTGAAAGACGACGCCGAACGGAAAGAAGGTCGTGTTTGCCAGCGAAGTTTATGCCCCTCCTTATTTAGAGGAGGGGCAAAGAGTATCGATCCGATTAAGGTGCGAGCGGGCCCATTACCCGCTAGAAATAGAACTTCATGGCCATTTGGACTTCGCGAGAGGCGCTGGACGTGTAGAAAATCTGGCCGAAGCTTCCGTCGTTCACGGTAGTGTCGGGGCTGCCGAAAAGCGGGTGGTTGAAGGCGTTGAAAGCTTCGGCGCGGACTTCGAGCCTCATTCCCTCCCGGATTCTAGCCAGCGAGAATTCCTTGAAGAGCGAGAGATTCGCAATATTGATTCCCGGGGCGCGCAGGTTCGGCAACGTCCTCGGAGCGGTTCCCAGAGCAAAGGGCGGCGGCGCCACCGCGACTTCGGGATTGGCGAAGTACTGGGTCACGAATTGGCCGTCCCCCCCGCCGGCCTTCTTCAGCGTGCCCAGCAGATCGGGCCGCTGGCCCCCATATGTGGGAAGATTCTGGCCGTTTGCCAGGCCCAAGCCAAGCGGCTGGCCGCTGGCAAATTGCCAGATGGCGTTCGTCTTCCAGCCTCCCAGTATCGCGTTCATCCAGGGGTTCCAGTTTCGCCCGACGAGTTTGCCGCGGCCGATCGGGATATCCCAAACATACGTAATGTTCAACACGTGCGTCGCATCGAACTGGGAAAGACTGCGCTCGAGGCTTCGATTATTTGGATCTTGCAGGCTGTTCGAGCCACCCAACCAACTGGTTAACCCCTGCACTGAGGCGTCATCAATGGATTTAGAAAACGTGTAGGTAACCAGGAATTGCAGACCTTGCGAGAAACGCTTTTCCGCACGTATCTGCAAGGAATGATAGATGGAGTTAGCCACAGGCAGTGAATCGACCGCGAAACTGGTGAACTGCGGATAAGGCAACTGTAGCTGGTAGGCCCGGACTGTCGGGCCCGAAAGATTGCCGCCGGTAATGATGTTGTAGAACGGATTCGTCACCTGCTGGTTGAGTGCGGCGATTTGAGCAGGGGAAGAGCCGGCAATCTCAGGAAGGTGGTTAAATTCTTCCGCCCCTCCGTAATAGAGATGTGTCCCCTTCATGCCCACATACGCTGCCTCCACAACAATGTTGCCCGGCAATTGCCGCTGCACTCCAAGATTCCAGCTCTGTTCGTAGGGTGTCGTATGGATACTACGGATGGGGGCTTGAACACTTTCTCCAACGAAGGACAAGAGCCCTTGGGTGTCAAAAATGGGCGGATTCGGACCCGTGCCCGGGAATGGATCACTTAGCCTCGCCCAAGGTGTGGCACCGTCATTTTGATAGGTGGTTATCCAGGGTGTCGTCTGCGAAAAGCCCTGGAAGCCCGAAGCCACGGTTCCAGCCACGCCGTTTCGTGGCGGATCATAAAATATTCCGTAACCTCCGCGGATCACGGTTTTCGGTTGCATGGCGTAAGCAAACCCAAACCGCGGACTAAAGTCGTTGGTGTCAATCCCGGTAACGTTGCGGTGACTGGAACTTGCATAAACCAAGCCACCGCGTAGGTTTGGAAGTCCTGGTACTTGGAGCGGAGACGCCACCCCCGGATCCAAATAGTTCATGTGGTTAAAACGCTCGGTTCGGGGCAGGCTGATATCGTAACGCAAGCCGAGATTAAGCGTGAGCTTGTTTGTCGCCCGAAAGTTGTCCTGAATGAATCCGGCATGTTCGAAACTCTGTGTCGCGGGCCTGTCGGGGATCTCATAACTTCCGTAGTCGTCCAAGCCCATCAGAAGACTCGCCATGGTATCCCCACCACCAGTAAAAGGCAATTCTGAAGTGCCTGTGTAATTGAAGTGAAAAGCCCCGGTGGCAGAGTTAGGCTGTAAAAAACTGACCCGGCGCTGGTGCCCTTCCCAACCGATCTTCAAGTCATGCCGGCCCTGCACTCTACTTAAACTGACAATCAGGTGATGGGTTTCCGGTGTCTGCCAGAAATACCCCCAGCCGACATTGCCGATACTCGGGTAACCACCGGCATAGTTCGAAACATCAATCTCAGGCACCGAATGAAGCCCTGATACCTTCATGTATTCGGGGAATCCCAAGTCTTTAGATATGTCGAACTTCGGATAAAATGTATCTAGCACCCCCTTGCCATCCATGACAGGATTGATAACAATCCCGAGGGAAACATTGAGCAAGGTCTTGGGATTGAGGATGTGCGTATAGTTCAACACGCCCTGATAGGCGTTGAACTGCCGGTACCCCACAAGTCGCTTCCGGGGTCAAGCGGGTTTCCGTAAACGTTTGTATCAGTCTGATGCTGGGCTCGTCGAGTGAACCTTGCAGCAATCCTGTCTTTCTCACTGAAAGCGTGATCAATCTTGATTCCGAACGTGTTTCTTATTTGGGGCGACGAATAGGACTTGAAGAAGTTGGCAAAGCGGTTGTAAGCCGGAGTGCCGACATTGATGTTAGGCAGCGGGTAGAACTGCATCATCTTGGACGCCACCGGGTCGATAAGGTTCCCCGGTCCGGGAGCGAGCTGGTAAGGCGTACCCGCCAGTTTGGGACTGCCCGGACTATCATAAGTGGCCACGTTATTGAAGGGAATGTAGGTGGAGCGTACCGGACCACCTTTATTGGCGTCATAAACGCCAGAGTAGGGGTCCCATAATTGCCCTTCGGGATCTTTGCACATACCGTTGCCGTCGAATCCCGGGCCGCAGATTTCCCCGAAGTCACCCGTGCGCTCGGCGGCGCTTGGAACTCCCAAGGTGGTTGCGCTTGGCGACTTAATCCGATAACCCTCGTAATCAAAAAAGAAGAACGTCTTGTTCTTCACAACCGGCCCGCCGACTGTGCCGCCGAACTGGTTGTAACGCAGAGGTGACCGTGGATTGCCATATAGGTTGTTGAACCAGTTGTTGGCCGCCAGCTTATCGTTGCGTAGAAACTCCCAAGCGTCTCCGTGGAACTGGTTGCTGCCAGAGCGGACAACCAGATTGATCACGGAATTGCCGGTGTAGCCCGCAACATCCGCGCTGAAATTGGTCTGAAGCTTGAACTCCTGCACCGCATCTACGATCGGAGTTTCAACTGTCCCTTGCACACCGCCGTGCGAAACGGTAACGTTGGCTGTGACACCGTCTACTAGAACATCCGCGTTATTGTTTCGGCTGCCGTTGATCACGATTTGGTTCATCTCTCCTGTGCCATAACCGTCGCCCGCAAAACGTGTGACTCCGGGAGCCAGCCGGATCAGATCGAGAGCCCAGCGACCTAACAAAGGCAGATCATTCACGAAGTTCTGGTTCAGCGTCTGGCCTTGGATGGCATCCTGAGTGGCTAGCAGGGGAGCCTGTTCGAGTACCTGTACGCTCTCCTGCGGTTGACCCACTTCCAGATGAACGTCGAGATTGGTGTTCTGATCTATGTCCAGGATAATACCTTCCCGCACGGAAGCCTTGAATCCGGCCGCTGTGGCCGTAAGACGGTATGTGCCCGGCGAGAGGGAACGCAGCAGGTACCGACCCGTTTCGTCCGCCTGCCCAGTGTAGTCGTAGCCTTTGTTGACGTCTGTCAATTTGACGGCGGTGTTCGGGACGACAGCTCCCGAAGGGTCTGTGACCAGACCGGTCAGAGACCCTTTATACGCCTGCGCCCACACTGGGGCAGGAATCACCGCGACGTGCCCCATAAGCGCAATCAGACGTACGTTGAGGTGCTTTCTCGACATACTCATCTCCTCTACATTTTTCCAACTGGCAGCCGACTTTGATCCGCGCGGTTATTCCCCACGGAATCGTAGTCTTCGACCGCGATCAAGCAAAGCTAGAACTTTCTCGGCACCATGTCTGCTCAAAATTGCACACTCTTGGCGAATTCGGACATTCAAGGTTACTTCCTCGGGGCTGATCCAGAATCTTGTCTGTTTCAGCACATAGCCATCGCATTTCATGTGGCAATGGAAAGAAATTTTGCGGACCGCTCTCCCGCTTTAGAAAGCAGGTTGCACGGTGAACAGCGCGTCCTCAACCGAATAGGGGCTCTGCTCCGAGGCGTTCTGCTGCCCGATGCGTTTAATCACTTCCAACTCGGCAGCGGATTTCTGCTCGTCTCCAAGCGCCTGATACGCGTTGCGGAGCGCATAATGGGCCGGGATCAAGGCCGGCTGAAGGCGGGTCGCCTCCAATAGCCGCCGGACGGCAGCGGAGTAGTCCTTCTGCCCCAGCGAGATTTTCCCCGCCAGCAGCCAGATATATGGATCCTTCGCGTTCAGCGCCAAAGCTCGCTCGATGGCATTCGCTGCGGCTTCGGTATCCTCGGGCGCCGCTTGGGTGATGGCCAGGGCCTGATAGTAATACACTTCCGGAGTGTTGGCTCCCAAAGCGATCGCGTTTCCAAAGCCTGCCGTGCCGCCGCCGGCTGAAGCTGAAGTTCGAGAAGAATTCCGTTCAACAGATACGGGCGGTCCCACTCCGGCCAGTGCGCCTGAATCTTGGCGAGCAGCTTCCGGGCATCAATATCGTGATGAGCCAGAGTCTGTGCCACCCACTGGGCCAGCAACAGCTCGCGCGAATCGGGAACCATGCGGACTGCTTGATCGAGTAATTCCAGAGCCTCCTGCCGCAAGTGATGCTTCAGCAGAAAGGAAGCCGCCTGAAAATACAGGCTGGCTCGTGTCGGGGCGGCTTGCATACCGCGGTTCAATGCTTCCGCCGCCTCCGGTACCTTGCCTATGGAGTCCAGCAATTGGGCCCGCAGCAAATAGTAGTCGCCCTTGCGGCCTGCCTCCGGGGTCTTGTCGAGTTCCTTCAATGCGGCTTCGGCGCCCTGCAGATGAAAGAGTGACGCGGCAAGACCAAGCCGGACGCCATCGAGGGATGGAGCCGCCGCAACCGCTGATTCCAGGAACTGCCGCGCGGACTCATATTGCTCGAATTGAAGCAACGTCGTCCCGCACAGCGCGAGCACGTCTGGGTCAGATGTGGTTGACTTGATCTGCCGAAAAATTTCGAGAGCCTCGGCGTTATTTCCATCAGCCAGCAACTCCGTTCCCAGTCTCACCTTCCATCGAAAATCACCGGAAGCGGCATCCGCGTTCTGTCGTAGATTCTTAAGGTACCGGCCGCGCTGCTCCGCCGGGGGCAGGCTGAGATAGGCAATCAGTCCGGAACGAGGTCTTGGGCTCTCGAGAGAGGCCCCGGACTGTCTGAGTTGAGACAGAATTGCAGTTGCTTCTTGTTTCCGGCCTTGTTTCTCCAGAGCCTGGGCGTAAACCGTGAGGACAGAGGGAGCGTTCGGAGCCAGGTCCAACGCTCGCTTCAAAATCTGTCGGGCATCGTCACTGCGATCAAGAGCGAGATATGCCTGCCCCAGTCGTACCAGAATCTGATAGTTGCGAGGCTCCGATTCCGCCAAGAGCTTCAAATCCACAATCGCGGCGCCCGCTTTCCCATCGTCCAGATTCAGCCCGGCACGCATATAACGAGCCTGAGCCAACCCGGCGTCGAGTGCCAGAGCCTGATCGAGCGACTGCACGGCCTTACCGCGGTCCCGGACAGCCTGGGCAACAGCCAGTTCATAGAAACCCACCGCGTCACGAGGATGCTTGCGCACATAGGTGTCGAGGTCCGGCAAGGCACGCCTGACCTGGCCGGTGTTGGCCAGTGCGAAACCGAGCTCGCGGCGGGCCACCTCGTCGCCGGGCTTCAATTTGAGATAGTGCTCGTAAGAATCTGCTGCGTCTTGGTAGAACTCGAGCCGGGCGGAAACTTGCGCGAGAAGCAGGAGAATGTCGGCCCGGCTTGGCGCAAGTATTTCGGCCCGGGTCAAGAGAGCGGCCGCGTCCACTGTTCTCTCCCCTTGCAGATAAGCCTTTGAAAGGGCATACAGGCAATCGGCGTCTTGCGGGCGTTCGCTCAAAGCGCTCTCGAACACGCTGGCGGCGCGGTCGGTGTGACCCGCGTTTAGTGCGGCCAGGCCCAAGTTATAGAGGATGTCGAAGTTTCGCGGATCGGCATCCATAGCGCGAGAGAACGACGCCTCTGCCTGGTCGTACAGCTTGCATCCGGCGTAAACCGCTCCAGCCGAGAAATGCAGGCGCCAATCGCCCCCCGGCTGGCTCTCGAGCCGGCTCGCGAGTTCACCGGCCTGAGAGCATTGCCCAGTCAGGCTGAGGGCCCGAGCCCGCAATTCGAGCACGACGGGTTCGGTATTCTCGGAATTTCCGACGCGGCTCAAATAGGCAAGCGCCTGCCGGCCGTGTTTGTCCTCCACGCTCATCCGCGCCAGTTGCAGATTGGCGTTGGGGTGCCCCGGGTCGACGGCGACCGCCTTCAGGTAAAGCTCGCGGGCCTGACTCTGCTTGCCGCTTGCCAGATAGTGATTGGCGACATTATTCAGCACCTGAGCCGAACCCGGCGCGATCTTTAGCGCACGCTGGTGGTACTCTTCGGCCTGGCCGTAGCGCTGCTGGGAATCGAGGATCGCACCCGCAAGAAGCAGAGCGCGCAGATCCGAAGGATGCTTCTCAAGAACAGAATGAACTTTCTGCTCGGCTTCCGCGGTCTTCCCTTGTTCGAAGGCCCTGGCGGCGGCGGCGAGTGCGAGATCCGGTGCGGGCTGCTGGCCAAAGTTTAAGGCGCCCGCCAGAATCACCCACCCAGTAAGAGTCTTACCGTACACGATTTAGATTCCTACTCCAGGATTGTAGAGTCAATCCTTCGTTTCCGGCCACGTCCGCAATGGACCTGACAAGACAAAGACTTGGCGCACTTCGGTGGACGGGCCCTCAATAACCTCGGTTCCTTTGGTACAACGGATGATCATGTCGTCGAAGTTCATCATTCTGCTCGCCACCTGCGTGCTACTTGCGGCGAAGCCGTTCCCGGTCGAAAAGATCACGGCCAGCGTTTCAGTGGTGCACGGTCCCGTGAACGGCGTCCTGATTCAACGCAACGGCGAGGCTCTGGACATCTACGGCGATCCGCGCCCGGAACCGGGCAAGGCGCAGCGAGTTCTGTTCACGCATCATCGCCGCGACGTGGTATGGGCCGGCCGGAGACTGGTCGAACGGGGCGCCGAAGCGGTCGCACCAGAGGCAGAAAAGGCGCTGTTCACGGACGTTGGACAGTTCTGGGAACGCTACCAAACCGCCCGCTTCCACGATTACGCGAACCAATCCAGCCGCATTCTCGCCGAGCCAATCGCACTAGCGAAGACCGTCCGCGGCAACGATATCATCGACTGGCAAGGTCTCGCGATCCGCGTGGTTGAGACCCCTGGCTACACGCGGGGTGCGGTGTCATATCTCGTTGAGATCGACGGCAAGCGTATCGCATGTGTGGGTGACCTGATTTACGGCCGCGGCCAGCTTTTTGATCTTTTCAGCCTCCAGGACGCGATTCCCCAGGTGCAGGAGGATGGTTACCATGGCTGGGCCGCCCGCGCCGGCGACGTCGTCCAAAGCCTGCGTAAGGTCGCACAGTGGAAGCCGGACATCTTGATCCCAGCGCGCGGGCCGGTAATCAGCGATCCGGGCGAAGCGATTGAAACGCTCGTTCGGCGGCTGCAAGGAGTGTTCGCCAGCCACTTCGCCATCGACGCGCTGCGCTGGTACCGTGGTGACGACAAGATACGCGCCATGGCGGCGCGGGTTCTGGGCCCAACACCGATCCAGTGGATGCCGATGGCCGAAAAGGTCCAGGAAAAGCTGCCGGCATGGATTGTTCCCATCACGAACTCCCGCCTAATCGTCTCGCGGACGGGCGCGGCGTTCCTGGTGGACTGCGGGAACCACAAGGTGGTCGAAGAAGTCAGGCGGCTAAAGCGCGAGGATGTGATCAAGCAACTCGACGGCATCTATATTACGCATTACCACGACGACCATACGGACATGGCGCAGGCGATGGCTGACGAGTTCGATTGCCCAATATACTTCTGCCGCGAAATGCGCGACATCCTGGAGCATCCCGAGGCATACCGTATGCCTTGTCTGACACCGAATGCGATTCACAGAATCCAGGCGATGGATGACGGCGCAAAGCAGCAGTGGAACGAATTCGAATTCTCTTATTCCTACTTCCCAGGCCAGACCATTTATCACGGCGGACTCACGGTTACGAAGGACAACGGCGAAACCGTTTTCTTTGTGGGCGATTCGTTTACGCCTACAGGAATGGACGACTACTGTTTGCTCAACCGCAACTTCCTTGCGCCTGAGAAAGGATTCTTGGATTGCCTGAACACCATCAAGAAGATGACCGGCGACTATCTGCTGATTAACGAGCACGTGCCGCCGGCATTTCGCTTTTCGCCACAGCAGGTCGATTTCATGATTGAGGCGTTCAAGCAGCGCCGCAACCTGCTGTCGGAGCTGTTTCCTTGGGACGACCCGAACTTCGGCGTGGACGAAGAGTGGGCACGCTTCTATCCCTATACGGCCGAGGTTGCGGCGGGTGGTCAATTGGAGCTCAAGGTGATTCTCCGGAATCACTCGGCGTCGCAAAAGGAATTCCGCGTGACACCGCATGTAGCGGCGGGCTGGAAGGCGGTGCAAGGTTCCGGCCGTGGGGCCGTGGGGCCGCAAAAAGAGGGGTTGGTAAAGCTTCCCATTTCGGGTGGTGGATTGGGACTGAGAATTTTTCTTGCTTCCGTTGCCTTTGGGCCGGGGGAGAACTGTGAGTGGAGCGGGAGGATGTG
>JACXTT010005579.1_pt1 | contig 18246 bp, 14 predicted proteins | sample 9270951 | NCBI WGS metagenome assembly JACXTT01 (sample SAMN15532306, study PRJNA645909) | rock metagenome | isolation source: weathered quartz diorite | place: Puerto Rico | collected 2017-06-21 | reverse complement strand
GAAGCCGAACTCGTTGTTCGTGCCGTAGGTAATGTCCGCGAGGTAGGCGTCTCTGCGTTGAGCATCATCGAGATCGTGAACGATGGTACCCACGGTCAATCCGAGGAACCGATAGATCTTACCCATCCACTCGGTGTCGCGTTTGGCCAGATAATCATTGACGGTCACGATGTGCACGCCCTGGCGGGAAAGTGCATTGAGGTAAGCCGGCAACGTTGCGACCAGGGTTTTACCCTCGCCGGTTTTCATCTCGGCGATCTTGCCCATGTGCAACACCATGCCGCCGATCAGTTGCACATCGAAGTGGCGCATGCCCGTCGTCCGGCGCGACGCCTCCCGCACAACGGCAAATGCTTCGGGGAGAAGGTCGTCCAGCGTGGCCCCCTGGTCCAGTCGCTCGCGGAACTCGGTGGTCTTCGCGCGCAACGCCTCATCGCTAAGCTTCTCCAGGACCGGTTCAAACTTGTTGGTTTGACCCACTACCGGACGGATCTTCTTGATGAACCGCTCATTTGCACTGCCGATGATCTTGGTGAGAATCTTGTTGAACATGGTTATGGTCGATTGCCTTCCATTCTGGTGAATAGAACATTCTACGATTCGCCCTGACTCTCAATCAAGACGACGCGGCACCCGGCGAATTGCATAGTACGGTATTGACATAGCGCCTAGACCCGACAAAGCTAGGCCATCCCTGCTATCGCTGAATTCGACCGCGTCGTGCGGAGCTGGTCCAAATTCCCAAACCAGAGGTCAGCGCGCCGATTGCGATGGAGCAATAGTTGAAGGAAAGAGATCAGAAACAACCGTCAGGCGGGTCCTTGGGCTAACGGCATGTACCTGTTGTATGCAGACGAGAGCGGGGACATTGGTCGGCGCCACGGATCGACAAGATACCTCGCGCTCAGCGGTTTTGTAGTTCACGAACTGAGGTGGCACCAGACGCTTCAGGCGATAGTCGAATTTCGCCGAACTCTTCGGAGGCGGTACGGACTCAAGCTCCGCGAAGAGATTCATGCTAGCAACTTCATTCACAAGCCGGCAGATCTCAGACGGATCCCGAAGTCGCTTCGCCTGCGCCTACTGCGCGATGTTCTCGACTTCGAGGCAACCTTGCCGGACATTAATATCATTAATATCTTGTTGGATAAGGACGGCAAACCTCCTCTCGACGACTTTTTCGAGAATGCCTGGCGCGCGTTGGTACAGCGTTTCGAGAACACGATTTCCCATCGCAACTTCCCAGGCCCTCAGAATCCACAAGATCTTGGCCTGCTCATTGTCGATCAAACACAGGAGAAAAAACTAAGAGATCTCACTCGGCGGATGCGGATTTACAATCCAATTCCCAGTAGGTTCGGCACAGGATACTTGCAGCTACCGATTACAACCTTGGTTGAAGATGCGGTGCATCGGAACTCCCTCCATTCTTATTTTATTCAACTTTGCGATGTAAACGCATATTTCCTGTATCAAAAGCACGAGCCTGCAGGTTACATCCGCAAGAAAGGGGCCAGGAATTATTTTGACCGCCTTGATCCGGTACTGTGCAAAGTGGCGAGCGGATCCAACCCTCAAGGGATTGTCAAGCTATAAGGAGGGGGCCCGGTTGCCCAGGCCCGGTGGATCCTACTGCCGAGCCTAGCTCGGGGTCAGATCCGGTACAATGCTATCGCTCAAGTCACACCGTGGCAAGAAGCGGTTTCTTTGATAGCGTAACTCCTGCGGAAATGGAGGATTCCTGCCTTTGGTTGGTTCGTGCGTTACCGTTTATTGCGCCACTCGACAAGTGAAGCATTCGATCTGGCTAGATTTTCATCCAACACCACTCTTTGGTGAGTGGTGCTCGGTTCATGATTTGCCCGCGCTGCTTTTGGACCAGCACATTATTCGAATGATTGTACCCGAATCCGCCTTCTGGGTTATACAGTCCCGGCTCGTTGCTGAACATCATGTTCTCTTCAAGCACTGTCTCGTCTCCGAGCGATACGTACGGGGCCTGGTGGCCCTCCATTCCAGCGCCGTGTGCGGGGCGGTGGTAAATGTACTGGGCCATGCCGGCCTTGATACCGTGTTCTAGAACTCGCTCACCAATCTCCTGGCATCGAGCGCCTGCCTTACAGAGTTCAGCCTGGAGCAATGTCATTTCCGTGTGAACCGTCCACATCCGCCTCTGCAATTCGTTCAGCGGCTCGATATGCAGGGCGCGATAGCCCTCACCGCCGTAGCCTCCTATGCGAATTACCGTCGAGAGTTGAACCGCATCGCCCTTGTTGATCGGAGCATAAAAAAACTGATTCGGATGGGGATAAGCGGTTGAGACCCCGGCACGGCAGGTGATACTCAGGCTGATCCCCACGCCCGTATGCGGCCGGCCATCCAGCTTCATCACGGGAAGTAGTGTCTCGGTCGCCCAAGCCTCGGTTGCGTGTCGAACCTCGAAATCCGTGGTTCCAGCGCCGTGCATTAGAATGTACGAGCGACCAAATTCGAGCATAGCGTCATGTAGGTCGATCGCCTTCTGGGTTAACTCAATCTCTTCTGGCGTCTTCACCTGGCGCATCTTCATGAGCAAGTCACCTGCGGGAACAAAGGCGGCGTCGCGCAGGGCCGCTGTCCAGGTTGCCGCAACCTTCGGCGAGAGCTCTTCTTCGATGCCCAATTTTGATTTGCCGTAGCCCCGCTTCTGTAGACCTTTGAGCATCCATTCGGTCAGCTCCGCTCGCTTTCCAGCCTTCGACACCAGACGGTCAAATTCGCCTGAATGCGGGTAGTCGAAATACCACTCGTGGTCGTTCACCCACCAGCCGCCCACAAGATCGCGATCCAAGCCGGGATGGAAGAAGGTTGGCTCTCCTTTCGTGGGAACGAATAACCAAAACGGTCGCTCCGTTGTCGAATGAAAAAGGCCGGGAAGATAGATAATGTTCCAGCGGTCCTTCACGACCATGCCATCGAGTCCTTTCTCGCCCAGTTTCTCCTGAAGGCGCGCGATGGTTCTCCGGTGCCAATCGACGCCCAAGCGATAAGGCGGCTTCGGCGGCGAGTAACTGACCTTCGGCCATTCTTTGTCCCCGGCCGAGGTTGGGCGCCGTGGTGCCGAGACTCCTAGGCCCGCTACGGAGCAGATCCCGGTTGCGATGAATGCGCGACGGTTGGTTGTCATAGTGGTTTCTCCCAAAACATCGAGTGATCGATGCACCTGAGCATATCAGATTTTTCCTCGCTTCTTGACACATATATCACGACCCGCTAAGTTGAAAGGGTTTCTCCGGGGGGAGATCGAGTGGATGCCCATCACTGAGCGGGACGTAGTGAAGATTGCGGAACTGGCTCATCTCGAGCTGACTCCGGAGGAGACGGTCTTATTCGCCACACAACTCTCGGCAATCGTGGCCTACATCGAAAAGCTGAACGAGTTGGACACCTCCGATGTGCCGCCCATGATGCATGCAGGTGCCGGTGAAGAGGCAGGCTATGCGCTGCGGGATGATGAGGTAGGTCTTTGTCTCGGCCAGGCAGTGGCGATTAGGAACGCGCCTGAGGCGAAACATGGGCAATTTCGCGTGCCCAAAGTAATCGAGTGAGGCTGAATTCAATCGTAGTCGGCCCGGGCTGATTTCCGGATCAGGACCGAGCCCAAGCCGACCTCTCGGTGTTCAATGAACACGTCAATAGAAACATATCACCGCGAGCTGCGCTCCGGTGAGACGAGTGTTCGTGCCACCTGCGAGGGATATTTTGACCGGATTGAACGGTTGGATCCGAAGATCGGGGCGTACTTGACCGTGGACAAGGACAGCGCACTCGCCCGGGCGGACGGGCTGGATACGGAGATTCGATCCGGAGCGCCTTTTCGGCCGCTGATGGGGGTTCCGATGGCGGTGAAGGACGTGCTTTCTACGGCGGAACTGCGAACTACATGCGGATCCAAGATCCTGCCGGAATACTTACCGCCCTATGCCTGCACGGCTGTAGGACGACTATTGGACGCCGGCGCAATCTTGCTGGGCAAGACCAACTGCGATGAGTTTGCCATGGGTTCATCCACCGAGAACTCCGGCTATGGTCCAGTGCACAATCCTTGGAATCTCGACCTCGTGCCGGGTGGCTCCTCCGGAGGATCAGCCGCGGCAATCGCCGCTCAAATGGCGATGATCGCTCTCGGGACCGACACCGGGGGGTCCATCCGGCAGCCGGCCTCTTTTTGTGGGGTTGTCGGACTCAAACCGACCTACGGCCGCGTCTCACGTTACGGTCTTGTCGCATTCGGCTCGTCTCTGGACCACATCGGTCCCCTCGCCCAATCGACAGCAGATGCGGCGCGGACTCTCCAAGTGATGGCGGGACGCGACCCTCTCGATTCGACTTCGTCCAATGATCCGGTTCCGGACTATCTCGGGGATCTCGATCGGCCTGTGAAGGGATTGCGGGTCGGCGTTCCCAGAGAGTATTTCGGCGGCGGACTAGATGCCGAAGTGAATCGCGCGATCCAGGCTTCCGTCGATCGCCTGGCGGATTTGGGTACTGAAATAGTGGAAGTGACGCTTCCTCATTCGGAATATGCCGTAGCCTGCTACTACATTATTGCGACCGCGGAGGCCTCCTCGAACCTGGCTCGATATGATGGGGTTCGTTATGGGCATCGGACGGCGAGACCCAGCAACCTGCGGGAGATGTACAAACGGACGCGCGACGAGGGATTCGGCGCCGAAGTGAAGCGGCGAATCATGCTTGGCACTTATGTGCTATCGGCGGGCTATTACGATGCCTATTACTCAAAGGCTCAGCGCGTGCGCACGCTAATCCAGCGGGATTACCTCCAAGCGTTCGACCACTGCGACCTGATCGCCGGGCCAACATCGCCCACGGTTGCCTTCAGGATAGGGGAGAAGACCAATGATCCCCTGGCGATGTATCTATCCGACATCTATACGATCACGGCGAACCTAGCTTCGCTTCCGGGCATTAGCATCCCTTGCGGACTGTCGATGGACAAATTACCGATCGGCCTGCAGTTGCAAGGGCGGCGGTTCGAAGAGGGGACACTGCTGCGTGTTGCCCATCAATTCGAAGAGGCCAATCCATTCACCGCGCGGCCTCCGTTGTAGCGCGGCGGGGCTTAACCCGAAGCTCGACTGAGATGTGGCGAGACAAGACATGTTAACGAAAAGTTGGTCATGGCGAGAGAGGCCGTTAAACCACGCTGTTCATGTGCTCCTCCTGATTCTTCTTTCGCTTGGGATCACGCCGGGGAGCGCCCGAAACCAACCAGCGTCTTCACTCAAGATTTCCTCTGCTTCCTCGCACTACCCGGAGAGCAGAGGCACACCGCAACGGGGAATGCCGGATCCCGCGGTAGAGGGACCTTGGATTGGCCTCGAGCGTCGAGCGATGAGCAGTTTGGAAGTCTTCTGGCTTACGCCGGCCGGCACGCCTGAAGCCATATACGGTTCGATCGCATGGGCGTCGCAGTACGGCCGCGATCCAGAAAGCGCTGCCCGAGGGTTTTTGGGGGCTCACTCCGATCTCTTCAAGATTTCCCGACCGGAGACCGAACTCGCACTCGAACGGCGCGTGGATTCATCAGGCGGCATACATCTCTACTATCGCCAGATTTTAGCCGGACTGCCGGTTTTCGAGCGGGAGACAGCGCTGCACATCGATCCAACCGGAGTGATTAGCGCGATTACGAATAATTTTGAGCCTCACCTGAGCTTGGACGAGACCCTCCCACTGGTGAGCGTCGACCGGATATATGGTCAGGTGCTCGAAGAGCTGGGGACCACTCGTTCGGAGATCCAATTGATTTTCGAGCCTCGGAAAGAACTAGGAGTTTACGCCAGCGCCGGGCGAGCACACTTGGCGTGGCGTCTGGTGATCGGGAGCTACAGTCCGCCCGGCGCCTGGGAAGCTTACTATGACGCGCGCTCCGGGGAACGCCTATCGGCGATCAGGGACCGAAGTTACCACGTACAGGGAACCGGGCGAGTTTTTGTTCCGAATGCCGTCGTTGCAACCGGCATCAACTCGCTGCGCGACCAAAACGATTCGGCCAGCGCGGTGCCTAATGAAGCTTACTCAATCGTCTCCTTGCCTGGATTGAATGGCAGCGGATCGTTGACTGGGCGCTACGTGGACACGCGGCCTACTTTAAATCGCGTCAATCGGCCGGATAATGATTTCACTGACCTGAATCGAAGCAATCGAGGGTTCGAGGAAGTTGAAGCGTACTGGGCGATCGATACTGCCCAGGGATATATCCGCGGGTATGTAAGCACCGGCGCGGGCGATTATTCGATTGGCGTCAATGTGCACGCCATTCCCGCCGATGACTCCTTCTACGCCGGCTTTGGAAATGGCCAAGGCCAGATCAGTTTCGGCGATGGGGGCGTCGACGATGCGGAGGACGCCGAGGTCATCTGGCACGAATACGGCCATGCGGTGCTGGACAATCAGCGGACGAACATGGATCAAAACTTCGACGGCATGGGGGAGGGCTTTGCCGATTATCAGGCTGCGACCCTCAGCACCACGGTGAGCGGTAATCCCTCTTACTACCCAACCCTTGCCGAATGGGACGCGACTTCTTATCACCCTGGAAATCCGCCGTTCTTGCGCCGGGTTGATGGCACTGGTCACTATCCCGAGAACCGATCGAGAGATCCGCATGCCACCGGCACCATTTGGTCTGCTGCGCTCTGGGATATCCACAACTCAATCGGGCGCGAGGCCGCCGACCGGATCTTCTATGAAGGCAATTTTCTCTTGCCCTTCAGCCCCACTCTCCCCCAAGCCACTCAGGCATATCTTCAAGCAGATCGAAACATGAAAGGGGGAGGCAACCAGACCACTATGACGAATGTCTTCAGCAAGCGCGGTCTGATCGGAGGACCGGAATTGTCGCTCACTTTGACGAAACCTGGCGGCGGGGATTCCTGGCAGATAGGCCAGACACAGACGATTACGTGGACGTCTCAGGGTGTCTCGGGAAACGTCCGGATCCGATTGTCACGAAATGCCGGCGTAGGGTTCGCAAATATTTTTGCATCTGTACCCAATACCGGATCAGCTCAATGGACCGCCTCCGGCCCTGCATCCTCCCAGTGTAAGGTCCAGATTGTTAGCTTAGAAAACCAGGACGTTCGTTACACCAGCGACGGTCTGTTCAGTATCGGCCCGTGAATAGCCGGACACGGGGACGCGGGGACGACTTGCATGTCCACTGTGATGCTCCTGGGCCAAAGGCGCGCACTGGAAGAGCCTGGACAGCGTCCCAGAACGGCGTCGTCAAGAACAGGAAGTCGCATCGCGGCGCAAGTAGGTCTACCAAATGATTTGCACCCTTGATCGTCTGCTCGGAGCAATTGCGCGCTTACCGCGCCTCGTGATTATCGAACGCAATCTTTCGAGGAGAAGTCCGGTTCCGCTTCTTGTCCTCTTAGTGCTTGCGGTCTGGGCGATCAGTCCTTCTGCTTACGCGCTCCGCCAATCCAAGCCAACTAAGAACGTTCCTGAAACGATCGAGACGATTGCTCGTCGGTTTAGCGGCCGGATGGGTCTGGCCGCTATTCATCTGGAGAGCGGTGAATCGATCTTTCTGAACGCGGATGAGAGATTTCAAACGGCGAGTGTCATCAAACTGCCCATCATGGTGGAAGCTTTCTTCCAGGCAAAGGCGGGCCATCTGAAGCTGGATGAAACGGTCACTTACAACGAAGCCGATCGCGTGCCTGGCTCGGGCATTCTCCAAGACCTTTCCCCGGGGACGATACTGAAGCTTGTCGATGCCATCACTCTGATGATAGTGCTCAGCGACAACTTGGCCACCAATCTCGTCATCGAGCGTGTGGGTATCGAGAACGTGAACACGCGGATGGTGTCACTCGGTTTGAAAAATACCAAACTGTTCAAGAAGGTTTTCCTGCCCGCCAAGGAGCCCGTGAGCGATGAAGCCAAGAGATTTGGTCTTGGCGTCACCACGCCGCGGGAAATGATGCTCCTCCTGCAAAGGCTAGCCCGCGGCGAATTGCCGGACGCGGCAAGTTCCGAACGGATGATCCAGATATTGAAAAAGCAACGTGACCGAGATCAAATCCCTCGCTATCTCGGTCAAATCGATCTGGGCGGCAAGATTGAAGTGGCGAACAAGTCCGGCGCGCTCGACGTCGTGCGAAACGATGTAGGAATTGTTTACACGCCGAGGGGGCGAGTCGCTTTGGCTGTCTTTTGTGCTGAATCGGCCGACAAGAAATGGACCGCCGACAATGAGGCGACCTTGGCGATAGCGCGCGCCGCTGAAGCCGCGGTTCGCGAGCTGCTGATTACGCGAGTAGGCACTGAGCGACCACCGACCGCGCCGGAATTCTGATCTTAACCTTGTGCTTTACATCTCTTCCCGGGAACGGACTCGAGCGATCCGATGTAGCAGCGCACTCACGGGAAGCCAACCCACGAGACTTGGATAGGCCTAGATCGAATGGGTCAACGCATGCCAGACCCCTCCTCGTCAGGCGCCTGCTCGACCAGGTTTTCTGCGTCCATGGGGGAAGAGGGCCTTAGCCTTCCGGATTGATCGACTCGGCTGGCGGGACGAGTGGACAGGCAGTTCCTGTCGCGACAAGTATTTCATTGCGGCCCGGAGAAAGAGATCCTGGAGATCAGCATTTTGAATTTGTGCGGCTGCGGACGAAAGTTCTGTTCGAATCCTCGTACTGAGCCGGGGATCGGGTCTATCGGGTTGCCCGGCCCTTAATTTCGCGATGGCTGCCGGATCGACGCGGTATTCTATGAAGGTAACTGTCCCGTCGCCCACTGTCCGATTCAGCCGGTACCGGATTTCACCTGAAATTCGCTCCATTTGGGTCTTCCAGATGCGATCCGAGGTGAGGATGATCAATCGCTGTTTGAAGAGCCGGAACGGAACGCAATGGTCGCTCGTCACTCGGCCTACAACCCGATTCCAGGCGCCAAACACGGCGGCTTCGCGCAGAGGCTCACTCGACCCTAGTTCGGTGAGCAGCCGAGGCAGGAATTCGAGGAGATCTTCCAACGGCGCCTCCCCGTAGGAGGAGTCTCCAGACCCCCCCGAAGCGTAATGGACAGAGCGATCGGCCTCTGGAGAGGCCTCCGACCGGTACGTAGTAGGGGTTTCCAGATCCCGACGAGCGTAATGACAGAGCGATCGGCCTCTGGAGAGGTCTCCTACAGTGTAATCTACGGCTGTGATCGGCCGGTCAATGTTTAATCTTGGTCCAGTACTCGAGGAGCTTGAAATCAGGGCTATTCTCCTGAGTATGACAAGTCACACACCCAGCAGGCATCGATACCTTCCCGTACGGAAGGACCGGATTCGTGGAATGAAATGAGCCCTGAGTGTGACAGGCTTCACACTGAACGTCCTTGAGTCGCGGTGTCGAGTAGATGTTCGCGAAACCACCTGCCTGCTTATATCCTGTGACGTGGCAAGAAATGCAGTCTGCCTCGTTTTCTCTTTTCACCCGTTGCAACGTCGCAAATGCATGTGCGTGGCCGGAGCCTTGCCAGATCTGATATTCGCGATCATGACAGGATTGGCAACCTCCGGCAGTAACAAACGCACCGCGACCGGAGGCTCGGGCCGCGTCCTCCCCCGCGATCAAGGAATTTGCAGGGTTATTCTCCCGGGCCTGACTGCGCGCGATCCGCTCCTGTACAACTGACAATTCCTTACGTGCCTGCGCACGAAGCTCCGCGGTAGCAGGGTCGTCAGGAATGATCTCATTCAGGCTAATGGTCCGGCTCTTGGTTTCCTTGATGGCGCCCGTCTGATCCACATAGATCCTCAGCTCGCCCAATGACTTTCCTTCGTTGATACACTGCAGCACGCTGGTTTTCCCGATCTTCGTCTCCGGGCTGGCGTAAGGGAAAACGTTGGCCAGCAAGATTTGATCAATCCCCGGGTTTTCTTTGGCGATCAGGTCAGCCGTGGCCGGGCCCATATAGGCCAGGAGTACCAGAAAGTCACATTGTGCTCGGAGCTTAGGAATTATTCTCTTGGCCGCTGCCCGTGGATCCTCGACCGAATAGCCTTCCCATTTTGTCCGCGTGTTACCTCTTTCCGTTAAGCCCGTGATGCCCACACGCAGAGGGCGAGGAAGCCGGGGCCCATTCATGCTCTTCACCAGGTATGGGGCCGGCGGCACGTACCGGCCACTGGTGGCCCGTATATTGGCCGATATCATGGCATGCGTGAACGGGTATTCTTCCGCCAGCTTCTTGTATTGATCCGACGTGAAGGCGACCTGGAGCTGCGGGATGTCACGAGCAGAGATGTTGGACGCGGCCAGTTGCATTTTGTCGAAGGCCCGGACAACCCATTGATTGCCCAGAACGACATCTTCGCTGAGATGAGAGTCGCCGGCTTCGGCGCGGTCGCTGAAAAGGTGGCCAGCGTCGACGTGGAGATGCGGTACCTCGGGGTAGCGCTTCGAGAACTCCGCGACATAGCCTTGGCGACGTGCCACGCCGCCTAGAGGGTGCTTCGGTCAGCCGCAGGTTTCCAAGTTGCCCGTCAAGTCGCCGGCATAAAATATGGCGCAGGCGAATCCGTCATCCGTGCCCAGCGCCTCGGCGAGACCGTTCTCCTTTGAACCCGCGTGAGCAGAAGCTGCCGCTGCGCCCGTTCTTTCTGGCGAACTTGTCTTCGCCCGATCGCCATGTCGAGACGACCCGCGAAGGGCTTGGATAAGAAGGGCGACGGAGGTTAGTGTAAATAGTAGGACTACCAACAGACTGAGTTTCCTAGACACTGTGAACGCTTACCTCCTCATATAACAAGGAATCGATGATACCGGATCATGCCGATTGGGACAAGTTTCCGAACCAAGTGCCTTAGCAGCTGGCGGTGGATTCTGCCATGATAGGCGCATGCAATAGACGAGCAAGGCGGTGATTCGACCCTGCGAGCACTCTATTTCGACACTACACTTGTCCTGCGTGATGACCTGACTGCCGGACCTCGTCCCGGCGAAGCTCTGGTCAAAGTTCTACTGGCAGGAATTTGCAACACCGACCTAGAGATCTTGAAGGGCTATGCCGCTTTTCGCGGCGTCCCCGGTCATGAATTCGTCGGCATCGTTGCCCAATCTCCGGACCCCACGTGGCTCGGAAAGCGCGTAGTCGGCGAAATTAATTGTGGTTGCGAGCAATGTCCTGGCTGTCGGGCGGGTGACACACGCCACTGTCCGGACCGGACGACATTGGGAATCGTAGGTCGCGACGGCGCTTTCGCCGAATTTCTTTCGCTGCCTGTCAGGAACCTGAGGAGAGTGCCTGACGAAATTCCTGATGACGAGGCCGTGTTTGTGGAGCCTCTGGCCGCAGCCCTCCAGCTCCTGGGGCAGGTTGAGCTCACGCCTTCGACTAGTGTGGCCATTCAGGGAGATGGAAAGCTGGGGTTGCTTATCGCGCAGGTCTTAGCTCGCACGGGATGCCGAATCGTGCTCTTGGGAAGGCATGCGTCCAAGCTGAGCCTAGCAGAGTCCTGGGGTATCAAAACGAAGCAACTTGGGGATCGATTTCCCGCGTCACTCGATCCAGCCGATCATCGCGCATACGACATTGTGGTTGAAGCGACGGGCTCTACCCGGGGTCTCGCGCAAGCTATGAACTTGATACGACCTCGTGGGACACTGGTACTGAAATCAACTGTCTACGATCGCATGCCGCTAGACACTGTCCGGCTGGTAGTAGACGAGATCAAAATTGTCGGGTCCCGGTGCGGTCGATTCGAACCCGCCCTTCGATTGCTCGCCGAAGGTGCTGTCGATGTCCATAGCCTAATCGGTGACCGATTTCAGCTTGTGGAGGGAATAAAAGCCTTTGCCCGCGCACAGGAGCCAGGTGTGCTGAAGGTCTTGTTGGAGCCGTAGCCGGTAATGACTTTGGATTCAGATTCTCACGCAACCGATCAAAGGTGGAGTTTCTGGGCCGTTCTGATAGGTCTCGCCTTCTCCTTGCAGGTTGTTTGGTCGGCCCTCCTGGTCGCACTCTGGCTGTGGCGAGGCAGGAATTTAGATCTTGCCGGCGGAACTGCCCTTGCGCGACAGTGGGCCATCCTCGTAACCGATTGCGGACTCGTTTTATTGATTCTCTCCTGGCAACGCTCCGCGGACACTAGTCTCGTGGAGCTTGGACTGGACTTCTCCCGAGCGGGCGTGGAGATCGTGATCGGTCTCGTCAGTGGCATAATCATCTGGGCGGTCGCCGGCCTGCCGCTTTGGGTATTCGATATCAGAAGCCCGCATCCGATCGATTCGGCCCTTGGTATCCTCGGGAGTCCGTCGCGATTCCTGCTGATTCTGGTCGCCGCTCTGTGTGAGGAGATCGTTTGGCGCGGATTTGTTATCTATCAGGCGCATCTCCGCTATCGTTTGAGCGTAAGTGTCATGCTGGCCTCGGTAGCCTACGCGATTTTTAACGTTGGTGCCGCGATGGAGGATGGACCGAGCGTCTTGCCTTGGATGGCTTTCGTGGCGTTCTCCCTCTCAGCTGTCTATCTCTGGCGTCGCAAGCTCACCGGGCCCATGGTGGCCCATCTTGTCATCGGCCTGCTAGGCTAACGGCTCGCCGAGACGCTCCAGGGGCCGCATTTGCTTTTCGAGCTAGCCAGCGGCGGATGTACCCCAACGATCTTCGCGGAAATACGTGGCCTCCGGCGTAGATCTTCAATTCGACTTCAGGGGCGTACGACCGGAGGAGCGAGGGGAAGGTTTTCGATCGATCCACCGGGTAGTAGGGATCCGAGGTCACGGCAATGTGGAGTATGTCGGTATCAGATGGAGAGAATCTCCCTTCATTTAGATCCCCAGGAACTCCGCCACAGACGGCGACCAGCCCTCGCACCAGATCAGGGTACGTGAATGCGAATCGGTAATTGAGAGCTACCGCCTGGGAGAATCCCACCAGAAATATCGCCTCCCGGTCCACCCGGCGCTCCAGATTTACGGCTTCGATCAGATCGAGAATCATTTGGTGATGCAACCGGATCGACTCCTCCCGTTTGGCCAGTCCAGCCCACCCATAGGCGGTCTTCGCGTCAGCTAGCGCTGCCTGCGGTGGACTAATCAGCGGGTACGGACCCTGGAGGGCTGCGACCAAGAAACCAGCGGGTGCGAAGCGTAGGAGCAAATTCATCATGGACTCCTTGGTGCCTGCGTAACCATGGAGTCCGACGAGCAATGGCATCGTCTGCCACTTGCCGGACCGATCGGGAATGGAGAGATCGTAGTACACGCGGATCTGTTCGACCATGGAGAGCTCTTCTACCGCCCTCATCCTCGACCCTTCCTTGCTTCGTCTGGTGCCCATGATTGTCTTTCACTCGTCAGGGATCCGAAGCCGTTATGTTACCTGATGACATGATCGTGTGACGACGAGGAAGGTCAAGAGTTGACACTTCTTGTGCACTCACCCTAACATGCCGCAACTTGTCAGGTTGGGTTCTAATGGAGAGAGCAGGTTACTGGATATGCGACATTTTGATCGAGAAGTGAGGAACCGCCGGGGTTTCTTGGCCTCGGTGGGTGCGGCGGTTATCCCGCTCGCACGATCGATTTACGCCGCCGGCGCTTCGCCGAAGCAAGCCCCGCCGAAGGATCTGGTTGCGGACTGGCAGACTTGCAAGGATGTGACGCTCGAGTTCGCACAGGTCATGCCGGCCGACTATTATGGGTTCAAACCTACTCCCGCAGTGCGCAGTTTCGCCGAACAGATGCTCCACATCGCTCAGCAAAACATGCTGATGGTTGCCCAAGCCGTGAAGAACGAAAAGCCGCCGATAACAGACTTCACGCCCGAAGCGGCGCAGGGCAAGGCGGCGGTAATGAGGCTGCTCGCTCAATCTTTTGATTACGTCTTGGCGGCTGCGCGAGGGCTCTCGGCGCAGGATGGAGAGCAGATTGTCAGCCTGCTCCAGCAACGAATGCCGAAATGGAAGGTCTTCTATTTTGCGCGAGACCACACAACCCACCATCGAGGGCAGACGGTCGTCTATCTTCGACTCAAAGGGATCGTTCCGCCCGAATATCGCTTTTGATCCAATCTAACGGACCATCCCCCGAAGTCGGTTGAAGAATTGTAAGATCCACGATCGGGTCCGTTTCCGCAGGCACTTAGTTTCAACCCTGCATTTCCCGCAAGATGGAATTCTATTTCAACGGTGAAAGAGTTCTCTATATGTTCTACCGGCAGCTTGGCTGGACAGAATTCCGCCTAGCTTTCTCAAACGACATGAGTTCTAACCGAGAATATAGGAAATCCACGTCCGCCGAGGAAGAGCATGGGACTCCCGTTGCATAGGAAGTGATACGGCACGGGGATAAGGAGCCAGAGGGGGTGAGGTGGTTCGGCTACCAAATCCACAGAGCTGAATACAAGGCACCTCTCCCATAATAACTCTAATAAACTGGCCCAACAACTCCATGCTGTGATCGTCCTCGGGTCCACTGAGGGCGGAACCTACTTGGGGCGGCCGGTGGCGGATCTTGAGTAACCGGACGCCCCACTTTGTTTCGGTGAGACGCTGGGGTTAAAATACAGTCGTTTGGTTGTGGTGAGGATTGAGAAAACCAATCCTACGGAGATGGATCATGAAGAAGTTAGTCGCACTCGGCGGTCTGATGATAGCGCCTTTCGTCCTGGCGGCGGGCATGAAGCTCCCCGCGATTGTATTGGCCCTGGTCGCCCTTGGGTTCACGTCGTTGATCAATAATGCGCTGCCCGTTCTGGCAGCCGTCTTGGGCGTCATCATCATTTTCGGCGCAGGCAATCGCATTAATGTCGATTTTGTTCCTCTGTTTTTGTAGCCGGCTTTGGCTCGGCTGGGTGTTGACGGCTCGCGCTTATTCGCAAGAGGAACTCGCGCCCCGGCAGTCGTCGATGCCAACCTATCCGGCTCCCCAGTTTGTGCCGAGTCCCAACAGGCGACCTCGTACAGACACCATAGATCGAATCATCATTCATGCGACTGGCGGCCCCAGTCGGAATCCGCGTAATCGATTTCGTGGCGGTTCACTGGAGAGCACGGTCTCGTGGTTCATGAATCCGCACTCTCAGGTCAGCTCCCACTATGTCGTCGGGCGCGATGGTGTAATCGTACAGATGGTGGCGGAAGATCAAGTCGCGTATCACGCGGGAGCGAACAACGCGGACTCTATCGGCATCGAGCTGGTCAACAATGGGGACGGGAATGACCCGTTCCCTCCGGAACAGCTCAGCGCCCTTACCTACCTCACTCGCCGGCTGATTGTGCGGTACGGAATTTCGGCCGAACACATACTCGCTCATTCTCAGGTCGACAACGGCACAATTCGGATCGGCCGACGGCGGGTTAAGTCGAATCAGGATCCCGGCCCGCTGTTTCCCTGGAACGAGTTTCGCAAGGCGGTCCAGCGCCTCTAGCCTGCATTTCCGGCCGAAGAATAGGAATTCCGCTAGTTAATCGTCGCAAGCAGGGAGCGGATCTCGTCCGCCCGCGTGGTTGTAGGATTCATTTGGAGAAACTTCTCGTAAGAGTCCTTCGCTTCCGATTTGCGATCCAGCTTCCAGAGCGTATCTCCCATGTTAAGCCAAGCAACTGCTCGACGCGGGTCGAGCAGAACGGACTTCTGCAGCCACTGCAACGCTTCTGCGTATCTGGCTGCGCGGTAGTAGACGAAGCCTAGATTATTGGCGTATGAAGCGTCGGAGGGGGCCAGCCGGGCCGCTTCCTGATATTCGCCCAATGACTGCTCGTATTTCCGCTCGCGGTAGAGAGCGTGGCCGCGGTTGGCATGAAAGCGAGCTGCTCGAAGCGAATCGCCTAGTGCGCCGGCGTCGGCTGAGATAGTCTCCCCTCCCGGGGCTCCGAGCCGGGCATGCTTGCGATTAAGAAGGTCCCTCATTCGTTGATTCCTGGCCGCCTTTGACTGGATTTCCTGGCTCAGTCTTTCCAACTCTTCGTTGAGCCTAATCGCCTCCATGTCGAGCTGTGCGCTCAATTGGCTCAGGTCTTCCGTTTCTCGAGGAAGCTCGAAGAGGAAATTACCTCCCTCGCTTCCAACCAGATTTCCGAATGCTGGGGTCTGCCTTGAAAGCGCGGAAACTCGGGGACTCACGTAGTCATTCAGCTCGGTCGCGGTAATGTAGCCGTTGTGATCGAGATCGGCCGCTCCTTCGAGTCCCTGCAAGAGTGTCCAGGTGAAGATCGAGTGATGATTGGGTCCCGTGTCCGCCACCTGCTCTTCCGCGCCTCCTGCCGTCAGAATCTGCCGGGCAATCCGCCGCGTGACTTCTTGCAAATATTGCTGCGACACTCCGCGGGTCAGCGCCAGGCCGCTGTAGCAGGCATCCATGATGAAAAACATGTGTTTAGCGGGTAAGGATTCCGAGATGTCCTGTAGTGTCGTCATCGAGATCGCTTGCGCCTCTAAATCATCCCGGTCGGCCTCCACCGGAACGAGATATCCAATCTCACGCCCCGACGCGAATTGGCGCGTCGCCCCATGCCCGGCAAAAAAGACCAGGACCCGGTCCTCGTGCTTGACGTGCTCAGGAGCTGCTAGTTGCTGGCCGAAGACCGAGAGGATCCTGGCCCGGGTTGCTTCATCGTTGAGCAAAGTGACGATATGATCCCGTTTGAAGTTGAACTTGCGCTCTAGCACATCCTGTATTGCCCGCGCATCGCTCACGGCATATTGGAGGCGTGGCCAGTGCTTGTACTCATCGATCCCAACCAGGACCGCCCAGCTTTCGTTGTACAGAATCGGCGGCTCCGCCTTCGACGCGGCCACCTCCGGTTGACCCCGGCGCTGACGATCTTCGGCAATCTCTCGTCCTCGAAACGAGTAAAACCGATATCCGTCGGCCTGGAGCGCCTCGATTACCGATGGGAGCGCCTCGATGGTCCGGGCATGGATATCATGAAAGAGCAAAATGCCGCGCCCCCGCTGATGCGCCTCTCGAATCGCACGGTGCGCAATAGAGAGCGGGATCGGATCCGCCCAGTCTCGGGAGTCAATGTTCCATAAGATCGATTTCATCCCGCGCGCAAACACGGCGGCCAACACTCTTTGATTTTCAGACCCATAGGGCGGCCGGAAGAGGAAGGGTTTCACCCGCACGGTCTTCTCTATCAACGCGTTGGTATTCTCGATCTCCTCCGCGATCTCCTTGTCGGATAGTCTGGATAGGTGGCGATGGGAGTAGCTGTGATTAGCGATCGGCAGCCCGTTGGCGACAATCTTCCGGGCGACCTCGGCGGTTCGCGCTTCTTTGATTTGTCCGCCGGGACGCACCGCGCCCAAATTCTGACCGAGAACGAAGAAGGTGGCCGGTATGTTGTACTTGTTTAGAATTGCCAGGATTTTATCGGTATAGCGGGGATGCGGACCGTCATCGAAGGACAGCACAAAGGTTTTCGCCGGTATCCCCCGGTCGGTTATTCCTGTCTCCAGCGCGGGGGTCTCCTCAATCTCCTTCAGGAGGAGCTGATGCTCATCGAAGATTTGCTGCCGTGAGAATTGGGTGCGCAGAAAGGCCACGTATTCATCCCATTTCTCACGCTTGGGAGGAAGGCCGCGGGTCTCGAAGCGCCGGAATACTTTCGCCAGTTCATTCTGATACTCGCGTTGAATGTCCAGCAGCTCGGTTCGAAGCTCGACTAAACCGGCCCGGGGGGCTGTTACTCGTCCGGCCAGGACTGCTTTCCGTTCATCGAGCATCAATACCAATTCATCGAGCGCATCCAGAAATGCCAGCCTGTCGGCTTCGCGGAGATCCGTAGAAGTCTTCACGAAGGATGTGAATTCGATCACGCCCCTCAGCGGCGTTTCGCTCAAGTCGTCTCGCGCTCGCTCAAGCTCCGTCTGAAGCCCATCTTCGAGTGCCCGGAGCTCCTGATGCTGCGTCTGGTAGAGAAATTGGCCCAAGAGATTGGATTTTTTGCGATCGGCGGCCGACTGCGTATCTTCATCGGATAAGAGTAGGATGATCTGCCGGTAGCACCGAACAATCCGGAGGAGCCTGGCATCGACGGGTGATTGCTGGCTGGTCGGTTTGGGACCTTGTGTACTGGGCTCCGAATGATTGATCTGCTGCTGTTTGCAGCTATAGACCAGCAAACAACAGCCGGCAATGAATATCGCGCTCAACGTCTTTTTCATGGTTAGCACTTGCTCTTGATTGCGGAAAAGCATAGCACAAGAGGATGAATATTCACGCTCAAGA
>JACXTT010005578.1_pt1 | contig 18248 bp, 18 predicted proteins | sample 9270951 | NCBI WGS metagenome assembly JACXTT01 (sample SAMN15532306, study PRJNA645909) | rock metagenome | isolation source: weathered quartz diorite | place: Puerto Rico | collected 2017-06-21 | reverse complement strand
ATAGATTTGCAGAATCCAACCCCGCATCTCGGAAATCGACAGCCGCGTGGACGCCACCCCCTCTGCCCAGTCCCCCTGCAACAGTTCATCCCAGTAGGGCTTGACGTAACCATGCAGGGAATCTATCCACTGGGGATTGGGGGAAAACTCGCTCGCTGCGCTCATGATCTTCTCCTTAAGTTATTGAACTATTGGGGAAAACAGAACCGTATCGATTTGGCCCGAATACCCGGGCCTGCGGAAACCAGCTTAGGGCTACGGACTTCGGGAGAGAATCGGGGAATTCCTCAGAGGGCGGCAGGAAATTCCTTAGGTCGGGTTAAGGCGTTTCCCTTTGGCATTGCGCGGAATCATCTGCCGCGCGTGTTGCATGCAGACCGCGAGCGGGTCGGCCGACAGCTTACTTGTCCACCTTGATAAGACCGGCGCGGATGGTGAAGCGCACCAGACCCGCAATGTCGTGAATACCGAGCCGCTCCATCAATTGGGTGCGGTGGGCTTCGACGGTCTTGGCGCTCAGACCGAGGCGGAAGGCGATCTCCTTGGTGTTGTGGCCTTCGGCAATGAACGTGAGGATTTCGCGTTGGCGCGGCGTCAATGAAGCAACCGGATCCACCGATTCGGCCTCGCGCACAAAACCCTCCGCCACCTGCTTCGACACCCCCGGGCTCAGGTACACGTCGCCCCTCATCACCACGTCGAGCGCCAGCTCGAGCTCTACCGTTGCCGCATCCTTGAGCAAGTATCCGGATGCGCCGTCGCGCAATGCCTGCATCACGTACTGCTTTTCCGCGTGCATTGAGAGCATGATTACATGCAGATTTGGGAACTCCCGTTTTGCCCTCGCCATGGCCTCCAGGCCGTTCATGCGCTTCATGTCGATGTCCATGAGCACTACGTCCGGCCGATGCTGACGGAGGAGTTCGAGCGCTTCATCGCCGTCGCCGGCCTCGGCGACGACTTCATAGCCAGCCATATCGTCGAGCAACACCCGCATGCCCGCACGCATCAGCGTGTGGTCATCCGCCAGCAACACGCGTGTTTTCTTCATCGATCGTCCGTGCGTCAGTTACGCCAGCGCAGCGGAAATGTGGCCCGGACTTCGGTGCCGCCGGCGTTCGAGGTGCTGATCTCGAGCCGGCCGCCGACCAGCGCGGCGCGCTCCTTCATCGACACCAGGCCCAGGCTGGCGCGCTGCGCCGGGCGCAGCCTCACGGCCTCCGGATCGAATCCCCTGCCATCGTCACGCACCACGAGCACGAGCTCATTCCCGACGACGTGCAAGCTCACGTCCACTCCCTTCGCCTGGGCGTGACGCGCCACGTTGGTAAGAGCTTCCTGGGCTATGCGGAAACAAGCAGTCTCGATCTCCGGTGCCAGACGTCTGGGCAGCGGATCCGCGGCAATGGTGGTCTGCCATCCGGCAGCCTGTTCCCGGCGCTGCAGGGTCCACTCCAGCGCCGCCTCGAGGCCGAGGTCGTCGAGCAGCGGCGGGCGCAGGTCCAGCGACATGTCACGCACCTGCTTGAGCGTGTAATCGGCGATCTCGATGCAATCCTCCAGTAGGTTCTCCGCATCGCCCCCGCGCAGCCGCGCCGCCTGTTGCAACTTGATTTTAACCAGCGTCAACGCCTGCCCGATCTCGTCGTGCAATTCCCGCGCGATCTCGCGGCGCTCGTCCTCCTGCGCTTCGATGAGCCGCGTAGACAGCACCTGCAACTGCTGCCTTGCTTCGAGTATCGCCGTTTCTGCGCGCCTGCGCCGCACTTCCTGTTCAAAGCGGTCAAGTGCAAACGCAATGCTGCCGGCCAGTTCGCTCAGCAGATGCATGCGCTCGTCATCAAAATAACTCGCCTCGCTGGCATACAGGCCGAATCCGCCGATGGGCTGGCCTTCAAGCAGCAGCGGCAGTGCAGCCGTGGAGCGAAACTCCTGCACGCGCATGCGCTCGTGCACAGCGCCGAACCTGCGATCGGCCAGGATGTCATTGCAAACGCTGGGCCGGCCCTCGCGCGCAGCTATCGCCATCGGCCCGCGGCCGCCGGGCTGATGCGCGTCGAGCGGTACCTCGGCGCGCTCGACCGCGCCGCTGCCGGCACCGAAATGCACCACCGGTCTGACCATTCCGCCTTCGCCGTCCACCAATCCCACCCAAGCAAACTTGAAGCCGCCGCGCGCCACCGCGATGCGGCAGATGTCACGGAACAGGTCGTCGCGACCCTGTGCCCGTGCCAAGGCATCGTTGCTCTCGGAAAGAGCCGCGTACAGGTTGCTCAGTGCGTGGGCGCGCTGTTCGGCCGCGAGACGCGCACGCCGTTCCCGTGATTCTGCGATCGCGCGCCGTACCACCGGGCCGAGGCGCGCCAGGTTGGTCTTGAGCACATAGTCGGTGGCGCCACGCCTGAGCGACTCGACTGCGGTTTCCTCGCCGATGGTTCCGGAAACGAAGACAAACGGGGTCTCCGGAGCGCGGTTACAGGCAAGCTCGAGCGCCCGCATCCCGCCGAAACCGGGTATGGAGAAATCCGACATGATGATGTCGGGCTCGAACTCGGTGATCTCTGCGAGAAATGCTGATTCGGACTGCACCCGGTGCGCATCGAAGTTAAGGCCGGCACGCTTGAGTTCGCGCACCTGCAGCTCGGCATCGGTTTCGACATCCTCGACCAGCAGAATTTTGAGAGCACGGTCCATGGTCAGGGTTGCTATGCCCCACGATTCCAGTTCATTGCGTCGCCTTCCGCTGCCGGCACCATGCACGCGCCGCCAACGCTCCCGGGCATTTGCCGGAATGCAACGTTGATTTTTCTGCGTCGGCAGTGCCGTTGTGTAGGCTAAACTCGCACAAGCGCATGCTGACCCGACGCGCCACCTGCTCGTGAGGGTAACACGCGCAGTAGCGAAACCATTTTAACGACGCTGAGGCAATGGGGAAATCAGTTGATGCTCGCGCCGAGGGCCACTTCGGGAAATTCCAGAGCCGGCGTAGCTCGGTTGCTGAATCGCAAATCGCTCGATCGGGGATGGGCCAAGACAAAGGCCACTCAGCTACGGATTTTCGCGTTGGTAGGCGGTGCGAGATTCGAACTCGCGACCAACGGATTAAAAGTCCGCTGCTCTACCGACTGAGCTAACCGCCCAAAAAAAGAGCGCGCATTGTACCGGCAGCGCCGTTGGTGCGTCAAACAGGAATCTCCGGAAAACCGCGCGGATTCTGGTTCCGCACGCGTTCAGGCTTCCCTGAGCATATGCCAGTATTGAACCTTCATGGTCGCGGCCGCGCCGGCGATGATCGAGAAGAACGCCAGAAAAGAGCCGACCGCTAGCGTGGAAAGACCCGTTATGCCTTGGCCGATGGTACAGCCCATCGCGGAGACGCCGCCGAAGCCCATCAGAATGCCGCCGATGATGTGATTGCGGGCATCAGCCGCGGAGGCAAAGCTCTCCCAGCGGAAGTTTCGGGTGAGAATCGCGTAGGTGAACGACCCCAAGAGCGTGCCCGCTACGACGGCGACGCCGAAGCTCAGTTTCGTGGAGTTGTCGGTCCAGAGCTGCAGCCACTCAAGCATGTTGGCGACCGGGCCGACATAGGTCAGCGACTCCGGGCGGGCAGTTCGGGAACCGAGGTAGGCTTCCTGCAGCGTATCCGGATCTTCGGCGACGAAGCCAATATGCCCGGTGACGTACCAGCCGGCGACGATCGCCAGTCCGATCACAAACCCGCCGAACACCTGTTCGCGCGTGGCGCGGAATGTACTGTCCTTAAATATGAAGGAAAGCAGCGGGATGACAATCAACACGGTTATCCATATCTGCAAGCCGTGCCGGCCCACTCCGAATTGCGTGGCGACGACCCAAGGCAGATCCTGGCCCTGGTCGAATTGAATCGCTGCTGCACTCAACACTGCCACGCGCGCCGGCGCGAACAGGCCACGCATGGTCATGTCCGCGGAAATGGCGAGGAACACCAGAACCACCAGCGACTTGAGGTTACCCCCTCCAACCCGGACCACGCTGCGGCTGCCGCAGCCGGAGGCCAGCGTCATGCCCACGCCGAACAGAAAACCGCCGACGATATATGCGATCCAGGGGCAGCGTGCCACCGGATAGGCGGAACGCGACAGATCCACCATACCCGTCCAGTCGAGCGCGTTGGCCCCCGCAACTGCAACCGCAATGGCGAGCAGCCACATGCGCATGCGGCCCCAGCTGCCGATGTTGACCACGTCGGCCACCGCACCCATGGTGCAGAAATTGGCCTTGTGGGCGACCGCACCGAAGACGAATCCGAGGATAAATCCAAGCGCGACGACCAGGTTTGCGAGGTGGGCAAGGTTTTCCATCGAGTCGAACAGCGTATCCAAGTGCGGGGGAAAATTTTAGCACTGGGCGGATCGCAGGCGCGTAGAAGCTATGGGGGCGCGGAATCAAGACCGCCAGAACGCAACGCAACGAACTTCTTTACTCTCCGCCTTCAGGGGAGGCGCCTGGAGGGGTGCGTAATAGGCCCCTACTTGAGCCGGGCGAGGCGCCCCTTGGCCTTTTCCGCGGACTCGGTACCCGGATATTTGGCGATGAGTTCCTCAAAGGTCTTCTTGGCAGCCGCACTGTCTCCCAGGCTGGTTTCGGAGGTGCCGATGATCAGCAGCGCGTCCGGTGCCTTGGCGCTGTCGGGAAAAGTACCGAGAAGCCGGCGCTGAGCTTCGATTGCAGCCCGGTAGTCGTGAAGATGGAAGTAGGATTCGCCGATCCAGTACTGCGCGTTGGGAGCCAACTGGTGCTTCGGGTACGTCCTTAGAAACCCGTCGAAGCCGCGGATCGCACCCTGATAGTCGCTGATGCGATAGTTGCTGTAGGCATTGTCGTAGGCGCGCTGGATTGCCGCCTGATCCACTGCGGAAAGGTTGGCAGGAGGCAGCGAAGGCGGCACCGCCGCCACGGCTGTGGCTGCGGGCGCAACCGCGGGTGCGGACACCGCGGTCACGGCACCCGGCGAGGCGGCGGATGTTGCGGCGGCGGCGGAGGCAACCGGAGCCGGAATCGTCATACCAGCCGCGGTCTGTTCGAGTTTGCGGATGCGCTCCTCGAGTGCGGGCAGCGCCTCCTGGTCCTTTCTGGCGGTGGCGCTTTGCTGCTCCATGCGCCGCAGCCGCGTGTCCAGATCTACGTACATGTCCCGCTGGCGCTTCTGCGCATTGTTGATGTCGTTGGCCAGTACTTCGATCTGGCCGCGCAACCGGTTCAGGTCGGTATTGAGCCCTTCCACGCGATTGAGCAGCTGCACAACGCCGCGATTGGCACCCTCGGTCTCGACCTGCGCGAGTTTCTCCCCGGCAATCTTCTGTTCGTCGCTGAGAGTCTGCACCTGGGCCAGGATCGAGGAAAAACGATCCTGCAGGTCCTGATGGGCGTCGTGAAGCTCCTGGTACTCGCCGCTGAGCTTGGCGTGATCTTCGTGCAGCGACACGAAAAGCGTGTTGAGATCCTTCTGAACGTCGTACAGGCCTTCGTAACGGCTCTGCAGTTGGTCGCTTTGAGTCTGGATCTCGGCGCGCCAGGTATCGAGCGAACGCACCTGGTTTTGCAACTGCGCGAGCTGCGTCTGCTGTCGCGAAATCTGTACCCGTGCTTCGCCGTCGACGGCAGCATTGCACTCGAAGGACACCAGCATGAAAGCAACAAGGGGCAGCCAATGCTGCCCCCGGCTGGCTGGCTTTGATTGAGCAGATCGGAATATTGAGAAGCGTTTCATCATTGCCGGCCCTCCCGGGAAATCAGAAGAGGTATGGAAAGCGCGCCGGGAATCCGGCGCGCCCGTCAGTTGCCAACCGCGATGCTTACTGCGGTTCCTTCGGGTAAACGATGTCGCTGCGGCGGTTCTTCGCCCAGCTTTCTTCGTCCTGGCCGAACGCGACCGGCTTTTCCGCGCCAAAGCTCACGGTCTCGACCTGCTTCTCGTTTACGCCGAGAAGCGCCATCGCCCGCTTTACGCTGTCGGCACGACGCTGGCCGAGTGCGAGGTTATACTCGCGGCTGCCGCGATCGTCGCAGTTGCCCTGCACCATGATCTTCAGGTCGGTATGCGACATCAGAAACTTGCCATGCGCCTCGATGACCGGCACATACTCTTCCTTGATATCGTAGCGGTCGTACTCGTAATAGATGCTGCGCTTCGAGAGCAGACTGCCGCTTTCCTTGAGCTGCGACCACGGATCGGACTTGAGCTGGGATCCGCCGACCGCGCCGTCAGGTAAGGGCCGCACTATCGGCTGCTCCTGCTGCTGTGCCTGGGCCTGGCGCTTTTGCTGTTCTTCGAGCTGGCGCTTGAGCTCTTCCTGCTCCTTCATGACCTGGGATTGCTTGTCGGCCTCCTGCTTTCGTGCGGCCTCCTGCTGGCGCTGCGCCTGCTGCTGATCGAACAGGTCGCGCTGTTCGATATCGGCGCTCTTTCCTCCCTGGCTCGCGCAGCCCGCGATGATGAAAACCAGGGACGCGACAAACAGAACATTTCTCATGACTCACTACTCCTTTCGGCGATTGTTCAGAAGCGGGCCCCACGCAGGCTCGCGGATGTCACCAGACTGCGCGGTAAATCTCTGCTTGATCCGCCCATCGCTCGACACGGCGGCTAATATACCACGCCCCCTTGAGTCGGACGCGTACAGGATCATCTTGCCATTGGGCGCAAACGTAGGCGATTGATCGAGAGTTCCCGCAGTCAGAATCTGCATCTGGCGCGTGGCGAGATCCACGGCCGCGACGTTGAAGCGGCCCTCGTTGCGATGGATGAAGATGAATGACCTGCCGTCCGGACTGTGGCGCGGCGTGACGTTGTAGCCGCCCTCGAACGTCAGGCGCTCGGCCTCGCCCTCGCCATCGGCACGCATGCGGTAGATCTGCGGGCTTCCGGCACGGTCGGATGTAAACAGGATGTGCCTGCCGTCGCGCGAGAAGTTGGGCTCGGTATCGATGGACTGGGTGTTGGTGAGCCGCTCAAGACCGGAACCGTCGGCGTTGATCGTGTAGATGTTCGAGCTGCCGTCCTTGGTGAGCACCACTGCCAGCTTCCTGCCGTCCGGTGACCACGTGGGCGCGGAATTCGAACCTTCGAAATTGGCCAGGACCATGCGCGTTCCATCGAGCAGGTTATGCACGAAAACGATCGGCTTTCTGCGCTCGAAGGAAACGTAGGCGATGCGGGTGCCGTCGGGCGACCATTGCGGCGAGATGATCGGTTCCTTGTGCGCCAGGATGAATTCCGGGTTGTAGCCGTCGGCATCCGCCACCTGCAGTTCGAAACGATCGGCGTTCTTGGTCACGAAACAGATCTTGGTGGCGAATACGCCGACGTCGCCCGTGAGCTTCTCGTAAATCAGGTCGGCAATCTTGTGGGCGGTGACGCGCAGCTGCGACACCGTCACCGTGTAGGAAAAACCCAGGATCTGCGACTGCTTGCCCACGTCCATCATGCGGAAACGCACCTCTGCATGTCCGTCGGCTTTCTCGATCACGCTGCCGATGACCAGCGCTTCAGCACCTTCATTCTTCCAGTATCGGTAATTGATTTCCGCAGGCTCAGTGGGAAAGGGCCTCACACTGCCCACCGAGCCCAGCCGGAACATGCCGCTGCGCTGCAAATCGGCGGCCACGATCTGGCTGGTGCGCTGAACGAAGGTCTCTTCCCCGGCAAAAGGCAGGATCGTGACCGGAATCTGGTTGGCGCCGCCGCCGATGATTTCGATGGTCAGCTGCGCCGACGCCCCGCGCGCCCAGGCAAGGCAGGCAATCAGGCCCGCCATGACGAAAAAATCGCGCAACCGCTTGCTCGCTTTGAGGCCGGTCAGGTTCATGGGTGAAAAGGCGTAGCTGGGCACGTTGTTCAATCCTTCGGTCGGAATTTCAGGAGCAGCTCGCGAAAGTTCTCCTGGAACAGATCGGTCTCGCCGGGCACCGGCAAGGGCTGCGCCTTCATGATCGCACGCTCCACCGCGGCGTCGTATGCCGGGACACCGCTAGATTTTCTGAGCGTCGCGCTGAACACGTCGCCTCCGGGCAGCAGCACCACCTCGAACCTTGCCTCCGGGTTGCCCTGGATATTGGCAGGCACCATCACGTGGCCCCGGATCTTTTCCTGGATACGCACCTTCCAGTCGTCGATCACTTTCTGCTGCGCGGCACGTGCAGCCGTCTCGGCGCGACGTTTGGCGTCATCCGCCTCGCGCTGCTTGCGCTCGGCTTCCTGTTGCTGGCGTTCGCGTTCGGCGGCAGCGGCACGTTCGCGCCGTTCCTCGTCGCGCTTCAGTTTTTCCTGCTCCTGGCGTTTCGCCTCTTCCTGCAGCCGATGTTCCTCTTCCGCACGGCGCTGCTGTTCGAGCTGTTTCTGCTCCTCCAGCCGGCGCGCTTCCTCTTCGCGTTTCAGTTTTTCCTGCTCCAGGCGCTTCGCCTCTTCCTCGGCACGGCGCTCCTCCTCCAGTCGGCGCTTCTCCGCCTCGAGCGCTTTTTTCTCCTCCAGACGTCTGGCTTCCTCCTCCTGCTTCTGCCTGCGGACCTTTTCCCGCAACTCGATCTCGGCCGGCGAGGGTTTGGGTGGAGCCTCCACCTTCGGTGGCGGCTCCTTCCTCACCTCGGGAGCCGGCTTGGGCGGCACCTCCACTTTCCTCGGCGACGGGCTCACTCTCGTTGCCGGCTCGGGCAACTCTTCCCACAGGTCCACCACCACCGGTCCGACGATTTTCTTCTGCCAACTGATGCCGACTACCAGCATGCCGAAGAACAGCAGATGCACCACCAGCGCGAGGATGCCGGAGGCGACACGGCCAGGTTCGTCAACCGTGTGCATCGTCAACCCGACCGGGGTTTGGCCAGCAGCCCCACCCTTTTGACCCGGTTCTGCTGCAGCAGGTCCATCACCTGGATCACGAACTCGTACTTGACGTCCTTGTCAGCGGAAATGACGACCGGCTGGTTTGGCTTCTTGGACTGTTTGCTCTTGATCACGTTCACGAGCTCGTCCCGGTCCCTCAACGGCCTTTCGGCGTTGGAGAGGTCGCGATCGATGTAGGACAACACCCCGCTGGCGCGGATCGAGATTTCGATCGGCTGCGCCGGCGGCGCCGAAGCCTTGCCGACGCTCGGCAGATCGATGACTCCGGGGTTCATCAGCGGCGCGGTGACCATGAAGATCACCAGCAGCACCAGCATCACGTCGATATAAGGCACGACGTTGATCTGATTCATCAGGCGTGGATGGCGGCGCATACGCGGTCAGGTCGCGGTTGCCGCGACCTGCGCCTGACCCACCACCGGCGGCTGCGCCGCCGCGTTAGCCTGCCGCTGCAGGATATTGGAAAATTCTTCCATGAAGCTCTCGAAACGCGTCGAGAGCCGCTCGATGTGGCGTACGAAGTGGTTGAAGGCGATCACCGCCGGGATCGCGGCAAACAGACCCATCGCGGTCGCGACCAGCGCTTCGGCGATGCCGGGCGCCACGTGCGCCAAGGTAGCCTGGCCGACGTTCGCCAGTCCGCGGAACGCATTCATGATTCCCCATACTGTGCCGAACAGGCCGATATAGGGGCTGACCGATCCCACCGTGGCGAGAAAGGACAGGTGCGCCTCGAGATGGTCCATCTCGCGCTGGTAGGTGGCGCGCATGGCGCGGCGGGTGCCGTCCATGAGCACCGCCAGATTGGTCCCGGTCTGCTTGCGCAGTTTCACGAATTCTCGGAATCCAGCCTCGAAAATGCGCTCCATGCTGCCGGCGTTTTGGCGCGAGCCTGCCGCCTGCTGATACAGCGCGCCCAGGTCGGCGCCGCTCCAGAAGCTGCGCTCGAACTGGTCGGTGCGCCGCACGGCGCCGCGAATCACGAACATCTTGCGGAAAATGAACCACCACGAAATCAGCGATACCAGCAGTAACAGCGCCATCACCAGCTGCACCAGCACGCTGGCGTTGGTGAGCAGGTTCATCAGGGAGAGATCTTGGGTAACGTTCATGTCTGTCTGTCTAGCGAGTTAAACGCGGCCGCGGCACCGGCGGGATTGCCGGCGTCAAGCGGTCGCTTCCACCGGTAACGGCAATTCTCCGGCAAACGATGCCCGCACCTCATCCGGGACCGGCACCGGCTTCAAGCTGCCGGTCGCCACGCAGGCCAGGTTTACCGCGGCGCGCACCAGCGTCTCCTTGCCACGCGTGACTTCCTGCATCAGGGTCACCTGTGCCCGGCCCAGCTTTTGCACCGACGCAGTCACGCTCACCAGATCGTCCAGCACTGCCGGCTTGATATAGGCGATGTCCAGGTGCCGGACGATGAATACGAGCCGAAACCGGCGCGCCAATTCCCGCGGCTCGAATCCGCGGTTGCGCAGCCACTCGACCCGGGCGCGCTCCATGAAATTCAGATAAGTGGAGTGGAATACCACGCCGGCCGCGTCGGTGTCCTGATAGTAAACCCGTACCGGAATGGCAAAAGCCATCTCAACCCCCCTGCCACAAGTCGCCGCTCGCCCTGCCCGCAGGCAGCGCAGCGCCGAAATGCCGATAGGTCAACACGGTGGCCATGCGCCCGCGTGGCGTGCGCTGCAAATACCCCTGCTGAATCAGGAACGGCTCCAGCACATCCTCGATGGTGTCGCGCTCCTCGCCGATCGCCGCCGCCAGGTTTTCTATGCCGACCGGTCCGCCGCCGAACTTCTCCAGCACCGCAAGCAGAAGTTTGCGGTCCATCACATCCAGTCCGATCTGGTCGACGTCTAGCATCTTCAGCGCGGCGTCGGCCACGTCCTGGGTTACTTTACCCTGCGCTTTCACCTGCGCGAAGTCGCGCACGCGGCGCAGCAGGCGGTTGGCGATGCGCGGCGTGCCGCGCGAGCGCGTAGCGATTTCCAGCGCTCCGCCGGCCGCGATGTCCACAACGAGCAGGCGCGCGGAACGCTCGACGATCTGCGTCAACTCCGCAGGTGAGTAAAACTCCAGCCGCGAGACGATGCCGAAGCGGTCGCGCAGCGGATTAGTGAGCATGCCGGCGCGGGTGGTGGCGCCGATCAGCGTGAACGGCGGCAACTCGAGCTTCACCGAGCGGGCCGCCGGGCCCTCGCCGATCATGATGTCGAGCTGAAAGTCCTCGAGCGCAGGGTAGAGGATTTCCTCCACCACTGGCGAGAGCCTGTGGATCTCGTCGATGAACAGGACGTCGTTGGGTTCCAGGTTGGTGAGCAGCGCCGCCAGATCGCCGGGCCGTTCCAGCACCGGGCCCGAGGTCTGGCGCAGATTCACGCCCATCTCCCTGGCGATGATGTGCGCCAGCGTGGTCTTGCCGAGCCCCGGCGGGCCGAACAGCAGCACGTGATCCAAGGCTTCGGTGCGGTTCCTTGCGGCCTGGATGAAAATCTGCAACTGGCCGCGGATCTTCTCCTGGCCGATGTACTCGTCGAGCTGCTTGGGACGCAACGCACGCTCGAGCGCTTCCTCCTGCGTCGAGATCGGGGCGGGCTGAATCAGGCGGTCTGTTTCGATCATCCTCTGGTGCCGCAGCTCGGACGCCTTTGAGGCATCAGCCGCGAGCGCTCTTGAATTCCTCTAGCAACGGTCGGACCTGGTCGGCATAGGCATCCACCTGTTTGGGCAGCATGCTGGCCACTTCGTCGATGCGCCGGTTGACGATGCCGGTCAGCTTCAGGATCGCGGTCACGAAATACTTCTTTCCGAGCGGCGACAGGGCAAAGCGCTGTCCCTCGACGTTGGTCGCATCCTGGATGGAGAAACGCATCTCCGCGTCCTCCGCGTTCCACAAGTCCTGTATGCGCATGAGATCGGCCTCGACACCGGCTACGTCTCTCAGCTTGCCGGAAAACGACAGGGCCATCATCACGTGGGTCGACACCGTATGATCCATGATCTTGACCTGCTTGCGGCCCACGTCGGAGCGCAAGTGCGACAACAGCACGTCGAGTTCCTCGGAAGAAAACTCGCGATTGTCGAGGTCATGCCACTGCGGCCGCAGCCAGTCGAGACTTGCCCAATCCTCGGCGATTCTCACCATCACCGCCCCGAGCAGTTTTCCTTCCGCGCGCTGCCAGAGCGGATTGGCGAGATTCCATTCCGGGCCGAGGTTCTGTTCCCGTCCCAGACGGGCCAGCAGCGCGCGAATGGCCAGCAGGCTTTCCTGTTTGAGGTAGTAGTTGCCGATCGAAACCGATGTCTTGAGATCGTGCAGATCGATGATTTCGGCGATTTGTTCGTACTTGCCACTCGCGGTCTCGGGATTCGCCGCGACGGGCAGCGCGATCGCCAGGGCCAGCAAAGCCGCAGCGACCTGTCGTGTGTCCACAATCATGAAGAACCCGCTCCTAGCTGAGTGCGGCGCCCCATGCCGGCGCCACGAGTTGAGCAGGATTATATCCCAGCGTCCCTGCAAATCACTGTCTCCACGTGCTGTTTTATTGTCGTTGCAAGGCGACATTGCGGCGGCTGATATCCTCGAGATTTTCATTCAGCCAGATCTCCGTGCCGACGTACATGAAACAGACCAGCAATCGCTGTGGCTACGCTTTCGAGAGCAGCTTCAGGGCCTGCCGGATCGCCTCCGGGACCGCGGCTTCAGGAGAAACCTTGGCAAGCGCGGCACTCGCCTCCTTGTCGCTGTATCCAAGCGCGCTCAGCGCGTTGAGCACATCGCCCCTCACAGACGCGGCACTGCCCGATGCGAACGGCGCCACACCCCCGGCCAGCTTATCGCGAAGTTCGAGCAACAAGCGCTCCGCAGTTTTCCTGCCGATGCCGGGAATCTTGGTAAGACGCGCGGCATCCTGTGTGGACACGGCCCGGTATAGCTCCGATGCCGACAGGCCAGACAATACCGCCAGCGCCGTGCGAGCGCCGACGCCGCTGATCTTGAGCAATTGCCGAAACACCTGCCGCTCCTCCTCGGTGCCGAAGCCGAACAGCAGGTGCGCGTCTTCACGCACCACCAGGTGGGTGTGCAGGGCCACGGTCGAACCGGTCGCCGGCAGCACAAAGAAAGTGCTCATCGGCACGTCCACTTCGTAGGCGACGCCGTGCACGTCGACCACCACGGTGGGCGGGCGTTTTTCGATCAGCTGCCCGGTGATACGGCCGATCACACCAGCCTCCCCCGTTTCATGCGGTATCCTCGCGTAGCGATCTGCCCGATTCCCTGGCCGCCGTGCGCGTGACAGATGGCGCAGGCCAGTGCGTCGGCGGCGTCGGCGCTGGGGTCGCCCGACAGCTTGAGCAGCCGGCGCACCATCTCCTGCACCTGTTCCTTGCGCGCGTGACCGTTGCCGACCACGGCTTGCTTGACCTGTAGCGCGGTGTACTCCGATATCGGCAGGCTGCTGATCACCGCGGCACAAATTGCGGCGCCACGCGCCTGGCCGAGCAGCAAGGTGGATTGCGGATTCACGTTGACGAATACTTTTTCCACCGCGACTTGCTGCGGCCTGATCTCGCCGATCAACTGACACAAGCCCTCGAGAATGGTCTTGATGCGCTCCGGCAGTTCGCCCTCGTGCGAGGTGCGGATACAGCCGCTGGTAACGTAAGTGAGCTTCTGGCCGACTTTGTCCAGAACCCCAAACCCCGTCACCCTCAACCCAGGATCGATTCCCAGAATCCTCATGGTCGGTGAGGCGTGAGGCGAGAGGCGTGCAGCGGTGAACCTCATTCAGCGTTCCTTCGGCAGGTCGAGTGGATGGCGGAGATTTCCGCTCTGGGGAGCCCACCGAGGCCGCGTGGCTCCTCGTATCACGCCTCTCGCCTCACGCCTTTTGTCGCTCGCCTCACCCTTCCATCACCGCAGTGGTGTGGATATCCTGCACATCGTCGATTGCCTCCAGGGCATCGAGGAGCCTTTGCATTTTCGCCGCGTCGTCTCCCGCCAGCACATTCTCCACTGTCGGCTTCATGGTCACTTCCGCGACTTCCGCCCTCAGGCCGCGCTTTTCCAGCTTTTCCTTCACCCCCATGAAATCGTTGGGCGCGGTGATAACCTCGATGCTGCCGTCGTCGTTGGCAATCACGTCTTCGGCGCCCGCATCCAGCGCCGCATCCATGACTTTTTCCTCGCTGGTGCCGGGCGGGAACAGCAACTGTCCGCAGTGCTTGAACAGGAAGGCGACCGAACCATCGGTGCCGAGATTGCCGCCGTGCTTGATGAATGCATGGCGCACGTCCGCGACCGTGCGGATGCGATTGTCGGTCATGCAGTCCACCATGACCGCCGCGCCGCCAATTCCGTAACCCTCGTAGCGCGCTTCCTCGTAACTCACGCCCTCGAGCTCACCGCTGCCGCGCTTGATCGCGCGCTCCACGTTGTCTTTCGGCATGTTGTTGGCATACGCCTTGTCCATCGCCAGGCGCAGCCGCGGATTGGTGCTCGAGTCGGAGCCGCCCAGACGGGCAGCGACGGTGATTTCCTTGATAAGACGGGTGAAAATCTTGCCGCGCTTGGCGTCCGCAGCCGCTTTCTTGTGCTTGATGTTTGCCCACTTGCTGTGGCCTGCCATGACTTCCCCTGCCAAGGCGCCGCAGCGGCGCCGAATCCGAACTGCCGCGCCAACCTGGTGGGGCGCCGTATACGGCTGATATAATTAAAATTTTATCATATCACCCAATCATCTCCGGCCGGGAAAAACGCGTGCAACAGTCTCTGCCGATCGCCAATATTCCCGGAACCTTTGTCTTCTGCCTGAACTTGCCAGCCGCCACGGGCTGATTACCAGCGGCACCGGCAGGATACCGTGTGCTGAATGAGCCGATCAGCGCGCTTCAATTGATCGGTGCGGGGCTGGTGCTGTCCGGGGTGATGCTGGTCAGCGTGAAAGGAAAAACCTAGACGTTGAATCGGAAGTGCATGACGTCGCCATCCTTGACGACGTAGTCCTTGCCTTCGAGACGCATCTTTCCGGCCTCCCTGGCGCCCTGCTCGCCCTTGAAGGCGATGTAGTCGCTGAAGGCGATGACCTCCGCGCGGATGAAGCCTTTCTCGAAGTCGGTGTGAATTACCCCGGCGGCCTGGGGTGCGGTGTCGCCCTTGTGGGTCGTCCACGCCCGCACTTCCTTTTCCCCGGCGGTGAAGAAAGTCTGCAGTCCAAGCAAGTCGTAGCCGGCGCGGATCAACCGGTTCAGGCCCGGCTCTTTCAAGCCCATGTCGGCGAGGAACACCTGCTTGTCTTCGTCGGAAAGATCGCCGATTTCGGCTTCCATGCGCGCACAGAACGCTACGACCGGCGCGCCTTCCCCGGTGGCGTGCTGCCTGACCAGTTGAAGTAGCGCATTGTCGTCGCCGAATCCGTGCTCCGCGACGTTGGCGGCATACAGCGCCGCCTTGGCCGTAATGAGGCAGAACGGCTTGATGTTGGTCAGCTCCTCCTTCGAAAGAGCGAGCGAGCGCACCGGTTTGGCCCGGTTCAGTTGCGCCCGTACCTTCTCCAGAACGGCAACCAGCAGCTTCGCTTCCTTGTCGCCGGACTGCGCCGGCTTGCGATATCGGGCGAGCGCCTTGTCCACCGTAGCCAGGTCCGCCAGCGCGAGTTCGGTATCTATGGTTTCGATGTCGGAAAGCGGATCTATTTTTCCGGAAACATGCACCACGTTGTCATCCGTAAAGCAGCGCACCACATGCACCACCGCGTCGGTCTCACGGATGTTGGCAAGAAACTGGTTGCCCAGACCTTCGCCTTTGGAGGCACCGGCCACCAGCCCGGCGATGTCCACGAACTCCACGATCGCGGGAACCAGTTTCTGCGGCTTGGCGATGGCGGCGATCTGTGCCAGCCGGGGATCCGGCACTTCGACGATGCCGACGTTCGGCTCGATGGTGCAGAACGGATAGTTCTCCGCCGCGATCCCGGCCCTGGTGAGCGCGTTGAACAGCGTGGACTTGCCGACGTTGGGCAGTCCGACGATGCCGCACTTTAGTGACATGGCGATGGGTTATGAGAGGTGGCCAATGGGAACTGTGGCTGTTTGCTCATTTCCCATTGCTCATTGCTCATTGCTCATCAGGCTTCGTGTGCAGTTTCAGCATCGCCGCTTCGGTCTTGCCTTCCAGCAGCAGCGGCCACAGCTCCAGACTGCGCTCGATCGCCTCCCGAATCAGCGGCAGCTCTTCCTTGCGCGGCGCGTTCAATACATAGTTCGTCACCTCTCCGCGATCGCCGGGATGGCCGATACCGATGCGCAACCGCCAGAAATCCGGCCCCAGATGCGCGGCGATATCCTTCAAACCGTTGTGCCCGGCCACGCCGCCACCGTTCTTGAGCTTGACCTGGCCCGGCGGCAGGTCAAGTTCGTCGTGGACTACCAGGATCTCCGCCGGCGCGATCTTGTAGAACTGGGTGAGCGCCTGCACCGCGCGGCCGCTCAGGTTCATGAAGGTATTGGGCTTGAGCAACCAGCACTCGCGGCCGCCCTCGACCAGCTTGGCGGCCTGGCCGTGAAAACGCGCTTCCCGCCGCAACTGGACGTGGCTGTGCGCGGCCAGACGGTCGACCCACCAGAAACCGGCGTTGTGGCGGGTGCCGTCATGTTGGCGTCCCGGATTTCCCAGTCCTACGGCGAGCTTCATGTTGTTTGTCGGCGATCCCGGAAAATGAAACGGCCCGCCGGACGCACGGACGGGCGGGCCGTACAGCCAGGAAGAAGAAAATTACTTCTTGGCGCCCTTGTCGCCTTCCTTCTTTTCGGGCTCCTTCTTGGCGCCTGCAGCGGCCGGTGCCGTGCCCGGAGCCGCTGCTGCTGTTGCATCGGCGGCGGGTGCACCTTCCACTGCGGCAGCTTCGGCGACAGGAGCGACTTCGGGCTCCGGCTCGACCAGAGCACGGGGTATCTGCACGGTTGCGACTACGGCATTATCGCCGCGCACCAGTTGCGTCGAATCCACACCCGAGGGCAGCTTCACATCGGCCAGATGCACCGAATGGCCGAGTTCGAGATGCTGCAAATCGACTTCGACGAATTCGGGGAGATCATCCGGCAAGCAGGTGATGTCGATTTCGTTCATCACGTGGCTGACGATCCCGCCTCCGGTCTTCACCCCCGGGGCAACGTCGGCGTTGACGAAGTGCAGCGGCACCTTCATATGAATCTTCTTGTTGGCCGAAACCCGCTGGAAATCGACGTGCAACACCTGCTGCTTCCACGGATGCATCTGCACGTCGCGCAGCAGCACGCGGTCCTTCTTGCCGTCTAGGTCCATGCTCAGAATCGAAGCGTGGAAGGCCTCCTGCTTAAGCTGATGGAACAGCGAATTGTGGTCCAGCTCGATGTTCTGCGCCGGTTGCTCGCCTCCATAGACGATTCCCGGCACCTTGCCCGTTCTGCGCAGACGGCGGCTCGCACCCGTTCCCTGCAGCGAGCGGGACATCGCATTGACTTCGATCTTTGCCATGTTGCTCTCCTAAAAGTTGACGCCATCCGCGACCAGATGCCGCTATCAATAAAAACACTAAATTCCGAAATTTTCACCGCAAAGACACAAAGGACGCGAAAGGAACAAAAGAATGCCGAGCAGGGCTAACTGCTACAGAAGTTCTCTCCGGGCCTTCGCGTTCTTTGCGCCGCTTTGCGTCTTTGCGGTGACAATGGTCCTAAATCATTCCATGAACAGCGAGGACACTGAGTCCTCGTTGCTGATTCGCAGCATCGTCTCTGCCAACAGCGCCGCGATGCTCAACTGGCGGATGCGTTTGCAACACCTCGCTTCCTCGCGCAGTGGGATGGTATCGGTCACCACCACCTCGTCCAGAACCGAATTCTCGATGCGCTCGATCGCCTTGCCCGACAATACCGGGTGAGTACAGTAAGCCAGCACCTTCACAGCGCCCGCCTCTTTCAGCGCCAGTGCCGCTTCACACAGAGTATTGGCGGTGTCCACCATGTCGTCCATGATGACGCAGGTGCGGTCCGCCACGTCGCCGATGATGTTCATCACCGTTGCCACGTTGGGACGCGGACGACGCTTGTCGATGATGGCCAAGTCCGATTCCAGCCGCTTGGCCAGCGCACGGGCGCGCACCACGCCGCCGACGTCGGGCGAGACCACCACCAGATCCTGATGGCCGCGCTTCCAGATGTCGCCCAGCAGAATCGGCGCAGAGTAAATGTTGTCCACCGGGATGTCGAAAAACCCCTGGATCTGGTCCGCGTGCAGATCCATAGTCAACAGCCGGTCCACACCCGCCACCACCAGCATGTTGGCCACCACCTTGGCGCTGATCGCCACCCG
>JACXTT010005577.1_pt1 | contig 18248 bp, 10 predicted proteins | sample 9270951 | NCBI WGS metagenome assembly JACXTT01 (sample SAMN15532306, study PRJNA645909) | rock metagenome | isolation source: weathered quartz diorite | place: Puerto Rico | collected 2017-06-21 | reverse complement strand
TTCCAGCACAAAAAAGTTTATCTGTTATGATGTTCATTCCAAATCGATTAATTGAATAAAGGATCCATTCAGGGTTTTACAATTTTGTTGTTGCTTTAAACGTATCTCGCCGATTTGTTGACTTCAATCTCATTGCCCGAAAAAATATAAAGACTACATTAACCTTGCTAAATTACTGGAGCGCTTTTCATTTCAAGAGCTGATTGGATTTTACGTGGTGGGATGACGTACGTTTGCTCCATTTTAACATATACTTATAATTTTTAATGCTACTTTAGTATTCCCCCAGTTCACTAACCTGTTAAGCAACCATTACCACGATTTTGATTCTTATGAGATTGAAAGAGCCTTTATTTGCTGCATGTTTGTTATATGCGCTCTTGTTTTGTATAGCGGTTCAGGTCCAGCCGGTCCGAAAGATTTATATCAATCCTAAAAATCCGACGGTTCAAAAGCAATCGGCTTTTGTAGATTCTATCCGGTTTATCCCTTTTGCATACCAGCAAGATGTGAATTTTCAAAATTCCTACGTACAGTCTACTGAAAAATATTACCTGGTTACAGAATTTGGGACAAAGTCGTTATACCTGTATTCCAGAACCGGCGCCTTTGTTAAAAAGGTGGACTTCTCCCTGATAGGCCAGTACATGTTTCCTTATTACCGAGCCAATACAAATCAAATCGTATTCTTTGGCAATAATCCTAACTACACACTTACTGCAAAAGACAGAATAGAAATTTCACTGGACTGGAGTAATAAACGAAACCTGAAGTATTTCAGAAAATATGTGATCGATCTGAATGATAACAGTTTTACTATCAGAAAGTCCACGCCTGATAAATATGACCTGACAGGTGCAGTGGCTTTTTATAAGGATCATTATATCCAGACAAAAATCACCGCCAGCAAATTATACCCGGATAGCCTTGGATATGAAGTAAGTATTTATGGCAATGGGAAACTACTCAATAACTATTTCCCCTATAACCGTATTAACGAACCCAGATTCTTATTTGGTGAAGAAAGCGCATCCACAAGTTTTTCCGATACACCTTACATCGCGTACCTCACACGCCCATTCTGTGATACTGTTTACCGGTTGGTAAAAGACAGCTTATATCCTGCTTACCAGTTAGTGCTACCGCTTGAAAACAGCCTTCCATCCGCATTTTTCAGCAATCCATTCAAAACAAAAGCAGAAAAAGAGAACTTTGCAAGAAACAATGGCTGGGTGTTTCGCCAGGTGCTTGGATTTTATGAGACGCCCCGATTGCTTTATTTCTCCATCAGTTTTTTCTCAAGGTTTGAAACATTTGTGTACGATAAGCAAACCGATGTTACTTATAATGTAACAAAAATAAGGTCAGACTCCAAACAATATAATCTGGCGCTTTTAACATCTTTTAATGCCCGGTCTGGCAGCAGGTTTTATAAACTACTAAAGGCAGAAGCCTTGGTTTCTTTTTTTAAGCAGAATCCCGATATCGCTATTCCAACCGAGCTTGCGCTCTTTCTGCAAAACAATCCTGCTAAGAACACCCCAGTGTTGGTTGATTATTCGCTCAAAAATTAACGATGAAAAAAATAATCCTGTTTCAAATATATATGGTTTGTGCCGCTATGGCCTGGGGGCAGTCAGGCAAACTAAAAGGGATTATTGCTGATTCAACAACCAGGACACTACTCGAGTCTGCAACTGTTACTGTTTTTAACCAGGACTCCTCGCTGGTCACTTATCAGTTATCAGATAAGAACGGAATGGTTTCTTTTGATAAACTTCCGTTCAAAAAGAAATTGCTTGTAAGCGTGAGTTATGTTGGATATACTACTTATTATTCCTGGTTGCAATTGAATGACAACGATACGCTGAAAGCATTTTTATCTTACAGCACAAAAGATTCGAGTTCGGTAGAAGTTCGTTCTATCGTCCCAGTACGAATGAACGGCGATACGCTGGAGATCAATCCTGCCGCATTTAAAATGAAAGAACACCAGGTAGTGGAAGAACTCCTCAACCAGGTGCCCGGCGTCATGATCTGGTCTGATGGCAGTATTACAGTAGGCGGCCGGAAAGTGCAAAACTTTTTTGTAGAAGGCAAACCTTTTTTAGGTTCAACAGATCCGCGTGTTGCCACACAGAATCTTCCTAAATCTGCGATTGATAAAATTCAGTTGTACCAGGAATACGACCGGGCGAATATTGGCAGGGCGGAAAAGCCACAGCCAACCGATTCAGTTTTAACAATGAACATCAAATTAAAAGAAGCGGCCAAAAAAGGATATTTCGGAAAAGGAGGGGTAGGTTATGGTACCAGCGACACCAAAGAATCTGACCTGATCCTGCAGATGTACAATAAAAGAAGCAGCTGGGCAATTGGCGGCGGGTATAATAACATTAATAAGGATATTGGCAACGTAAGTCAGCTACTGCAGAATAATACATTCCGTACCACTAACCCCGACTTATACCGTGTGGGCAGGTTTGGTGGAAATGGTATTAATAACAGTCATTCAATAGGCGGATCGATAAACCACAATTTCGGTGACGTAAATCCCAACAGTCGTCAGAATAACCGGATAACCGTTAACTATAACCAGAGCGGAACAAATACCTTATTGATCAACCAGCGCTTACAGGACCGGATCAGCCAGGGTTTAGAACAATTCGTAAAAGACGAGAGTCAGCAAAACACACAGAACAACGGGCATAATTTAGATGTCAATTATTCCAAAACGAATAGTTACAACGATAACCTGAATCTTTCAGGATCAGCTTCCATTCAGAAGCGAAACGGAACATCTTCCCAATATACAGAAATCACAAACGCTTCAGGCGCGCTGCAAAGCACGAACAACATGTTTTCCCGACAGGCCGACCACTCAGACAATGAAAATTTTAACATGATGTATGCCAGGAACGATAATGACAGGCCATTACTCAATGTAAATCTCACCAGCAGTATGCAGCACAGCAATTCGTCTTCGGAAAGAGATGTAGTAAGTGCGTTTAAATCCATGACCGTTAATAATAAAGACACTTCTTACAATCGTCATTACTTAAATAACAGCGAATCATTCAATACCCAGGTTAATATTAACTATGGCGGATTGAGGCGTTTGTTGTTTGGCAGATACAACCTGGGAGGGATCGGCCTTGGCTTTACACAGAATCTCAATTTTTCGCGCGTAACCAGTCAGTCGGTTGTTACTGATTTTGACAGCACATCAAAAAATTACCAGCTAAACAAAAATCTGACCAACAATAACAATAGACAGATTACCAGCTATTCTCCCGGCCTATCAATAACAAAAAACTTTTCAAAATCACGCTCATTTGCATATCAAAATTTTTATCTGCAGGTGGGATTGACTGGCGATTTCAAGAATGAAAAAAATATTTCTTCCATTGCTCAGCGCAATCTCGACAGATCGTTTCAATTTATCCGTTATAATGCAGGGCTGAATTTTTCGATATACAATTTCAATAAATTCAACTACAATTCATCACTGAACTATAGTAGAAGTTCCGATTATCCATCGATTGATGCATTATACACGATCGTAGATGATATTAATGTTTACAACATCTCTATCGGCAATCCCAATCTTAAGAACAGAACCATACATAATATAAATTTCTATTCCAGTTTCAATACGCAGAATCAGCAATCACCATACACCATTGCAGGTAATGTGAACGCGGGTTATAACCTGTCTAAGAACCCGGTTGCAGACAGTTTGATCAATACTCCATCCGGCAAAAGAATATCTTATTACATCAATGCCGATCAAAGCAGTAACCTGAATTTGGGTTACTCGTTGAACATTTCAAAGCGGATACGGAAAAACAGTATACAACTCATGTACAATGGGGGCTATAATGCCGGGAAACAACCAAATTATATTGACGGTATATATAATCTCAGCAGAAGTGCAAGGCTGTCAAATCAGCTTAGCGTTCGGTTTTCACTTGCATCAATATTGACCGTAGGCATCTCAGAAAGACTGGAAGAAAACTGGGTCAACCAAACAGTAGGCGTGTTGAATTATTTTAGAAACAGCAGCAACACTACCAACTTTAATGTGAACCTTAATTATCCGCAGGATTTCAGTTTTGGCAGCACATTAGACTATATCAAAACATCCACCCTTGCCAAGCCAACCGTTCTCTGGAATGCTTTTGCAACACACCGCTTTATGAAACAGCAGGCCGAATTGAAAATATCGGCAATGGACATATTGAAGCAATATGTGAACATTTTTACCAGTGCTAATGCTTATGGAACATCTACTTCCATTACCAATGGATTGCAGCAATATTTTATGCTGACTTTTGCGTATTACCCTAGGAAATTCGGGAAAAAAGCGGGGGCAGAGGGCGAGGTAAGGACATTTTAAACAGGGCGGGCTTTATTACCAATCTCGTAAGCACACGCCTTATATTGCAGTTACTTTTGCAAACATTTCAAGTTCTTGGGAAAGAAATCTATACATATCGCCCTGGTTGGTAATCCCAACAGTGGAAAAAGTTCTCTGTTCAACGCCCTTACCGGCCTGAACCAGAAGGTAGGCAACTTTCCCGGAGTAACAGTAGATAAAAAGACCGGCTCTCTCTGGCTCGACGACCGGCAGCAGGCCGAACTCATCGATTTACCCGGTACCTATAGCCTTTATCCCCGCCGGGCCGATGAATGGGTAGCCTATAAAGTACTCATGGGCGCCGATTCCGATATCAAGACTGATGTGGTCTTGCTGGTGGCCGATGCCAGTAACCTCAAGCGCAACCTCCTGTTCTGCAGCCAGATCATCGACCTGAAAATACCGGTGGTGATGGCCCTGACCATGAATGATCTCGCTGCCAAGAAGAACATCAATATTGACATCAGCGGACTCGAAGCCGAACTGGGCATACCTGTTGTAGCCGTGAACCCGCGCAAAAACAAGGGTATCGGCAACCTGAAAAAAGTATTGCAACAGGTGACGCGCATGCATATAGCCGCACATACCCGCGATTTCATCGACACCAAAAAGCTTGCACCCGAAGCCATCCAGGGCATACAGCAACTGGTTCCGCAGCTGAGCGATTATGCCTCGGTACATTATCTCATTAACCATGAGCACTTTCCCCTGAACAATAGTTTACAGACAGCCATTGAGCAAGTGGAAATTAATCATGCGTTCAACCCTACCAAAACGCAGGCAGAAGAGATCATGCAGCGATACCACCGTATCCGCCAGATCATGCAACAGAATGTGGTAGAACCCGGTCCATTGGAAAAAAAGCTGTTCACCGACAAGCTCGATAACTTGCTCCTGCATCGCACCTGGGGTTATATCATTTTATTGGCTGTACTCTTCCTGCTGTTCCAGAGTATCTTCTGGCTCGCACGTTTTCCCATGGATGGTATTGAATGGAGTTTTCAGCAAGCCAGTAGTTGGTTAAGCAACGTATTGCCCCAAGCCTGGTGGAGCGACCTGTTTATTAATGGCATTGTAGCCGGACTCAGCGGTATATTGGTGTTCGTTCCGCAGATCATGATCTTATTCGGACTCATCACCCTGCTGGAAGATACCGGCTATATGGCACGTATCAGTTTCCTGAGTGATAAACTCATGCGTAAAGTGGGACTGAACGGCAAAAGTGTGATGCCCATGATCAGCGGCTTTGCCTGCGCTGTTCCGGCCATCATGAGCACCCGCAACATAGAAAACCGTAAAGAGCGGCTGCTCACCATTCTCATCACACCATTGATGAGTTGCAGCGCACGCCTTCCTGTATATACCATATTGATCTCTTTGGTGATTGATGATAAATATTATTTCGGGTTCCTCAGTTTGCAGGGATTGGTGATGATGGGCCTCTACCTTCTTGGAACCACCATGGCATTGATTGTGAGTTATGTGATGAAGTGGTTCGTGAAGATCCAGGAAAAAAGTTTCTTCATCCTGGAACTGCCGGTATACCGGGCTCCCCGCTGGAAAAATGCAGCGATTACCATGGTCGAAAAAGCCAGGATATTCGTAACCGATGCTGGTAAAGTGATCATGATCATTAGCCTGCTGCTGTGGTTCCTGAGCAGTTACGGACCCGGTCATCGGATAGCCAAACTGGAAGACAAGTATGCCGCACTGATACAGCAGATGCCGGCACAAAAAGATTCTTTACAGAAACACCTGTCCACCGAAAAACTGCAGAACTCCTATGCCGGTATCCTGGGCAAAGCCATTGAGCCGGTGATCACTCCATTGGGGTACGACTGGAAAATAGGCATCGCCCTCATCACCTCTTTTGCTGCCAGGGAAGTATTCGTGGGTACCATGGCTACACTGTACAGTGTGGAGGATTCTGACAATTCCTCTTTGCGCGAAAAACTGCAATCGGCCAGACATCCCGAAGGTCGCCCGGTATATCCGTTGGCCGCTGCTTTATCGCTGATGGTATTTTATGTACTGGCTATGCAGTGTATGAGTACACTGGCAGTGGTAAAGCGCGAAACCAAATCCTGGAAATGGCCCGTATTCCAGTTCACTTACATGACCATATTGGCTTACTCCATGAGTTTCCTGGTATACCATATCTTCTAGTTATAATATTCCCAGAGCAGCTTCGATAATTTGCGCGTCAGCACCCAGGCTTCATTGGTAGATTCATTCCAACTGATGTCTTTATTGTTCTTGGTACAGATGCAGAAAACATAGCTGCATTTCTTTCCATTCACAAATAACACTTCATTTCTGGTGGCGTCTACTGCACCGCTTTTACTGGCAACGAAAACATCGGAAGGTATCTGTGAGATGGCATTCTCATCCCAATAATTGCGGCCCAGCAATCGCAGCATCATCTGGCTGGTGCTGTCACTTATCAATTGTTTTTTCACGATCATTTCCATGAGTGAGGCCATTTCTCTTGGCGATGATTGTCCCCACCCGTACATACTCCTGTTCGCTTCCCTTCCCGGTGTACGGCTATTCACCCTTGTTACTTTCAGCCCGATGCTGTCCATGATCTCATTGATGCGGATGCCTTTGCCGGCAAGGCTTTGCAGCCAGAGGCTGGCGGTATTATCGCTCATGGTAAGCATGAGCATGATCACTTTGCTTAACTCGATCTTTTCACCACTCTTGAATGAGCCGAGGATATCTACTCCCTCATACAACAAGGAGTCTTTATAGGTCAGCACCTGGTGGTAATCCAATTCCTTCTTCGCAATCTTATCCATGATCCCCGTCAATATGGGAACCTTAACCATGCTGGCCGTTGGAAAGACCGTATCGGCATGGATCGCTGCAATGCGGTTCTTTTTGAGGTCATGCACATACACACCGATATCGCCATGGAATCCTTCTACCAGGCGACTGATCTGCTCTTGCAAGCGTTGATCCGTTTTTTGTGCAAAACAGGCGACCATCCATAAAAGGCTGGCAAGCAAAAGGGTGATTTGTTTCATATTGGTGATTGTCTGACAGAACAAGTTAGGTTTTTTACCGGGCATCTGCTTTTCCTTATCTTGATAAAAAATTTTCCATGTATAAGTTGGTAATACTACTCCTTTGCTTAACCGCTTTTACTGCCAGTACTCAACCAAAACAGTTTTTCACTGTCGGAACCGACAGCCTGCAGTTCAGCTTAACACCGGAAGGCGCTTCCCACCTGGCATCCCTGCCTTTGAAATGCCTGCAACAGGAGTACCCCAATAAAACCAACCATACTTCGGCAAGTGACAGTGATCACTTGATGACGCCCAAACAGCAGCACCCTGCTTTTTATGGCTGTTTCGACTGGCATAGTTGTGTGCATGGCCACTGGATGCTGGTGCGATTGCTGAAACAGTTTCCTTCTTTGCCGGAAGCGCAGCGCATACGAAAAGCCATCACTCAAAAAATCAATGTTGCCAATATCGCAGGAGAGATCGCCTACTTTAAAGGAACTTTATCGCGCAGCTATGAAAGAACCTATGGATGGGCATGGCTCTTGAAACTACAACAGGAGTTGTTGCAATGGGATGATGCCGACGCCATGCAATGGCGAAATACTTTACAGCCTTTGTGCGATACCATCATTCAGTTATGGACGGCCTATCTGCCCAAACAAACTTATCCCAACAGAACAGGTGTGCATCCGAATACCGCATTCGGACTGGTATTTGCGCTTGATTATGCGCGGGCCGCGGGCAACAAAACTTTTGAAGCGGCTATAACCGCTGCTGCCAAAAAACTGTATCTGTCAGATAAGAATGCTCCGGCTTCCTGGGAGCCGGATGGAACGGACTTTCTGTCTCCTTCCCTGGAAGAAGCCGATCTCATGCGCCGGATACTGAACAAACAGCAATTTGCCGAATGGTTCAATCATTGGATACCCATGAGTTCTCTGGTACACCTCACCAAACTGCCCGTGGTATCGGATCGCAACGATTATAATATTGTGCACCTCGATGGTCTTTGTTTCAGCCGCAGCTGGTGTATGAAGGGAATCGCTTTACAACTCCCTGCCGGCGACACGCGGAAAAAGCTATTGATGCGCGCTGCCATCCGGCACCTCAACGCCAGCTTGCCTCATATTGCCAGCGGTAGTTATGGTGGCGAACACTGGCTGGCCAGCTTTGCCGTGTATGCCCTGGTCAATTAACGCTCTTATGCCGCTTCCCAGGCTGCGAGGATCTCTTCGGTGTGTTTTTTGGAAACAGGCTTTTCGATGATCTTTTTGATGATGCCTTTTTCATCGATCAGGAACGTTGTGCGTTTGGTGCCTATAATGGTACGACCCATAAACTGTTTTTCGCCCCATACTTTGTACTGGTTAACAATCGTCAGGTCTTCATCGGCAATGAGCGGAAAGGGCAGGTTGTATTTGGTCTCGAATTTCTTGTGCTTTTTAACACTGTCGGTACTCACACCAACAACCTTAAATCCTTTTTTGATCAACGCACTGTAATTATCCCGCAGATTGCAGGCCTGTGTGGTACAGGTGGGCGTATCATCATGCGGGTAAAAATAAACTACCACTTTGCTTCCTTTGAAATCCGCCAGTGAAATTTCTTTTCCATCCTGGTCTACCCCTTTGAAAACGGGCGCTTTGCTGCCTTCTTTTAAAACTGCCATTCCATATACACTTTGAAGAGGCAAAATTAACTGATAATGACCGATTTATGTTATCCCGCCTCTGATAGGTCCAAGGTCATGACAAGAAAATAATCCCCCATAATTCCTTTATCAGTCCTACATTTGCACAATTTATTTTTTAGCAACCATGCCCAAAGACCTTTCCATCAAATCTGTGCTCATCATCGGTTCTGGTCCTATTGTAATCGGCCAGGCCTGTGAATTCGATTATTCCGGCTCTCAAGCTGCCCGCAGCCTGCGTGAAGAAGGCATCAAAGTGATCCTGATCAACAGCAACCCTGCTACCATCATGACCGACCCTATGATGGCCGATAAGGTTTACCTGCTGCCACTCACCGTAGAAAGCATTGAACAGATACTTGATGAGAACCAGATCGACGCAGTATTACCTACTATGGGTGGTCAAACGGCCCTCAACCTCTGTAAAGAGGCCGATGAGTTAGGTGTTTGGGAAAAATATGGTGTTCGGCTGATTGGGGTAGACGTAGCTGCCATCGATACGGCAGAGGATCGTGAGAAATTCCGCCAGTTGATGGTTAAGATCGGCATGGCTGTTGCCCCCAGCAGGGTAGCCAACAGCTTTTTGGAAGGCAAGGAATTCGCACAGGAAATCGGATTCCCATTGGTGATCCGCCCCTCATTTACCCTCGGTGGTACCGGCGGTGGTTTCGTACACAGCAAAGAAGACCTCGATGCAGCCCTTGATAGAGGTCTGAAAGCATCACCCATCCACGAAGTACTGGTTGAAAAAGCAGTTTTGGGATGGAAAGAATACGAACTGGAGCTCCTGCGTGATAAGAATGATAATGTGGTGATCATCTGTACCGTTGAGAACCTCGACCCCATGGGTGTGCACACCGGCGACTCTATCACCGTAGCACCTGCCATGACTCTTAGCGATACTGCTTTTCAGGAAATGCGCAACAAAGCCATCCTCATGATGCGCTCGCTGGGTAATTTCGCAGGCGGTTGTAATGTGCAGTTTGCACTCAACCCCGAAACAGAAGAACTGATTGCAGTTGAGATCAACCCCCGCGTGAGCCGTTCTTCTGCGCTCGCCTCCAAAGCAACCGGCTACCCCATTGCCAAGATCGCGGCCAAATTGGCCATCGGTTATTCACTCGATGAATTGAAGAACCAGATCACTCAAACCACTTCGGCTTATTTCGAGCCCGCTCTGGATTATGTGATCGTAAAAGTACCCCGCTGGAACTTCGATAAATTCAAAGGCGCCAACGATACCCTAGGACTACAAATGAAAAGTGTAGGTGAAGTAATGGCCATCGGCAGAAGCTTTGCCGAAGCCATCCAGAAAGCCTGCCAGAGTCTGGAGAATGATGCAGTTGGATTGGGCTATTATGGTAAAAGCCTTATGAAAAGTGCCGAGCTGGTGGAATACATCAAGACTCCGAAATGGGATCGCATCTTTCGCATCAAAGATGCACTGATGCAAGGTTCAACCGTTAAATCCATTGTGCAGGCAACCGGTATCGACCGCTGGTTCATTTACCAGATACAACTCATCTGCAACATGGAAAAAGAACTTGCCAAATATTCCATCACTACCATACCAGATGACTTGTTGAAAGATGCCAAGAAGAATGGCTTCTCCGATGAACAGATCGCGCGTATCCTGCATGGCGACTGTACAGACGAGCAGGTGTATGAGAAAAGAAAAGCATTGGGTATTACCAGGGTATATAAAATGGTAGATACCTGCAGCGCCGAGTTCGAAGCTAAAACACCTTATTTCTATAGTACCTTTGAGGGATAGATCAGTAAACCTGACTACTAACCCTGTACATGAATAGAGAAACCGGACAAATTTTTCAGACGGGTAATGCTTCCCGCTGGCAGCGCACCAAATGGGGCAGCCGGCTGGTTCTTTTTCTGGTGCTCATCGGCGCCACTGCCTTTGTTATTGCTTATAATTATTCCGCTAATAAGTCACAACAATTACCTGTTTTCCCCGACGAGGTCAAGAAAAAGGTACTGCAACCCGATAAACCTACCGAGCCCATCACCAAGGAATACCAAGGCATCCGTAAATACATCAATGATAAATGGGCAAAAGGTCTGGGATGCGGACAGAACAACCAGGCGATCGACCTGTCGAGTTCTCCTTTTTTCAGCGATAGCCTGGGTATACGAGCAGCATTCTATGTGAACTGGGACCCGCAGTCACTCATTTCTCTCCAGAAGAATATAGATAAGATCAACCTGGTGATACCGGAATGGTTTTTCCTCGATACTAAGGGAGACAGCCTGATGCTGGACATTGATAAGAATGCCCTTAATATCATGAAAGCCGCCGGCATCAAGATCATGCCGTTGCTGACCAATAATTTCAAAAAGACCTGGCATGGTGATGTTGTACACCGCATCATCAACGACCCCGCTAAGAAAAGCAAACTCATTAATGACATCATACGTGTTTGTAAGATATATGATCTGTCTGGCGTAAACATTGACTTCGAGGCATTGATAGAAGCAAAGAATGAAGTGCTTACCGCTTTCCAGAAAGAATTGTATGAAAAGATGCACGCGGCGGGATTATTGGTATCGCAGGATGTGAGTCCATTCAATGAGGATTATGACCAGGCTGCATTGGCCAATTACAACGATTACCTTTTTCTGATGGCCTATGATGAACACTCTGCCGACAGCAGGCCGGGTCCCATCAGCAGCCAGCGCTGGGTAGAAAAAGCACTTGACCTGGTCTCTAAAAAGATCCCCCCCAGTAAGATTGTATTGTGTATGGCTGCTTATGGATACGATTGGGTAAGCGGCGGCGGTTCCGGTTCCACTACCACCCTTACTTACCGCGAAGCCATCACTGTGGCGGCTGAAAGTGAAGGACAGATCCGCTTCGACAATGATACGTATAACCTCAGCTATCTTTATTACGACGAGACCAATGACCTGCACGAGGTACATTTTACCGATGCAGCCAGTAATTTCAATACCCTGCGTTTTGCTACCGAATACCAACTGGCAGGAACGGCCCTTTGGCGATTGGGCAGTGAAGACCTGCGGCTGTGGCAGTTCTATAACAAATCCATGACCAAGGATGCCCTGCGTCAATTCAACTTTTCGATCTTTAACCGGATGGATGGCAGCAACAATGTGGACTATATTGGCAGCGGTGATATCATGAAAGTCATTGCCATGCCACGCAGCGGGCATATCAGTATTCAAATTGACCCGGCAGCTGTTCTCATTGCAGAAGAAACCTACGATTCACTGCCTTCCATGTTCATGGTAAAACAGATGGGAGCACCGAAGGGCAAAAAAATGGTACTCACCTTCGACGATGGTCCCGATCCTAAGTATACCGGTAAAGTACTCGACATCCTTTCACACTATCATGTTCCTGCTGCTTTTTTCCTGGTAGGTATTGAAGCAGAGAAACACATTCCGCTGGTACAACGCATTTATCGCGAAGGACATGAGATTGGCAACCATACATTTACCCATCCCAATATTGCCAAAGTGGGCAAGCAACGGGCAGACCTGGAAGTCAATGCCACAAGACTGCTGATTGAATGCGTCACAGGACACAGCACCATCCTCTTCCGTGCACCTTATAGTGATGCCGACAATGATAATCCGGGCGAAATGGAAGCTTTGCTACCCATCAGCCTGCGCAGAACCAAGGATTACCTGACCATTGGTGAGAACATCGACCCGAAGGACTGGCAAACCGATGCCAATTATACCATGACGCCCGACACTATTTTTAACCGGGTAGTAAGACTAAAAGATTCTGGTAACATCATCCTGCTGCACGACGCCGGCGGCAACCGCGATGCCACCATCGAAGCGTTGCCACGCATCATTGAATATTTTCAGAAAAACGGTTACCAGTTCGTATCCGTTGCCAGCCTGCTGGGCAGGAAAAGAGATGAAATGATGCCTCCTCTTCCTAAAGGAAGTGGTTACGATCTTTTGCAGATAGATCTTTGGTTGTTCAAAGCCGGCTTTTACGGCAGCAACTTTTTTGCCGGCCTGTTCATCCTGTTCCTGGTACTGGGCATTGTGCGCATGCTCATCATCCTGGTATTATCCATCCTGCAAAGACGAAAAGACAAGCGAACGGTATTGGCACCATTGGCGAACCCTCCGTTGGTATCTATCATTGTACCCGCATTCAACGAAGAAGTCAATGCCGTTGGTTCACTGCACAACCTCCTGCATTGCGACTACCCCAATTTCAATCTCATTTTTGTAGATGATGGCAGTAGCGACCATACTTACGAGAAGGTAAATGAGGTATTCAAAGATCATCCGCTGGTGAAAGTATTTACCAAACCTAACGGGGGGAAAGCTTCTGCATTGAATTTCGGTATCAGCCATACCGATGCCAAATATGTGGTTTGCATTGATGCCGATACCAAGTTATTGCCCGATGCCGTGAGCCAGATGATGAAACATTTTGTTGATGAGACAATCGGCGCAGTAGCAGGTAATGTAAAAGTGGGCAATGAGGTTAACATACTCACACACTGGCAGAGTATTGAATACATCACCAGCCAGAATATTGACCGCAATGCATTTGCTTATTTCAATGGCATTACCGTAGTTCCGGGCGCCATCGGCGCTTTCAGCAAAGAAGCTATTGAAGATGCCGGCGGATTCACTACCGATACCCTGGCCGAAGATTGCGACCTTACCATCCGTATCCTCCGTTGCGGTTATACCATTAAGAACGAGAACAAAGCCATCGCATACACCGAAGCGCCCGAAACATTAAAACAATTCATGAAGCAACGCTTCCGCTGGACTTTTGGTGTCATGCAAACTTTCTGGAAGAATAGGGATGCGCTCTTCAATTTCAAAGCCGGTAGGGTGGGATGGGTTGTTTTGCCCGATATGCTGGTATTCAAATACCTGGTTCCCCTATTGATACCCATTGCCGATCTGCTGATGCTCATTGGTATATTAACAGAAAACCGCATGCAAATTGGCTTCTATTATCTGCTTTTCCTGCTGGTAGACCTGATTATTGCCATGGTTTCCTTCCGATACGAGCATGAGAACATGCTGAAACTCGTATCATTGATACCCCAACGGATCATTTATCGCTGGTTGATGCTGATTGTATTGCTCCGGGCCTTCAAGCGGGCCATCCAGGGAGAATTGCAGCATTGGGGTGTTTTAAAAAGAACCGGAAATGTAAAGGAAGTCGTGACGGTCAATTAAGTGGTTTTCCTTTACTTTGCAGCACTTTCAAGCAAACAGCTCCCGATCATGAAGTTAAAAGACATCCAGGTACTGAACGAAAAAGAAACCCGTGGCGGTTTCGGCGAAGGCATTTACGAAATTGGTAAGGAAAATGAAAACGTAGTAGTGCTCACGGCCGATCTGGCTGGTTCGCTTAAACTGGGTCCCTTTATCAAGGATTTTCCCCATCGTTTTGTACAGGTAGGTATTGCAGAAGCCAATATGATTGGTATTGCCGCTGGTATGACGGTAGGTGGTAAGATTCCTTACACCACTACTTTCGCTAATTTCAGCACTGGCCGTGTGTACGACCAGATCAGGCAGAGTGTAGCTTACAGCGGTAAGAACGTAAAAATCTGTGCTTCGCATGCCGGTTTAACACTGGGTGAAGATGGCGCTACCCACCAGATACTGGAAGACATTGGTTTGATGAAAATGCTGCCGGGCATGACCGTGATCGTTCCCTGTGACTTTAACCAGACCAAAGCGGCTACCAAAGCCATCGCTTCTTATGAAGGCCCCGTTTACCTCCGTTTTGGTCGTCCCAAATGGCCCAACTTCACTAAGGAAGACGGAAGCGATTTTGTCATTGGTAAAGCCCAGCAATTGAGCGAAGGAACCGATATTTCAATCTTCGCCTGCGGCCACATGGTTTGGAAAGCCATTGAAGCCGGCAGGATACTGGAAGAAAAAGGCATCAGCGTTGAACTCATCAACATACACACCATCAAACCGCTGGATACCGAAGCCATTATCAAATCTATCAGTAAGACCAAATGTGCCGTTACGGTAGAAGAGCATAACGTAATAGGCGGACTGGGTGATGCGGTTGCACAAGTGGCCGCAAAAAACTTCCCGGTTCCTATTGAGTACATCGGTACCAACGATACTTTTGGAGAGAGCGGAAAGCCAACTGAATTATTAACCAAATACGGTCTCGACACACCTTTCATTGTTGCAGCTGCAGAAAAAGTAATGAGCAGGAAGTAACTATTGTTACGGCGCCAGCCTTTCTCTTTTCCATTGATGGTCATCAGAAGCTGTATACAGGATGCGGTCGTGCAACCTACTGCCCCGCCCCTGCCAGAATTCAATAAGATTGGGCCTTACGATATAACCTCCCCAGTTTTCGGGTCGGGGAATATTCTCGTAACCAAATTGTTGTTCGTATTTGCTGTAACTGGCTTCTATCTCTGCGCGATTGGCCACAATATGGCTTTGGGGGGAAGCCCAGGCACCGATACGACTACCAGCCGGTCTCGATTCAAAATAAGCATCACTTTCTGCAGTACTGGTCTTTGATACTGTACCCTCGATGCGTACCTGCCGCTCCAGTTCTTTCCAGAAAAACACTAATGCGGCATGTGGATTAGATTCCAGTTCCATGCCTTTATGGCTCTTGTAATTGGTGAAAAATACAAAACCATTCTCATCATATCCCTTCAGCAAAACAATGCGCGCTGCCGGAAGTCCCTGCGGTGTTACCGTGGCAAGGGTCATGGCATTCACTTCGTCAATATGACTGGCAATGGCTTCATCCCACCAACGAGTGAATTGTGTAATGGGATCGGGTGCAATATCATTTTCATCGAGAGATTGTAACTTATAATCACGCCTGATGTCTGCAATAGATGATGCTGCCATAAGCTTGGGCTTTAATCCGGCAAAGGTATCGCAAGCAGGGGCATAAAATTTCACTCATTCGGTAATATCTATGCTCCTGGCCTTGTGTTTACCGGATATAAACGTATATACAGCAGGGATCACAAACAACGTAAGGATCAACGAGAAAAGGATTCCGCCTACTACCACAATACCCAAAGGTATACGACTGGTAGAAGCAGCGCCCAAACTTAGCGCAATAGGCAAGGCTCCCAATGACGTAGCCAGGCTGGTCATAATGATGGGTCGCAGCCTTTGCGTAGCAGCGTCTACCACCGCCTGCATCTTGGGCAGCCCATTAGCCCTTTTCTGGTTGGCAAATTCTACGATCAGGATACCGTTCTTGGTTACCAGTCCGATCAGCATGATCATACCAATCTCCGAGAAAATATTAAGGGTCTGTTTGAACAGGAACAAACTCAACAACGCTCCGGCCAGTGCTAACGGTACCGTGATCATAATGGTGAGCGGGTCCAGGAAACTTTCAAACTGCGCCGATAATACCAGGTAGATCAGAATCAATGCCAGTATAAAAGCAAATACAATATTGGAAGAGCTTTCTGAATAATCGCGAGAAGGACCGCTGAGAGAAGTATGGAAACTTTCATCCAGTAATTTACCCGCGATCACATCCATGGCTTTGATACCATCTCCGATGGTCTTGCCCTCTGCCAACGATGCCGAAATCGTAGCTGCCTTGTATCGGTTGAAGTGATACAATGTGGAAGGGTTACTGCTTTGCTCCAGGTGCACCACTGCATCGAGCGGAATATTCTTACCCTTGTTATTCCTCACATAGAGATTCCGGATATCGTTCGGGTTATTTCGATTGTCGCGGTCAACCTGTGCGATTACCTGGTATTGGTAACCATTCATAATGAAATAAGCCATCCTTCCACCGCTGAATGCCGATTGTATGGCCGATACCACATCAGCAGTGCTAAGTCCCAGGTCTTTTATCTTCATGCGGTCTACCGTCAGCTGCACTTCGGGCCGGTTGAATTTCAGGTTCACATCTGCATTCGAGAAAGTCTTGTCTTTCCGTACTTCATCCAGGAATTTGGGAATAATCTCTTTCAGCTTAGTGATGTCCTGGTTCTGCAATATGAACTGCACAGGCAACGAACCTCTCGATCCCAATCCCACAGAAATGGTCTGTTCCTGTATAGCGAATATCCGCGCCTGGTTAAACCGATTCAGCTTTTTTTGGAGGTCATTGGCAATATCGTTCTGGCTCCTGTTTCTCAGTTTGGGATCTACCAGTCCTATCCTTGGCTGGGTAGTATTTGTAGCGCCAAACGATGGCGTACGGGCAAACACAAAATCACGTTCAGGCACAGAATCATACAGGTAATCGGCAATATTATCAGCAACCTTCTGCATGTAATTGTAGCTGGTTCCTTCTGCAGCAGTAACATTGAAACGCACACTGCTCCTGTCTTCCAGCGGAGCGATCTCACTTTGCAATCCTTTCATGATCCACCAGATCATGCATCCGCATACCAATACAATCACCCAGGCCACCCATCTCACCCGCATGAAAGCCTGCAGCAATCTTTTATAACCATTCTCCATACCGGTGAAGAAGGGTTCTGTTTTTTTATAGAACCAGCCTTCGTGGGCATTTTTGGTATTCAGGTAAACGTTGAGCACCGGCGTAATGGTAAGCGAAACAAAAGCGGAGATCAACACCGCTGCCGCAAGCGTTACACCAAATTCACGGAACAGCCTGCCTACGAATCCCTGCAAAAAGATCACGGGCAGGAACACTACGGCCAGGGTAATGGAAGTAGAAATTACAGCGAAAAAGATCTCACGGCTTCCTTCCAGCGCCGCTTTGCGGATAGACATCCCTTCCTCCAGTTTTCGGAATATGTTTTCCGTTACCACAATACCATCATCCACCACCAGCCCCGTTGCCAGTACAATACCCAACAAGGTTAATATGTTGATGGAAAAACCGGAAACATACATGATGAAGAAAGTAGCCACCAACGAGATAGGAATATCGATCAATGGTCTCAGCGCGATCAGCCAGTTGCGGAAAAAGAAGAAGATCACAAGTACCACCAGTCCAAAAGAGATCATCAGCGTCTCTTTCACTTCCGATAATGATTTCCTGATGGTGGTGGTGTTATCGATCAGTACGTTGAATTCAATATCCGATTTATTGGCAGCTTTGATCTGCTCCAGTCTCTTATCGAATTCATCGGCGATATTAATATTTTTGGCACCGGGTTGT
>JACXTT010005576.1_pt1 | contig 18249 bp, 7 predicted proteins | sample 9270951 | NCBI WGS metagenome assembly JACXTT01 (sample SAMN15532306, study PRJNA645909) | rock metagenome | isolation source: weathered quartz diorite | place: Puerto Rico | collected 2017-06-21 | reverse complement strand
CCCGAAGGAAAGAACCTTGTGCTTCCTACAAACTGCGCATTTGCTGGTCCAGGGCTACAGGACCTCTATTTTGCGAATCTTGAGGGCGACCATTTCAGTCGGCTGCATACGCCTTTCCGCGGGCATCCCTTGTATCATCAACGGTAAGTCAAACGTCATATTCGTCTCGATGCGCACCGCTCGTTCTGAGCGTAGACGCAGAGCGCGGAAGTCGAAGAACGTGCATACGCAGTAAAGACATGGTCTTCGATTTCCCCTGCGACAAATGTAGCAGGAGAGCCTCTCCACGCACACGCAATTGGAGAGGCCCAACAATACGGTCCTAGCGCACGGCATTGCTCGTCTAGGCAACCTGGCCGACCAGTCGACCTTGTCCGTGGATCAATTGATAGGATGTCTTGTCATGAGATCGCACCTCTCGTACTTCCTCCAGGCTACACTCTGGACAGATCACGTCGCCGCGCACCCGTACAGCGGTTTCTCCGCCTAGGCCGATCAATGAGCCGCCGGGAATTTCCTCGCAAGAAGTGAAGGCTGAATTGGCGCAGAGAAGCATGACAACAACGCCCACGCGCACTGTTTTTCTGAGAGTAGCCATACTGGACACCTCCTTGTGAAAGATAACATTGTTAAGCTGCATCCCGATGCTTCGCCGCCGTGGGCGCAGCCGGAGGTGCGAGTCTGGTCTTCTCAGACCAGCCGCAAGCCTTCTGACTTGATCCATATCTGTCTTCTTTATCAAGTTTGGATTTTTTTGTGCGGAACCAACTCAATGTGGCCAAAGATGAAGTCATGATCCATCCTTCGCGGCTACCGTCGCTTGTGGCGATCCAGAGGACCGTCACAGTCTACATAATCAACCCTATTGCGAGCGCCGCTATCACAAGCATGATGACAAACAAGAGCGGTCGCCAATCGCCATCCAAAAACCCGTCGATAAGCCACCAAAACATAAGCATCCCTCTTTCCTTTGGGTGATCTTCAGCTGTTGCGTGCTTGCCCCGTTCTTTGCAAAAGCCTTCCACCCTTGCTTTCCTCTCTCGCGCAGAAAATGAATTTCCCCAATATGCTTCAACAGAGCGCGCGCATCCGTAAAGTCGAGGAGCATAGTCGACAGCCCAAATAGATTCATGACGTTTTCCATAATTTCACCCCCTTTCAAGATTTTTGTTCGCTCCTGGTAACGTTGGGCGCCTCCGCCGTTTCTATGGTCACCCCCCTCCATGTTGCTTTTCGCTTGCAACTCCCCATTTTTTGTGACAGAAGGGTAAAACCAGATAGGGAGAATGTCCTGAGCAAAAAATGAAACGTTTCTGAGATTTTTCTGAGGAAAATATGGCGGGGCAGGAGCGACGACAGGTCAAGAAAACTAAGCCAGAGCCAGATCCCTCAAATCCAGAGCCTCTGCACATAGACGAGCAGAACAAGAAAGTCTGGAAAGGGGAGCAACTTCTTCGCTTGGCGAAAAGACCGTTCGAGGTGCTTTGCTATCTAGTCAAGCACAAAGGTCAATTAGTAGAAAAAGCGGAGCTACTGCGGACGTTTTGGGGGGCGGAGGTATATGAAGAAGCGCTCACCCGATGCATGTCGGATATCCGGAGCGCTCTTAAGGAGGACCCTAAATCTCCTTGCTACCTCGAAACCGTTCATGGTTATGGCTATTGTTTCATTGGTCCTTTCTTGACAGTAGCAAGTAAAAATGAAGAGCCCGAACCGCAGGCTGATTCCCAGGCTTCAACACCCAATGAGCAGGATGCAGCTCTTGGCGCTCAGAATAGCGCTCTAGCGCCTCACACCCTAGACCTCACGCTCAATGTAGTGGGCCGAGAGTCCGAACTGGAGCGACTGCATGAATGGTTGCAGAAGGCGTTAAGCGGCGAGCGACAGCTCGTCTTTGTCTCCGGTGAGGCGGGGGTCGGAAAAACAACTACCGTCCGTGCATTTCTCCACCAAGTGGTCGCGTTGGGCGGCGTCGCAATCGGCCGGGGACAATGTATTGAGCACTATGGACCGGGAGAGGCTTATTTACCGGTGCTGGAAGCGATTGGTCGCTTATGCCGCGACCCCCGCGGCGCTTTTCTGGTGGAGTGGATGAAGCAACATCTCCCTATGTGGTTGATGCAGCTCCCTACGCTCCTCAGTCCCTCTGCTCTTGAGGAACTTCACCGCAAGGTCCAGGGCGCCACCCGAGAGCGAATGTTACGAGAGATGAGCGAGGGGCTTGAGTTACTTACCCAGCAGTTCCCTTTTGTCATGGTCCTGGAGGACGTGCACTGGAGCGATGCGTCTACGCTGGACCTCTTGACCGCTCTTGTCCGGCGACCAGAACGCGCTCGATTATTGATCATCGCAACGTATCGACCGGAAGAGGGGCTCGCTGAGGGGCGTCCCCTTCGAGCCATGACGCAAGAGCTGCGAGGGCACGGGCTGTGTCAGGATCTTGTCTTAACGGTGCTCGGTGAAAGGGCTGTCGACGATTATGTGAAGCAGCGCTTTCCTGCGAGCGCTTTGCCGCCCCGCTTGCCTCAAGTGTTTCATCAGATTACCGGTGGTAATCCCTTATTTCTTGTTGCTGTGATAGACGAGTTAATTGCACGGGGCGTCATGGCGCAGCTCAATGGGTGTTGGATGTTGCAGGGCAGCGTAGACAAGGTGTCGGCAGAGATTCCCGAGAGCATTCGTCAACTCATTGGTAAACAGATCGAGCAGCTCAACCCTGTGGAACAGCAAGTCGTGGCGGCTGCCAGCGTCGCCGGACTCGAGTTCTCAGCGGCGGCGGTTGCTGCGGCGACTGAGATTGATGTAGCGGCAGTAGAAGCCTGCTGTACGGCGTTGGCGCAACGGCAGAATTTTCTACAACAGGCGGGGCTCAGCGAGTGGCCCGACGGCGTGTGCGCGGCTCGCTATCGTTTTCGTCATGCATTGTATCAGTACTTGTGGAATGAGCGTGTCACGATGAGTCAACTCCAGCGGTTTCATCAACGTGTGGGCGAACGGTTAGAGGCCGCCTATCGAGAGCGAGCGCATGAAATTGCTGCTGAACTGGCCGTGCACTTCGAGCAGGGGCGGGATGTAGTACGAGCGGCCCACTACCACACGCGGGCGGTAGAGAAAGCAATTCGGTCTTATTCCTATCAAGAAGCGGTGATGCATCTTAAAAAAGGACTGGAACTCCTTAACACTCTGCCCGACACGCCGGAACGCGCACAGCAGGAGTTAGCGTTACGCACGACCTTAGGAATTTCTCTGCAAGCGATCCGTGGGTATGGGAATCCAGAAGTTGAGCAAGCCTATGTACGTGCGCAAAAACTCCTTCAGCAAGTGCGTGAACCGGCGCAACTCTTTCGCGTGTTGTTTGGGTTATGGCAATTCCACCTTGTCCAAGCGGAATATCAAACCGCGCGAGAGCTCGGGACACAACTGCTCAATCTGGCAGAGAACGCTCACGATACTGGGCTCCTTGTAGAAGCGCATGGCGCTGTTGGCGTCACGCTTTTTCATCTGGGGGAGACGCAGGAAGCTTGCTCGCACTTGGAGCAGAGCACGAGTCTGTACGAACCAGATCGGCACCGCACTCATGTTCAGGTCTATAGTCAGGATCCGTGGGTTGCCTGTCGCTCTTATTCCGGTCAGGCGTTGTGGCTTCTGGGTTATCCGGATCAGGCTCTGCAAAGGACCCAAGAAGCCTGGCGTTACGCGCAAGAGTTAGCGCATCCTTTTAGTCAAGCGTTCGCGCTCCACGATATGATCCTCATCCGGCAGTTCCATGGGAATGTGCCTGTCGTGCAACAAGAAGCTACAGCGTTGCTGACGCTCTCACGCGAACATGGCTTTCCTATGTGGGAGCTGGCCGCGATAGGGCTCCAGGGATGGGCGCATGCGGAACTAGGACAACCGGGAGAAGGACTTGACTTGATGCAGCAAGGCTCCTCTCTCCGACGAGACATTGGCACGAGACTACGCATTCCTTATCATCAAACGCGACTCGCCGAATTGTATGGTAAAGCCGGACAGTCTGCCGAAGGATTGGCCCAGCTCGAGAAGGCGTTCGCGCTCAGCAAGATCACTGGAGAATGCTGGTGGGAAGCCGAAATGTATAGAATCAAAGGAGAGCTCTTACTGCAAAAAAAGCGGAAGGACTGAGGTGCAGAAACGAGTTCCGCCTCTAGTCTTTCAAGAGCGATTTTGTTTCACAACGTCTTGAGGTATTCCAGTAACGCATTCTTCTCAGGCTCTCCTAACGTCGTGCCGAAAAGGTGTCCTCCGTTACCGTTGCCAGGCTCATGCGTGTCAAAGAGAGAAAACTTTCGCTTAATCCCTTCTCCTATCGTTTCATCGGCTACATTGGCGAGAAAGCCAACCTTCTTGGAGTCAAGCACATCGTAGCCTCGATAGAACTGTCGTGGACGCTGCTCTGGCGGTTGTAGAAGATCATAGAGCGTGGGCACAGAGCCATTATGAAGATAGGGCGCTCGCAACCAAACGCCGTCGAGCGGCAGGGCCACATAGCCGTCGGTCTTGCGCGATTTTGACAAATGCCAGCTAAAGCCTCTGACCGCGTTCTTCTGCTCCACCGCTTCGTGTGTCCAGGAGCGGAGTCGAGCAGAGTCCGTGCCCACTTCCGTTAACGGAATAACCTCCCCTAAGCGAGTTGGCCTGCCGTCTTCCTTTTTTCCGTGACATGCTGCACAGTACTTCATATAGCTAGATCTTCCCTGTTCTACCTGTTTCTTCTGTTTCTCCTGTTCGTCTGAGGAACGGGGTTGGAGTTCGGGTGGATACTGAGGGGGAGAGAGTTTTTGTAAGTAATCCTGAAGACGCGCTAACTCTTTATCTTTAACTGAGGCCAGCGTTTTCTTGGGCGTCCCGGTGATCAACGCCTCTGCTTGGATCGCTTCGACCAGAGACAAGTGATTCCCATCCCAGTTGCGAGCCTGAGCCGGATCGAGTCGCCATATTGCCGGTATGTCGACCGTACCGATTGACTCATCAGGCGGCATTGCCAACAGCCTGATTTTTCCGGCGTTCACCGCATCGAAGCGACCGTATCCCCAGGAGGGTTGTTTTTCCACAAAAGCAAATTGTTCTCGCTGTTCCAGGAATCCTTGTCGTGTAATCGGGGCAAGCAAGTAGTAGCCAAGGTTGTTCCAGGCGAAGAACCTCTTATCTTTTTGCTTTTCAATAATATGACTAGCAGTGAGGCTTTCCGCGCATCCGGTAAGAAATTTGATCCACTCCTGAGCGGCGAATTGGTGAGCCGATCCCCCTGGCGCTACTTGTCGTTCCGCTTTAGGGTCTACGCGGTAGGTCGCCGTATGGCAGAGGGCGCAGTTGATGCTGATCCGCTCGGTCTCTGTAAATGGCAATCTCAGTATTGACACTTTCCTTTTAGAAAAGCCGATCGGAAGCTCCTGATTCTTGCCCTTGATCAGTCCGAAGTATGCGTATAACTCCTTCGTGTTGAACGTTTCGGGCTCAGCGTCAGGCCGCGGGCAGACTTTCCGCAGAACCTCCCATATTGCCTGAGGCATGCCGTCTGCGGCCTCATTGCCAATGGAGCCGTAGAAGAAAGCGTCCTCTTCAGATAAAGGGTGCGTTTGCGGCGATAAAAACGACACATTGCGAACGAGGTAAAACCCAATCTGCGCCCCGAAAAAGTACAGCAACACGAGAAAAACAGGGATGATGACCAGTCCTTTCCCGAACCACTGCAAGATCACGTCAATGAAGTAAACAAGATCATCAAGCTGCTTCCGACACTGAAGATAGAGATAGCAGATCACTTTTTTCCAGTGATCGACGCGTTTTACCGCCTCCTTGAGGTCTCCTTCAGTCATGGTGCTCCCCTTTTCCTATGTATGGCAAAGACAAATTCATCCCGCCGATTATTGGTCTAGACAATCAAGTAGAGAAAAGCAATAGTGAACAGGTTTACAACTTGCACTGATCAGGAGGGGAAAGGCGCGGGCTCCGCTCGTTTGGTCCTACACTTTCGTAATGCTGCAATTTTCGCCTTCCAGACGAGGAGCCGCACAGAAAACTGAAGAACTTGAGGATAAAGACAAGTTTTTCTTCTAGCCTCGCAAGGGGAGGGGCGTATGGATAAGTGGCGAGACACGGTAGAATATCTTCTCTGTCGAAGCAGTTTGCTGAGCGGTGAGATACTCTTAGGCTCTTGGGCGTTCATAACCTGGCCCGTTATTCTTTTTTTGCTGACGGTCCGCTGGAGACGCGATGCATGGCGGACGGTGCTCTGGATCGCCGCATTCTGGGTGATTGTGATCTGGGGACTCCTGCGTTGGGGCGTTGACCTCTGGGGAGTGTACGTAAGTCCGCTAACGCTCTTTCTCCTCTTTCTCGGGGGGACTTATCTTCTCGTGCGACGGCGGGCTCTCGAGACCGCCGCCTCCTGGACAGTCATGGCGTGGATTCTCCTCCAGACGCAAGAAGTGTTTTTCCGCCTCTTCGCGAGCCTCGGGCCCGGGTTCGATCGCTGGGTAATTCCCTGGCATCGATTACCTCGCGCCTTTGGCTTACCTGTACTGATTGGCATACGTGAAAGACTGCGAAGCCGGAACTTATATAACCCGGTGAAATTCACTAGCATGGGGAAGCCCAACCCGTCTGACCTAGCAACCCGCACGAACGATGGATCTTTCAACAATCTAGAAAACCCTCGCAAAGGCATGGTTGGAACGCCTTTCGGTCGTAATATGCCTGGAAAGGCTTCCGACAGTTCCCCTGGCGAGCCAAATCCGCGCCTGATTAGCCTCAAATTGATGACGAGAGAAAAGTTCGAAGCGGCGACGTCGCTCAACTTACTCGCGGCGGCGTGGATTCAATTCATGGTGCACGATTGGTTCCTTCATAAAAATCGCGAGGCGTCACTAGAAGATCAGAAAGTAGACCCCTGTCCCGCTCACATGATTGAGATGCCCCTACCGGCAGGTGATGATTGGCCTCCCGGCAAAGATGGATTCCGTCTGCGCGTTCCCTATACCGGTCTGAAGGAAGAGACCGCTACAGATGAAAATGGAGCGCCAATCTATAAGAATTATGCGTCGCATTGGTGGGATGCTTCGCAGTTGTACGGAGACGCAGACGTCCAGAAACAGCTCCGTTCTGAACGTCATGGTAAACCGTGGCTCTTGGAAGACCGCCCGCTTCCCCAGGGCAAGCTGTGGATCTCGAAAGACTCTATGCTTCCGCTGAACAAGGCGACAGGGCGCGACCTGGCCGGTTTCGACAAAAACTGGTGGCTGGGATTAAACCTGATGCACACCCTGTTCACGTTAGAGCACAACGCCATTTGTGATCGGCTCCACGAAGCCTATCCCTCCTGGTCGGATGACGAGTTATTCGCACGCGCCCGACTGATCAACGCCGGGTTGATAGCGAAAATCCACACCGTTGATTGGACCCCGGCTATCCTTCACCACCCCACCGTCATCACTGGCATGAGAGGCAATTGGTGGGGCATCTTGGGAAGACAAGTGAGGCGCAATTTCGGACGTCTGTTTGGAGTCGAAGACGAGGTCTTCAGCGGCATCCTGGGCTCCAAGACCGACGATCATGGGGTCCCCTACGCGTTAACAGAAGAGTTTGTGTCAGTCTATCGTATGCACCCACTCTTACGAGATGATTTTTGTTTCTGTTCAGCCAAGGACGGGAACCTTATCCGTGGGCCACTAAAATTGCGTGAAGTTCTTGGCGACTCTGTCTGCAAAATTCGTGCAGAGGCGCCCATGATCGACCTGCTCTACTCCTTCGGCGTCGCTCATCCTGGAGCTATTACCCTAGGGAACTACCCGGGAGATCTTCAAGAATTACAGACGCAAGATGAGGTAACGGCGGATGGCCAAAAGCAACCGGGGCTCAAAATCGATCTTGCTGCTGTTGATATTCTACGCGACCGTGAACGAGGGCTGCCACGATATAATGATTTTCGCAAAGGACTTGGTTTGCGCCGCATCAGATCTTTCAGAGCCTTGACGAAAAGGTTTGACCCAGCTGAGAGGAAAAAATGGCGAGAAAAGTTGAAAGATGTTTACGACCATGTCGATCAGGTGGATCTCATGGTGGGGCTCTTCTCGGAAAAGCCTCCCAAGGGTTTCGGCTTCAGTGACACGGCTTTTCGCATCTTTATTTTGATGGCCTCTCGGCGACTGAAGAGCGATCGGTTCTTTACCACAGATTATCGACCGGAGGTCTACACTCAGGTCGGCCTTGATTGGATCGAAAATAACGACATGTCCACTGTCCTTGTCCGTCATTTTCCTGGCCTACGGCCATTCCTCAGCGGTCTGGAGAGCGCGTTCAAGCCGTGGCCCTTAGTAGAGCAATTGCGCGAAATCTCGTCTCAAGAAAACAAGTTTCCAGTTCACAAATGCTTTGAATGTGAATAAAAATAGCCGTGGAGAGCATGGCGCCGCAGTGGATAAGCCCCCGAATCATCTATCTACCTCTGCTCGGCGGGGTCAGGAGACCGGCCACAGCGTAATGCCTTGTAACTCGTAGGGTGCGCTTGCGCACCGTTGACGACTCATCGTTACGTTTTCCGACCCAAGGGTAGCGGAGGAATGACGCAGAGTCCTTACGCTCCCTCGACCACGCATTTTGCCGCCTTTGCCGTCCGTTCGCTTGACAACAATACAGCAGTCGTGCCATACGTCATCGGTCCACGCGCCTTATCTGAAAACCCTACCAAAGGAAGGGTCAGAGAAACTCATGCGTCGGGGAAAGGCAGCAAGCGAGAGTCCGGGAGCGGTTCGCGCCCTCTTCTTTGCCCTCACGCTGGTGGTGTGGCCCCTTGCTCTTTCTTCCGCTCAAGCGACTTCCCTGGCGAAGTTTACCTTAAGAACTGGTGTCCTCGTCCACGATAAACAGCAGTCAGGTGTCGATATCCTCACTGCTAAAGGCGCTCTGCGGCTCGGTACAGACAACAACGGCGCCGACCCGGCCGCGGAATCCGTCACGTTATCAATCGGTCCCTTCTCGCAAACGCTGCCGCCCGGCTCGTTTACCCAAGTCGTGGCAGGGTCAAAAACAACGTGGACCTTTACCGGGCCGGTCGGCGGCTTCACGAAACTGGTGATTGAGAAAGCCGGAGATCACTGGACGTTTGCAGCAACAGCGAGGGGTCTGACGCTAACCTTACCGATCAATCCGAATCCGCTCATGGTGAGCTTGCAGCTCGGCGATGACCGCGGCGTCACCAGTCAGATCTTTGTGGGGAAGGAGACGGCGCAGAAGCTGCTCTTCAAGTTTCCTGTGGGGAAACACCATGACTTGGACGGGGATAGCTTTACCGTCAAGGAAGGAGATTGCGATGATCTTGATCCGACGCGATATCCGGGGGCGGAGGAGATATGTGACGGTGTAGACAATAATTGCAATCAGCAGATTGATGAAGGCGCGACGCGGACGCCGTTCTTCCGGGATGCGGACAATGACGGCTATGGGGAGAACGCGTCGACGATAGAGGCCTGTGTCCCCCCCGCAGGGTATGTAACGAATAACCAGGACTGTAACGACGCGAATCCTGCTATCCATCCCGGCGCAACGGAACTGTGTAACGAGATCGATGACAATTGTGACGGGACAGTCGATGAAGGCTTTGATGTCGGCGCCGCGTGCCGTGTCGGTGTCGGAGCCTGTGGACGGAACGGCGCGAAAGTTTGTACGATCACCGGAACCGGGACCACTTGTAACGCGACCCCAGGCCCGCCGTCTGCTGAAATCTGCAACAACGTGGATGATGACTGCGACGGGCAAGTAGACGAAGGGCTGGGGACATTAACCTGCGGGCAAGGCGGCTGTGAACAGACTGTCGCTGCCTGCGTCAATGGGCAGCCTGTGGTGTGTACGCCCGGGACGCCGAAGGCGGAGATCTGCGGCAATGGCATTGATGAGGATTGCAATGGTTCGGATCTGCCCTGTGTAACGACCCTGCAGATTGCCATCACGGCTCCGGCCAATCTCTCGTCCACCAATCGGTCCACCTTGGCGGTGACGGGGACGGTGGATGCGCAAGCGACCGAGGTGACATGCAATGGATACGCTGCTGGAATTAACGCTAACGGCTTTGGCGGCTCGGTGTTGTTGAAAGAGGGCAGTAATATCATCACCTGTGTAGCCCAAGACGCCGCCGGCGACCTCGGTAGCGCCAGTATCACGGTGACGCTGGACTCCACCCCGCCGCGAGTGACGATCGACTCGCCGCCAGACGGTGCGACTGTGGTCACTTCGCCTATTGCCGTGACGGGCATAGTGAATGACTTGGTGATGGGCACGGTCAACGGCGCCGAGGCGGGCGTGCAGTGCAACGGTGTCCCCGCGCAAGTGGCCAACCGGCGGTTTGTAGCGGCGGAAGTCCCGCTCAATCTTGGAGCCAACACGATCATCTGCATCGGGACGGATAAAGTTGGCAATGTCGATACAGGTAAAATCTCGGTAACCTTGGATACGACGGCGCCAGCGCAAATCCGTATTCTCTCGGGAAATAATCAGACCGCAGGCATTGGGTCACCCCTAGCCGAGCCCTTGGTGGTGGGGCTGACTGACAATGGCGCAGCAGCAGTGGGCAAAGTGGTGGTCTTCAAAGTGTTGCAGAACGACGGTGAGTTAAGTGCGAACAACCAAACCGGTCGGCTGCTGGCGGTCACGACCGACGCCGATGGTCATGCGGCCGTACAGTTTAAATTGGGATCCTGGGCGGGAGCCGGGAACAATCAAGTGGAAGCGCTGGCGACAGGATTCACAGGCGAAGCCCGGTTCAGCGCCTCAGCGCAGGCAGGAGAGGCTCACAGCATTGTGGTGGACAGCGGCGATAATCAGACGGGGGTGGTGGAGCAGAAGCTGCCCAAGCCGTTTGTTGCAGTGGTCATTGATCGCGGCAGCAATCGACTGAGCGGGGCGCCGGTTACATTTACGGTCAAGGAGGGCGGAGGCAGTTTCGACGGGCAAGTAGAGGCGATGGTGAGTACAGATACGGATGGCCGGGCCGCTGCGGTGTTGATGCTGGGGCCGGGGGAAGGATTTGACAATAACGTGGTCGCGGCCAGTTTTCCGAATAATCCAGGGGTGGCGGCAAGCTTTACAGCGTCGGGCAAAACGGTGGGTAAACCGGAAGACACGAGGATAAGCGGGGTGGTGCTCGACAACAGCAACCATCCACTTCAGAGTGTGACGCTGCATATCGAAGGCACTACCTTGACCACCCAATCGGATGGGCAGGGGCAGTTTGTGTTGCAACCCGCGCCGGTGGGGAAAGTCTCGTTAGTAGCGGATGGCAGCACGGTCCCGCCGCGCGAGGGCAACCCCTGGCCCAAACTGGTCTATGACCTCGTGACGATCGCCGGGCGCGACAACACGATCGGCATGCCGATTTATTTGCTGCCGATTGATGAACCTAACGGCTTGCTTGTCGATGAGACGACTGGTGGGACAATTACTTTGCCTGAAGCGCCAGGATTTGCGCTGACCATCCTCCCTGGCTCGGCCACATTTTCTAATGGCGTCAAACGAGGCGTTATCAGTGTGACCGTGGTCCATGCTGATAAAGTCCCGATGATTCCTAACTTTGGCCAGCAGCCGCGGTTTATTGTCACCATTCAACCGGCAGGAACACATTTTAATCCTCCGGCCCCTTTGACTCTGCCTAACGCGGACGGCCTTGCTCCCGGGCAGAAAACAGAGATGTACTCCTTTGACCATGATCTTGGATCGTTTGTCAGCATTGGTCCTGCCACCGTGAGTGAAGATGGGATGATCGTCACCTCCGATCCCGGCGTCGGCGTTGTCAAAGGCGGGTGGCACTGCGGAGGGAATCCGTCGGGCATTGGCACCTGCGAGCATGAGTGCGACGATGGCGATGATTGCACCACGGATCAACTCTTTTTTGGAAAATGCTTGCATCTCACCGCACAGGATGGAACGCCGTGCCGAGATCAGCGCCTTGATCTCTCTCAAGGTTTCTTCAAGTGTCAACTGTTGTCAGCTGGCGGCTTCAATTTCAACATTAAACAGTCGTGCTGGGGACAATGTGAGAGCGGCAAGTGCAAGAACGCCAACGATCTCATCGGGATCAAGGCTATTGCCAACGGCCTGGGGAATGTCTGTGATCAGGTCTTCGGGTCCACCTCCTGCATGCCCGACGCACTCAGGCAGACCATGGCGAGTAACATGCGCGCCCACGGCCTTTCTATCGATTGTGGCTCTACTAAAAACGACGCGTGCGCGGATGCGTCGCCAAATGGGAACTCCATGACCCTCTCTAACCGCTCGGACCGTGGATCAAGCGTGTGTGGCCCATCGGGCTTGGCGATCCGACATGAGCTCCAGCATGGCGCGGGCGGACAAAAGCATAACCTCAAAGGAGACGGAAGCGTCGATTGTGCGGTTGACCGTGTCTACTCGTGCGACGTGGCTTGCTTTGGTCTTTCGACCTATTGCGGACCTGTAGATCCGACGCCCGCGGATCCCAAAAATTGTGGAAAGCCATGAAACAGCGTAGGAGTCTGCCGAACATAGGGATCGGGCTAATCCTCCTCAGCTTAGCAGTTGCCCAACTGGGAAGGGCGGACGACCCGGCCGCCTTTAACGGAGATGACACGATTCCATTCACTGGTTTAGTGCCTGTGCTGCCGCTTCCCCCCGCGTTCAACGAGCACTGTGTCATTTCTGTGTTGAACCGTATCGCTCAGGTGCGCCCGGATGGCAAATGGATCGTACAAAATGTCCCGACGAACTTTGGCCTGGTGCGGGCGCGGGCGACGTGTCTGATGGATGGGACAACCTTCACTGGGCAGTCCGCGCCGTTTCTCGTGCCGCAGAACGGGTTCATTGCTGCAGGAGAGATTACGTTTGATGAGCCTGCCCCGATTCCCACCCGTCTCCAACTCACAGCTCCTACTGCAACCCTTACTGCAGTGGGTTCCACGACACAGATCTCCGTCGCAGCCCTCTTCCCCGATGGTAGTACTCAAGACGTGACCACCGATGCGACTACAAGCTATGTGACTAGCAACCCGGCCATTGCTACTGTCAACAGCGCCGGAGTCGTTACTTCCGTATCCAGCGGACCGGTCTTGATCACCGTCCTTCATGAAGCCGTCTCCGGCTTTCTTCGCCTCACCATACGATTGCCCAATGCGGATACGGATGGTGATGGCATCCCTGATACGGTGGAGCTATCTAATGGGCTAGATCCCAACAACCCGGTAGACGGCTTTGAAGACATTGATGGCGACGGGCTCACCAATAAGCAGGAACTCGTAGATTTGGGCACAAACTTCCGGGTTGCGGATAGTGATGGTGATGGGCTCAATGACGGACGGGAAGTTGCGCTCGGTACGAATCCTCTCGCAGCGGATACCGACGGCGATGGTGTCCGAGATGGGCTTGAAGTGCAAACCGGCAGCGATCCGCTCGATCCGACCAGTTTCAATCTCGCCCGGGCTTTGAGTTCAATTGAGGTTACACCGTCTCAATTCACTCTTACCTTCAACACCATCTACCCCGATGCTTCTCGACAGCTTGTGGTCACTGGGCATTTGCTCGACGGCGCCACGCTGAATCTTACTTCAAGTGCGAAAGGAACTCGCTACAGCTCCAGCGATCTCACAATTTGTAACTTTAGCGCACAATCCGGACGAGTCTTTGCCGGCGCGGACGGCGTGTGTACGATCACCATTACCAATAGCAATTTCTCCACACAAACAGTTATCACCGTGCAGAGGTTTTCGCCGCGCGCACTGTCGTTCGTCGATATTCCGGGATCAGCTAACGACGTGGATGTGAGAGGCAACTTCGCTTACGTTGCCGCCGGGAGCGCCGGACTGCAGGTCGTTGATGTCTCTGATCACCTGTTTCCCGAGATCGTTGGATCCGTGGCCCTTCCGAGAACGGCTGACGATATACAAATTGTGGGAACTACTGCTTTTGTCGCAGATGGAGCCGCGGGCCTCCAGATCATCGACATTCAAGATCCCTTGCATCCGGTCGTGATTGGAGCAGTCGATACTCCGGGAGACGCCCAGGATCTCGTAGTCAAGGGAAACCTCGCCTTTGTTGCTGATGGATTATCGGGGCTGCAAGTGATCGATGTCAACAGCCCCACCGCGCCCCAGTTGATTGGCTCGATCAACAGCGGGGGAATGGTCAACGGAGTAGACGTCGCGCCAGACAGACCTCTCGTAGTGGTCACTTTTGAGCCTGGCGGGTCTGACAACAGGTCAGGAGTCAAAGTTATTGATGTGACAGATCCGCAACGTCCCTCGCTGCTGGGAAGCGTCGCGACCGGAGACGCACGGGATGTAGCAGTCAAAGGCAACTTTGCCTTTGTAGGCGATTACACCGTGAGCTTTAGTTTTACCTCGATAGATATCAGCGATCCACGCAATCCAGTCGTGCGGGCTTCCACCAATCCAACGATAGGGGGTCTGCTGAACGATATTGCCTTAGCAGGACGCTTTGCCTTTGGCGCCGACAAGTTCTTTGTGAATGGAGTACCGATTATCGATGTGAGTACTCCGGAGGCGCCCATTCCACGAGCGATTCTGGATTTTAGCGCGTTCGGTGACGATACCGGCAGAGGGATTGCGGTAGATAATAGCTTTGTCTACCTGATCGACGCGAAGGGTGGTGGAGCGCTTGGCAGTGCTACTCGTTTGTTCATCGGCCAATATCAGATACCGAACGAGGACACGGCGGGAATTCCACCCACGGTCAAGATTATCGATCCTCTGCCTGGGGAGAAGGTTGTTGAAGGCTCGATGCTTCCGATCACTGTCGAAGCGCTGGATGATGTTGCAGTTGAAACTGTGGATTTTCTGGTCGATGGCGCGGTCGTCTTCACTGATGCTTCAGCTCCGTATCAATTCCGTCTCAAGGCGCCTGCGGGACCCGCCCTTCTCACCCTGGCGGCTACAGCCAGTGATCTGGGGGGTAATATCGCTGTGGCTCAAGATATTGTGGTTAACGTGATCCCTGACCCGCTCACCACGGTTGTGGGACAGGTAATCGACACGACGAGCAATCCTGTGGGAGGAGCGACGGTCACGTGCCTGACGGTCTCTGGCCTTACTGCTATCGATGGAAGCTTTTCGATTTCTGGCGCGCCGACAAACCGTGGATCTATCCGCTGCACGGCGACCTTTACCGCTTCTAATGGGTCAATCTTCAAGGGAAAGTCTTTAGCCACTCCTCCTGTTGGTGGGGGCGTGACAGATGTCGGGACGATCACGGCCCGAGCAACAACCTTCACAGTCGATAGCACTGCCGATGCAAGCGACGCGACCCCAGGAGACGGTCGTTGCGCCACCAGCACGGGCGTCTGCACGTTGCGGGCGGCTCTCCAGGAGGCCAATGTCCATGCTGGCGACAACGAGATTCATCTCCCTGCGGGCAGCTACGTTCTGACTCAATCTGTTCCCTGCATCGGCCCTACATTCCCTACACTTGCCCTCTGTATTAGCGGCAATCTTACTGTCACCGGCGATGGTGCGGCCACGACGATTATCGATGGGAGCGCCCTTGACCGGGTATTGTTGGTTCGCTCGGGCGCCACGGCGACGATCAACGGGGTAACTATCACAAATGGAAGTCCCCAGCTTGGCTCTGCCTTCCTTGATGGCGGGGGCATTAGAAACTCTGGGGTATTGACCCTTATTGATAGCGTCATCACTGGGAATACTGCTCCCTCCGCCAGTGGCGGTATTGCTAACTACGGGACCTTGAACCTGATCAATAGTACGGTCAGCAATAACACCGCTATCCCGAACAACGGCAGTGGTGGTGGTATCAGCAACCAGGGCGCGGCAACACTCACCAATAGTGCAGTCAGCGGCAACAAGTGTGGAGCTAGCGGCGGCGGTATCTTCAACTCTGGCGGCGCGTTGACCATGACTAACAGCACAGTTAGCGGCAACACTGCAACTGTCGCCAACACTGGCCTCGGCGGTGGGATCTTTAACAACAATTTCAGTACGCTCACCGCCACGAACAGCACGATCAGCGGGAATATGTCAAACAGTTCTGGCGGCGGCGTCTTTAATAGCAGCCCTGGCGCTGTGGTGAATCTGAACAACGTCACCATCGTAGACAACGCTATCGTGACGAACGTTGGCCAAGGCGGAGGCATATCAAACAATGGCGTGGTCAATCTCGCAAACACCTTAATTGCAAGAAACACTCAACTAACCGGGCTGGCGCCGGATTGCCTTGCTGGATCCGGTGCGCCGCTAAATTCTCAGGGTTACAACTTGATCCAGAATACGACTGGATGCGCCATCAACGGCGATAGCACCGGCAACCTAACGGGACACAATCCACACCTTAGTCCGTTAGAGGACAATGGTGGTCCCACTCAGACGCATGCGCTCCTCACAACTAGTCCGGCAATTGACACGAGCAATCCCACCACGCCGGGAACTGGCGGCGCCGCCTGCGCGGCAACCGACCAGCGGGGTATTCCTCGTCCTCAGCCGCCTGGTGGTCGGTGCGACATAGGGGCCTATGAAAAAGAACAATAATCCATGACGATCGAAGGTCATTATTCTCTATAGTCGAGATCTGCTCTCATGAGGAAATTCAGCGCGTTGCACGGAGAATGCGAGCGCCTCAGGAGCGGCGTCTATCTTTGCACTCAACCATATTTCTGGTTATGTGACGCTGCTGTGAGGAGTCGTCCACGTCAAAAAAACTCACCCACCGGACATTGCCTGAGCAATTCCGTTAGAATCCTTCCTCTCCAGATCGCGCGGCAATGTCGGCGGCTACGGGAAGGGAACTAGGGACATCGTTGCTTGCCTCTCGTTCTTCCTTGTGCGGCGCCGCCGCCACTTCGGTCCTCGCCTGTGGCTCAGTCCCGCGGCGAAAACATTCAAGAAGGGATGGGCCTCCAGGCAGAGCGCGGAATCCCGTTCGGGGATTGATATAGGTGAAAACGACGCCTTCAGGAAGCGGAAAATCACGTATCGGCGCATCACCTAAAGCTTTTTGCATGAACTCCAGCCAGATTGGGGCCGCCACATGTCCGCCAGTTTCTTTGTCTCCCAATGGGCGCTTTTCATCATATCCGACCCACACGCCGACCAGCATTTCCGGTGTATACCCAATAAACCATGCGTCTTGAAAATCATTGCTCGTTCCGGTCTTTCCCGCTGCTGGTCGTTCAATAGCGTGCGCCGTTTTCCCGGTTCCCCGCTCTACGACGCTTTCCAACATGCTCGTGATCAGATAAGCGTTTTCTGGCGCGAGGACAGGTTTTCGCACCACTGTAAATTCACGCAACGGCTGGCCCGCGTTATCAGAAATCTGTGTCATGAACAGCGGGTCAAAGAGATTGCCGCCGGTGGCAAACACACCGTAGCCTCGCACCAATTCTACTAACGTAACTTCAGAAGAGCCTAACGCGATCGACAGGTTGCGCGACAGCCGACTGTGAAAGCCGAATTTTGGAATATAGGAAGTGAGATATTTGACCCCGAGCTGCGCCGCTATTTTCACGGTCACCACGTTCCGAGAAAACGTCAGCGCTTCGCGTAAACGCGTGGGACCAAAGTAACGCTGTTCATAATTTTGCGGCGTCCACACCCGGCGATGGTCGCTAAACGACACCGGCCCATCCACCACGACCGACGCTGGCGTGAAGCCATGCTCCAACGCGGCGGCGTAGATGAACGGCTTGAAGGCTGAACCGGGCTGACGTTTTGCCTGTGTCACACGGTTGAACTGGCTGCGTTGAAAGCTAGACCCGCCCACCATGGCTTTCACATAACCAGAAGTGAGATCAATCGCAATAAGCGCGCCCTCGGGGCGCGGCTCGTCGTTGCGTTCACACTTCTGTCGCTCACAGAGCGCATCGATCCCCTGCTGTAACGCCTGTTCTGCAGCTTGTTGCAGCGTCAGGTTGAGGGGAGTATGCACGGCAAAGCCAAGCTGATGGGCGGCGTTTCCACCATATTGTTTTTGTAAAAGTTGGTGTACGTGCTCCACATAAAAGGGAGCAGGTGAAGCGAGCTCCGATTCGGGACGCCGCGCTATCGGTGCAATTGGCGTCTGCCAGGCTTCCATCGCCTGCGTATAGGAGAGGTAATGTTCATCCATCATCCGCTCTAACACGTAGCGCTGCCGCATCTTTGCCTGTTCCCAGTTCTTGAAGGGAGAATAGCGACTCGGCGAAGGCGGCAGCCCTGCAATCATTGCCGCTTCGGCAAGGGAAATCTCATTGACGGATTTCCCAAAATA
>JACXTT010005574.1_pt1 | contig 18251 bp, 16 predicted proteins | sample 9270951 | NCBI WGS metagenome assembly JACXTT01 (sample SAMN15532306, study PRJNA645909) | rock metagenome | isolation source: weathered quartz diorite | place: Puerto Rico | collected 2017-06-21 | reverse complement strand
CAACGCCGCCCTCTACCGAATCGCGCTCACCCAGTCGCAATGCCACCCCCAAGCCAAAGCACTTCTCGCCCGCCGCCAAGCGGCGGGCGACAGCAAACGCGAAGCCCTCCGCGTCCTCACAACGACGCCTCTCCGACGTCGTCTACAGAGCACTCCAAACCGACGCCCACGCCACCCACACAAACACAACTTGACAGAGGAGCTAGGCGCCGCCCGCGGCCCGTTCGCAGGTCAGGAGTCCTACGGCCTCCTGACCGCGAAGAAGCCAGGCTCAAACGGCGGGACTACCCGCGCGTGAATGCATTCCTGTAGATCTCCTCATAGCCGGTGACGTCGACCTCGCGCGGGTTCCCGATCGTCTGCGGGTCCTCGAAGGCGATCTGCGCCAGCATCGGGATCTCGTCCTCCGAGAATCCGAGCGCGGTCATCGTCGGGATGCCGACGTCCTCCGTCAGCCGGTAGAGCGCCTCGACTCCGGCGAAGGCGGCATCGGTCTCGGCCAGCCCGTGGACGTTGACGCCGAGCGACTGGGCGATCCGCGCATACCGCCCCGGATCGGCCGGGACGTTGAACTCGCAGACGGGCCCCAGCACACGGGCCGTCAGCGCACCGTGAGGACAGTCGTGCACGCCGCCGGCCGACTGTCTCATCGCGTGCGCGGCGCCGGCGCTCTCCGTGCCGTACGCCATGCCGCCGAGCGTCGCCGCGTGGGCCATGTGCGTGCGGGCGTCCAGGTTCGACCCGTCCTCGACCGCAAGCCGGAGCCATTGCGCCACCAGCTCCATCGCCTGGAGGGCGACCGCGTCGTTGAACGGCTGGTGATAGTCGCACGTGTAGCACTCGATCGCGTGTGAGAGCGCGTCCATTCCGGTCGCCGCCGTGACGGCGGGCGGCAGTCCGAGCATCAGCTCGGGGTCGATGACGGCCACGTGCGGCCCGATCAGCGGCGTGCCGCCGACGTTGAACTTGATCTGGCGGTCGTGGTCGGTGATCACCGCCCAGAGCGTGACCTCGCTGCCCGTCCCGGCCGTCGTCGGGATGGCCACGAGCGGCGGGATGCGGTGCTCGATCGGGTCGTGGCCCCACTCGTACCGGAGGATCGAGCCGCCGTGCCGCGCGACGACGCCGATCGACTTGGCGGTGTCCATCGAGGAGCCGCCGCCGAGACCGACCAGCCCGTCGCAGCCCTCGGCCGCATAGAGCTCCGCTCCCCGGTCGACCAGGGCGATGTCCGGGTTCGGACGCACCTCCGCGAAGACGACGGCGTTGTCGAGGTGCTCGAGCGCGCGATCGACGAGCCCGGCTGAGGCGACGCCGGGATCGCTGACGAGCAGAGGCCGCGTCACGCCGAGCCCGGCGACGACCTCGCTGAGCCGGGCGAGCGCGCCGGGGCCATGTACAAGCCGCGTCGGCACTTCGACCGCACGAACCACATCCACCTCTACCGGCATCTAAGACTCCCTCCGTTAGGCGCCGCGCGGCGCCTCGTCGTCCAGGACAACACGCATCAGGTCGCGGATCGAGATGATCCCGACCACCTTCTCGCCTGCGGCCACCGGCAAGTGCCGGAAGCCGCCGTGGATCATCATCGCCGCCGCGTGCCCGGTCGTGTCCGAGGCCTCAATCGTCTCCGGGTGGTGCGTCATCCAGTCGGAGACCGTGCCGGCGTCGAGATCGCCGCGGGCCACCGCCCGCAGCACGTCCCGCTCCGTGAAGATGCCCACGAGCCGCTCGCCTTCGAACACGAGAGCCGCGCCGACGCGGCGTGCGTCCATCTCGCGTGCGGCGTCTCGCAGCGTCGAGCCCGCGCCGACGCGGAGGAGATCGCTCGTCATGATCGTCTCGACCGTCGCCATCCTGCCCTCCCTCGTCGCCTCTCTTAGTCCCCAAGCTCCGTGCGCCGCCTGGAAACGTACTCGGCCAGCTCCTCGCGGATCGCGTCGTCGAGCGGCGGCTGCTCGTACTCGTCCAGCGTCTTGCGCCAGATCTCGCCGGCCCGCACGGCCGCGTCCCTGCCGCCGTTTCGCTGCCAGCGTTCGAAGTTCTCGGTCGACGAGAGCAGCGGCCGGTAGAAGCATTCCCGGAAGCGTTCCAGCGTGTGCGCGGCACCGAGGAAATGGCCGCCGTGCCCGACCTCCTCGTGCGCACCGAACGCGAGCGTTTCCTCGCTCACGTCGAGCGGCTGGAACTCGTGCTGCAGCATCCGCAGCAGCTCGATGTCGACCACGAACTTCTCGAAGCACGAGACGAGACCGGACTCGAGCCAGCCCGCGGCGTGCATGACGTAGTTCGTCCCGGCGAGGAAGGTCGGGATCATGGTCATCGACGCCTCGTACGCGGCCTGCGCGTCGACCGATTGGCTCGACGTGAAGCCGCCGCCACTTCGCCAGGGGAGGCCGAAGTGACGCGCCAGCTGGCCGGTGCAGAGGAGGCCGATCGCCGACTCCGGCGTGCCGAAGCTGGGCGAGCCCGACTGCATGTCCGTGTTGGACAGGAAGGACCCGAGGATGATGGGCGCACCCGGCCGTAGAAGCTGTGACAGCGCGATACCTGCGAGCGCCTCTGCCAGCTGCTGCGCCAGCGTCGCCGGGATGGAGACCGGCGACATCGCGCCCATGAGCAGGAACGGCGTGATCACGACGGGCTGCGCGGCTCGGACGTACTCGAACATCGCCGCGAGCATGCGGTCGTCGTAACGGAGCGGCGAGTTGACGTTGATCAACGAGATCACCGCCGGCGTCCGCTCGATCGTCTCCCGCCCACCGAAGAGGATCTCGGTCATGCGGATCGTGTCCGCCGCGTTCGGCCCGGACGTGACCGACCCCATGTACGGCTTGTCGGAGAGCGTCTGCAGCGCGAACACCATGTCGAGGTGGCGCGAGTCGAGCGGGCGGTCGTTCGGCTCGCAGATGGTGCCGCCGGGCGAATCGAGCTCGGGGAAGGACTGCGACAGCCGCACGAGGTTCTCGAAGTCCGCCATCGTCGCGTCGCGCCGCTCGTCACCCTCGCGAATGAACGGGCAGCCGTACACCGCCGTGAAGACCATGCTGTCGCCGCCGATGTGGACGGAATGCGCCGGGTTGCGGGCCTGCACGTCGAACTCGCGCGGCGCCTTCGCAACCTGCTCCAACACGAAGTCCGGATCGAGCTTCACCGCCGCCCCCTCGACCGTCTGCCCGGCGTCCCGGAACACCTCCACCGCCTCCGGCAGGATGAACTCGACGCCGATCTCGCTGACGATCCGCCGCCAGCCCCGGTCGAGCGTCGCCACCGCCTCGTCGGACAGGATCTCGTAGCGCGGCAAGGTGTTCTGGATCACTGACCTCTCCTCTCAGGCGGCCGAGCCGCGGATCTTAGTGTTGGTGCGAGGGTGCCGAGCAGCGCCTCCAGCTGGCGCTCGAGACCCGCGTCGCCGACCTGGCGTTCCTCGAGCGGCAGGCCGATCCGGTCGGCGGCGGCCAGCGCCTCGGCCCGTAGCTGGGGTGTCGGGCGCTGCGCGAGCCAGACAACACGGCGGTAGTGGGCGAAGTAGGCGTCGCGGAGCTCCGGGTACCGGTCGAGCCCGAGAGGCTTGACGACGCTGCGCTCGAAGGTGCGAACGAGGAAGTCGGTGAGGAAGTACGTGCCGGGCTCCTCGGCCAGCGCCCACCGCACCTCGTCCCGCGAGAGGACGTCGTAGCAGGTGTCGCCGCGCAGGCGCTCGACTCCGCTCCCGGTCAGCACGTCGTCGAGCTCTCCACGCGTACCGCAGTCGGCGAACGCCACCGCCACGCGCTTGTAGCGCGCTCGCAGCAGCGTCAAGTGCCGCTTCACCTCCGGCGCGATCCGCTCCGGCCGGTTGTGCATCGCCGGTGGCAGCGGGTGGACGTCGACCGGCCAGCCGCGGCGCGCCGCGATCGCGCGCACGTGCAAGGCAAGGGCCCCACACGCGACAACCGCGGTCCTCTCGCTGCTCATGCCGGAAACGTCAGCTCCTCGAGGAAGAGCTCGTTGTAGTCGGCGTTGCCGGAGGCCTCGACGTACTCGATCTCATCGAGCAGCGCCGACGCCGCGTGCCGCTCGGGCAGCGAGAGTGCCGCGATCTTCGCGCCCTCGCCGGCGACGTTCCCGGCCGCGACGATCCGCGTCACCGCGAGCGGCGGCACGAGACCGATCCGCACCGCGCTCGCCGGCGTCAGGTAGGCGCCGAACGAGCCGCCGAGCAGCACCTGCTGGATTTCGGTCTCCTCGATCCCCAGGCGCCGCACGAGCATCTTCCAACCGGTGGCGATCGCCGCCTTCGCCTCCTGCAACCGGCGGACGTCGACCTGCGAGAGGTAGACGGACTCCGCCGGGTCGTCGCCGCGCTGCGCAAGCACGAAGACCCGCTCCTCGGCGCCCTTTCCGTTCGGCACCCGTTGCAGGCGCGGGACGAGGGCCGGCGCGACGCGCGCCGCCTCCTCCTCCGTGAGCAGGCGCCCGGACGGCTCGATCAGTCCGACGCGGAGGAGCTCGGCGACGACGTCGACGAGACCGGAGCCGCAGATGCCCGCCGGCTCGGCGTCCCCGATCACCTGGATCTCGACGTCGGTCTCGGTGATACGGACGCCCTCGATGGCACCGTCGGCTGCACGCATGCCGCAGCGGATGGTCGCACCCTCGAAAGCCGGTCCGGCTGGAGCGGCGGTCGCAACGGCTTCGGATGACGATCCGAGGACGATCTCGCAGTTGGTGCCGACGTCGATGAACAGGCGCGTGCGGCGGTCGCGCGTCAACCCGGTCGCCAGAAGACCGGCCAGGATGTCCGGACCGACGTAGGCCCCGAGAGCAGGGAATGTCACCGCCGGCGCGCGGGGATGTACCTCGACGCCGAAATCGGAGGCGAGCGCGGGGATCGGCGTTCGCGTTGCGACGATGAAGGGCGCCATCCCGAGCGGCTCCGGGTCGATCCCGAGCGCGAGCTGGATCATCGTCACGTTGCCGGCAACGACGATCTCGTAGACGTCGCCGGGGTCGGCGCCCGCCTCGGCACACGCCTCCCTGGCCAGCTCCGCCAGCGTCCAGTGCGCCTGCCGCCGCAGGTCGTCGAGCGCGTCGGCGTCGATCATCGTCGCCGAGATGCGCGCGATCACGTCAGCGCCGTAGGTGTGCTGGCGATTGAGCTTCGAGCGGACCGAGAGCGGCTGTCCGGTGGTCAGGTCGAGCAGTGTCGCGACGACCGTCGTGGTGCCGAGATCGAATGCGAGCGCGAGGCAGCTCTCGGTGGTGTCGCCGGGTTCGACGTCGATCAGCTCGTCGTCGACGACGACTGCCGTGACGTCGTAGCCGGACTCACGCAGCACCCGCGGCAGCGAACGCACGACGTCGAGCGACGCGTGCAGCTCGAGATCGTCCATGGCGGCGAAGACGCGCTCCAGGTCGGAGACCTGGTCCTCGAGGCTCGGCTCGTCGAGCACGAGATGGCGCTTCTGGACGGCCGGCCGGAGGATGACATGCCTGCCGACCCCGGCAAGCGCCGCCTTCGGGCGGGTCTGCAGCGGTGGCACCTCGACCACCAGGTCGTCGTGCGCGTTCGCCCGGCAGGCGAGCCGCCACCCGTCTGCAAGCTGGTCCGGCGAGAACGCCCGCGGGTCGAGATCCGAGATGCCGATGGCGCCGTCGACGACCCGCACCCTGCACTTCTTGCAGGTGCCGTGACCGCCGCAGGTCGAATCGATGGCGATGCCGTTCCAGCTGGCGGCGTCGAACACCGTCGTGCCACTCGGCACGCGGGTCTCCCCGAGCGTCCGCGCCTCCGACGCCGTGTCGAGGAACCGCAGCAGAACGCGGCCGGCTCCGGCCTGGGTCCCCACCTCGTCGGCGCCGTCGAGCAACAACGCGTCCCCTAGCCGGCCGCTGCCGCAGCCGCCTGCTTGGCCCGGTGCGCGGCGATCCAGCGTGCCCCCCATTCGTCGCGGCCGAGCAGGAAGTCGCCCGCGCGGACGGCCTCGACGCACTGCGGCGAGCGTGCGTCCATGATCGCGCTCGTCAGACCGTGGCTCTGCGCGACGGAGAGGAACGCGGCGCCGAGCGTGTGGCGGCCCGGCAGCCCGAACGAGGTGTTCGAGGCGCCGCAGGTCGTGTTGACGCCGAGCTCGTCGCGCAGCAAGTGGAGCGTCTCGAGGAATGCGGTCACCGCCCGGGGCTCGGCGCCGATCGGCATCGCCAGCGGGTCGATGACGATGTCCTCGGGCGGGATTCCGTGGTCGCCTGCCACCGAGACGATCTTCTTCGCGATCGCAACCCGGTCCTCCGGCTCCATGCGGATCTCGTCGTCGTTCGCGAGCCCGATCACCGCGGCGCCGTGCCGGGCGACGATGGGCAGGATCGCTTCCAGCCGCTCGTCCTCGCCCGTCACCGAGTTGACCAGCGCCTTGCCCTCGTACGCGGCGAGACCGGCCTCCAGGGCCTCGATCACGGAGGAGTCGATGCAGAGCGGCAGCTCGGTGAGCCCCTGAACGAGCGGAACGACCTGCGCCATCAGCCCGACCTCGTCGGCCATCGGGTCGCCGACGTTGACGTCGAGCATGTCGGCGCTGTCGGCCTGCTCGGCGACATCGATCTCGACCTGCGACAGATCGCCCGCCTGCAGCTGCGCCTGGAACGCCTTGCGGCCCGTCGGGTTGAGGCGCTCGCCGATGATCGTAAACGGCCCGTCCGCGCTGATGACGACGGTCCTAGACCGCGACTCGAGAACTGTCTCCACTCGTCTCCCTTTCCGCTCGCGTGGGGATGCCGAGACGGCCGCACAGACGCGCGATACCGGCCTCTCGTCGAAAGCTGATCAGATGCAGGCCACGGACGCCCGGCAACGAGCGCGCGTGCTCGGCCAGCTCGCAGCCGAGGTCGAAACACTCCGCCTCGGGGTCGGCCGCCTGCTCGCAGCGCTCCATCAACTCCTGCGGCACCTCGATGCCGGGCACCTTGTCGTTGACGAAGCGCAGCGCTCCCGGCGAGCGCACCAGGCAGATCGAGGGCAGGATCGCGGCGCGCTGGGCGAGCCCGCTCGCGACCGCCTCGGCCATGAACCGCTCGAGCATGTCCTTGTGGAAGCACAGCTGGAGCTGGAGGAACCGCGCACCGGCCTCGACCTTCTTCATGGCGCGTTCGACCCGGTACTCGTACGGCGGCGCACCGGGGTTCTCGACGGCGCCGATGAAGAGGCGCGGCGACGGGTCGATCGCTCGGCCCGACAGATACCGGCCGGATGCCAGCGTGGTCGCCGTGGCCACGAGCTGCGGACCGTCGAGGTCGAAGACACGGCGCGCCTCGGGCTCGTCACCTGCCGTGACGTCGTCGCCGGTGAGGCAGCAGATGTTCTCGATGCCGTGGAGCGCCGCACCCATGATGTCCGCCTGCAGCGCCAGGCGGTTGCGGTCGCGGCAGACGAGCTGCAGCACCGGTTCCATCCCGAGCTGCTGCAGGGCGATCGCCACGCCGACCGACGAGGCATGTGCATGTGCCGCCGTGTTGTCGGTCGCATTGACCGCGTCCACCCAGTCCGCGTAAGGCGCAAAGCGTTCGTGCACCGCGTCGAGACCGCCGGTGTCGACCGTCAGCAGCTCGGCGGTGACGACGAAGCGCCCGGCCTCGATCGCACCCTGGAGACGAGACACTAGTGCGCCGTCTCCTGCGGCCAGCCGGCCGGGACGACCCGGTCGCGGCCGGTGACGAGGTTCTTCCAGGACGACGTCCCCTCGAGCTGGTTGTCGACCGGCGGCCGCAGGTGGTTGAAGTGGTCCTGCCAGAGCGGCAGCTTCCTGGAGCGCTCCCACCCCTTGAGCCAGACGCAGCGCATCTCCGGCTTCACCTCGCAGCCGCCGTCGGGGCGGACACCGCCGCACGGCCCGTTGCGAAGGGTCTTCGGACAGTTCATCGGACAGGTCATGCCGGTCGAGTGGAGGACGCACTGCCCGCACATCCGGCAGCCGAAGACCGGCCCCTTGACCGCGTGCTCGACTGCGGTGAGGACGCCCATCAGGCCGGGACCAGCGACTCCGACTCGGCCCGCCGCCGGTCGATCAGGTCCTTCGCGAGGCGAACTGCGGTCGAGGCATCCGCGGCGTAGCCGTCGGCGCCGCACGCGTCTGCGTACGCCTGGGTGACCGGCGCACCGCCGACCATGACGATCACCTCGCCCCGCAAACCGGCCTTCTCGAGCGCGTTGATATTCGCCTTGAACATCGGCATCGTGGTCGTCAGGAACGCCGAGAACCCGACGATGTCGGGCTTGTGCTCCTCCACCTGCTCGACGAACTTCTCGGGCGCGACGTTGACGCCGAGGTCGTGGACGGTGAAGCCCGCGCCCTCGAGCATGATGTTGACGAGGTTCTTCCCGATGTCGTGGACGTCGCCCTTCACCGTTCCCATGACGAACGTGCCGATCGGCTTGGCTCCCGTCTCCGCGAGCAACGGACGCAGGATGTCGAGCGCTCCCTGCATGGCGCGGGCGGCGATCAGCATCTCGGGCACGAAGAAGTCACCGCGCTCGAAGCGTGCGCCGACCTCTTCGAGCGACGGGATCAGGGCCTCGTAGAGCATCTTCTCGGGGTCCAGGTCCTCCTCGAGACCGTGCTCCGTCAGCTCGCGCACCACCGGTGCGTTGCCGACAAGCGTGTTGTCGTAGAGACCCTGCAGGATCTCCTCGTGCGTCATGCGGCACCTCGCTTCTGGTCGCTGATTCCCGTACGGATCGAAACCGAGCTCGTCTCACGGACGAGCAACCGGCCGAGCTCGTCCAGCAGGCCGGCCCGCAGCCGCGTCGTCGGCCCGGAGATGCTGACTGCGGCGATCGCGTTGCCGTCGTCGACCACGGGCGCCGCCACCGCCCAGAGCCCGGGCTCGAGCTCGTCGAGTGTCGTCGCGTAGCCTCGCGCGCGCACGCCCTCGAGCTCCAGGCGGAGAGCGTCCGGGTCGACGATGGTGCGCGGTGCGTGGCGCTCGAGCGGCGTGTCGGGCAGCGGCGCCGCGCCGAAGGCCAGGAAGACCTTCCCCTGCGCCGTGCAGTGATACGGCACCTGCTTCCCGATCCAATTCGTCGAGCCGATGAAGTGGCGGCTGTCTCGCTCGTCCAGCTGGTCGACGCCGAGCGGCGTCGCAATGCCGAGGTTCACGGTCTCGCCGCTCACCGCCGCCAGGCGGTCGAGCGCGCCTACGGACGCCGCCACGAGGTCGGCAAAGTCGTCGCGGCCGGCGAATCGGAGCAGCACCGGCCCCGGCCGGATGCTGGCACGGCCGTCTCGCTGCACGAGCCCCTGGCGCTCGAGCGCGCCCACGAGCCGCGACGTCGTCGACTTCGGCAGACCCGTGGTCTCGGCGAGCTCACCGACGCTCGTCGGCTCGGCGCTCTCGACCACCCGCACGAGGAGCTCCGCCGCGCGGTCGATCGACTGCGTGCCCGTCCTGGCGCTCACACCTGAATCATAATGTGGAACTGCCGTTCCACAAAATGGTCAAATTGACGCGTTCGTCTCGAGAAACACCCTCATGCGTTCGAGCGCGGCTGACAGATTCGCCAGCGAGTTCGCGTACGAGAGCCGCAGGTTGTCGCGACCCACCTGACCGAACGCCGAACCGGCGAGCACGGCGACGCCCGACTCGTCGAGCAGCCTGGCGGCGAGCTCGTCGGCGCCGATGCCCGTGCCGGAGACGTTGGGGAAGGCGTAGAACGCCCCGCGCGGCATCCGGCAGGTGACGCCGGGCAGCGCGTTCAGCCCCGCGACCACGAGCGCACGTCTCGCACGGAACTCCTCCATCATCGCGGCGACGTCGTCCATCGGCCCCTGCAGGGCGGCAACGCCGGCGAGCTGGACGAACGGAGGCACGCACGACGTCGAGTTGACGAAGAACCGCACGAGCGGATCGACGAGCGGCTCGGGGACGGCCGCGTAGCCGCACCGCCAGCCGGTCATGGCGAAGGTCTTGGAGAAGCCGTCGAGCAGGATCGTCCGCTCGAGCATTCCCGGTTCCGACACGATCGAGGCGAACTCGCCCTCGTACAGCATCTCGGAGTAGACCTCGTCCGAGAGCACCCAGGCGTCCGTCTCGGCGATCAGGCGCGCTGCGGCGGCCAGATCCTCGCGCGAGGCGACGCCGCCCGTCGGGTTCTGCGGCGAGTTGAGGATGACGAGCTTGGTGCGCGCGCTCAGGCGCGCTTCCAGCTCGGCCGGGTCGAAGACGAAGTCGCGCTCCTCGTGCAGCGGCAGCGGCACCGGAGTCGCGCCGGCCCAGTTGATCGCCGACTCGTAGATGGGGAACCCGGGATCCGGGTAGATCACCTCGTCACCGGGATTGCACGTGGCGAGGATGCCGAAGAAGAGAAACGGCTTCGCGCCGTTCGCGACGAGGACGTTCTCCGGCGCGACCGGGACACCGCGCGTGCGCGCGAGGTACTCGGCGGCCGCCTCTCTCAGCTCGATCAACCCTGCCGAGGGGCAGTAGTGGGTGGGGCCCGCGTGAATCGCGGCCGCCCCGGCCTCGCAGATGTGGGCGGGCGTGTCGAAGTCGGGCTCGCCGATCTCGAGATGGATCACGTCTCGTCCCTCGCGCTCGAGTCCCCTCGCGCGCGCCAGGACGCTGAACGCGGTCTCGGTGCCGAGGCGCGCCAGGCTGTCTGCGAGTCGGTTGCGCTGCTCAACGGCCATCCGAGACCTCCTCGTTGTCGGTGTGGGTTTCGAGGGATTCCACCAGGAGCGTCGCGACGTCGACCACGCGGAGGTCGTGGCCGCTGTTTCGCATCCCGTCGTCGAGCATCACGGTGCAGAACGGGCACGCGACGGCGAGCGTGCCGGCGCCGGTCGCCGCCGCCTCGCGGACGCGCTCCTCGTTGATCGCGCCGCCCCGCTCCTCCATCCACATGTGCGCACCGCCCGCGCCGCAGCAGAACGTCCGCTGACCGCTCCGCGCCATCTCGACGGGTTGCCCGACAGCGGCGACGAGCTCCCGCGGCTGCGTGCGCACGTCGTTGTGACGGGCCAGGTAGCACGAGTCGTGATAGGTGATCTCGCTCTCGCTGCCCTTCGGCACGAGCCGCCCGTCGCGAACGAGACCCGCCAGAAGGTCGGTGTGGTGGACGACCTCGTAGTTGCCACCGAAGTCGGGATACTCGTTGGCGAGCGTATTGAAGCAGTGCGGGCAGGAGGCGACGATCTTGGTCACCCCGGCCTCGTCGAGCGTCGCCACGTTCGTCTCCGCGAAGGACTGGAAGACGTACTCGTTGCCCATCCGCCGGGCCGGATCGCCCGTGCACGACTCGCGCGGGCCGAGAATGGCGAAGTCGACCCCGGCCGACTGGAGCAGCTTCGCGGTCGACTCGGCCGCGGTGCGCGCGCGCTCGTCGAAGGAGGCCGCGCAACCGACCCAGTAGAGCACCTCGGGTGGTGGATCGCCGGGCTCGAGCACGCGGACACCGAGACCGTCCGCCCATGCCGCCCGGTCGACCTGCGGCTTGCCCCACGGGTTGCCGCCGCGCTCGACGTCGCGCAGCATCGTGCCCGCCTCGGCCGGAAATCGTGATTCGACCATCACGAGCTGGCGGCGCAGGTCGACGATGTGGTCGATGTGCTCGATCTCCACCGGGCACTCGTGGATGCAGGCGCCGCAGGTGACGCAGTCCCAGACCATCTCCTCCGGGACGCCGCCGCCGACGATCGAGGTGAGGTCGCCGCCGGCGAGCGCTCGGGGGCCTTCGGCAAAGAGCTGGTCGCGGACGCCCATGATGAGGAGCTTCGGCGAGAGCACCTTCCCCGTCGCCCACGCCGGGCAGACGTCCTGACAGCGGCCGCACTCGGTGCACGAGAACGCGTCGACCATCTGCTTCCAGGTCAGGTCGGCGACGGTGCCGACGCCGAAGCGCAGATCGGCCTCCGCCGCGTCCTCGTCGAACCGTAACGGCTCCAGGCGCCCTTTCGCGCGTGTGCGGCCGAAGAACACGTTGATCGCCGCCGTGAAGATGTGCAGGTGCTTCGAGTACGGCAGGTAGACGAGAAAGCCGAGGATGATCGAGACGTGCGCCCACACGAAGACGCGCTCGAGCACCTTCGTCGTCTCGTCGGAGCCGAAGCGGTGCGCGATCCGGCTCGAGATCGGTGACCAGGCGCGTGGCCACTCGTTGAGCCCGAGCGCGATTCGCGTCGCGTGCCAGAGCAGCAGCGTGGTGACGATCCCGCCGATCAGCGCCAGGATCAGATCCGCCTCACCCAGATGGCTGCCGCGGAACCGGTCGGGTCGCTGCGCCTTGCGGATCAGGAATGCGCCGAGGACGCCGACCAGCACGAGCACGGCGAAGAGGTCGACGCAGAAGGCGAACCAGCCCTGCCGGCCCAGCCAGGGCAGCGTGGAGTGCCGGTCGACCGCGCCGATCAGGGCGATCAGGATCGTCGGCAGCAGGACGAGAAAGCCCCAGAAAATGACGGCGTGCAGCGCGCCGGGGACGAGTCGCTGGAAGAGCTTGCGCTGGCCGAGGACGATCTCCGCCTCGGCCCTGAGCCGCAGCGGGACGTCGTCGAAGCGCTCGACAGGCTTGCCGCTCCGAACGAGCCGCCAGAGCAACCAGGCGCGCCGCGCGAAGAGCACTCCCGAGAAGGCGAGGAGCGCCGCCAGGACGAGCGCGCCCGCGAGAACGGCTATGAGCCTCTGACCTTTCTGATCTCCGCCGAGATGGCGGGCAGGATCTCGTGCAGGTCGCCGATCACGGCGTAGTCGGCACTCGCGAAGATCGGCGCCTCCGGGTCGGCGTTGACCGCCAAGATCCGCTTCGCGCCTCGGCAACCCGCGATGTGCTGCGTCGCGCCGCTGATGCCACAGGGGATGTAGAGCTCGGGTGAGATCTTCGTGCCCGTCTGGCCGACCTGGTCGGTATGCGGACGCCAGCCGGCGCTCGTGACGACGCGCGAGCAGCCGACCGCGCCGCCGAGCAGCGCCGCGAGCTCCTCGACGATGGCGAAGCCCTCCGCCGAGCCGACGCCGCGCCCGCCGGAGACGACGACCTTGGCGTCGGCGAGCGAGACGCCGCCGGACGGCGGCGGTACGTGCTCGACGACACGCGCGAAGAGGTCGCGATCGGACAGGGTTGGTGCGAAGCTCTCGACAGCGACGTCACCCGTCTGGGCTTCGACCGCGGCAACCGCGTGCGGCTGCACCGAGAGAACCGCAGGCTCGCCGTGCACCGTCGCTTCTTCGACCAGGCTGCCGCCCCAGCGGGTCCGTGTCACCTGGTTGCCGCTCACCGCGATGCAGTTGGCGGCGAACGGGAGATCGAGCCGCGCGGCGACGTGCGCGAGCACTTCGTTGCCGACCTCCGTCCCCGCGGCCACGACCGCGACCGGCCGGAGGCGCTCGTTCAGCTCGACGACCGCAGCGCCCCAGGCCGCCGGCGCGTACGAGCCGTCGATCTCGGCCGTGTGGAGGGTGCCCGCCCCGAATCTCCCGACCTCTGCCGCAAGACCGTCCGCGTCGCCGATCGCGATTGCGGCGACGCCGGACGCAAGCGTCCGTGCCAGCGTCAGCGCCTGTGCCGAGGGCTCGGCCAGCGCTCCGGCGTCGTGTTCGACGAGGACGAGCACAGCCATCACAACACCCCGATCTCGGCGAGCAGCTCGACGACACGGGGGGCAGCCGCGGCGCCGTTCCCGAGCACCTCCGCCTGCTTGCCCTGCCCCTCGGGCACGACCAGGCGGACCTTCTCGAGCCGCGACGGAGGACGCGTCGGAGTCGATGCGGCAACGGGTTTGCTTTTCGCCCGCATCCGGCCCGGGACGGACGGATAGCGCGGAAGGTTCAGCCCTTCGAGGACGGTCAACACCGCCGGCAGCGGGACGTCGTACACGTCCCGGCCCCCCGCGGCCTCCCGCTCGCAGCGAACGCGGTCGCCCTCGACCGTGATGCCCTTGAGCCCCGTCACGACGGGCCGCCCGAGCGCGTGGGCCACGCGGATCCCGATCTGGTAGTTGCCGGAGTCGGCGGACTCGTTGCCGAACAGGATCAGGTCGAACTCCGTGCCGTCGGCGCGAATGGCATCGAGAATCGCGCCCGCCGTCGCCTGCGGATCCCACTCCTCATCGCCCATGACGAGATGGATCGCCCGGTCGGCGCCGATCGCCATGCAGTCGCGGAGCTGCTCCTCGGCCTCGGGCGGCCCCAGCGTGAGGACGACCGACTCGCCGCCGTGCGCCTCGACGAGGCGCACCGCCTCCTCCACACCGCACTCCTCGTGCGGACTGATCGTGAAGCCGAGGTGGCGCGTCTCGATCGCCTGCTCGTCCGCGGTGAGGACGATCTTGCCGCCCGTCATCGGCACGCGTTTGACACACGTGAGGATGTTCACGAGCGGATCCTGGTGTTGTCGGGGTCGAAGATCGGCCGCGGACCCACGACGTCGACGGTCACCGGCAGCAGCTCGGTCATGTACTCGACGGCGAGCTCCTGCGAGCCCTCGACGGCCTGCTCGGGCGGCAGGTACGACATGAGGATGTGCTTGCCGACGGAAGGGCCGGCACCCGCACTGGTCACGTACGAACGGCGCCCCTTGCGGTCGGTCAGCGGCGTTCCGTCGCGCAGCGTGACCGGCTCCCGCCCGAGCGGATAGCGGGCCACGCCGCTCTTCGATTTGTGGTCGTCCACGGTCAGTGTGCAGAGGATCGCCGCCGGCTCTTCCTCGCGGTGGCGCAGGTGCGCCTCCTTGCCCACGAAGTCCTGCTCCTTCACCTTCGGCCGCTGCATGCCGGCCTCGACAACCGTGTACTCGCTCTCGAGCTCGGCGGCGAACGCGCGGTAGCACTTCTCGAGGCGACCCGTCGTGCCGTAGACGCCGATCCCGCACGCGACCAGACCGTGCGCCTGCCCGGTCTCCCAGAGGACGTCCCACAGGCGGGCGCCCTGCTCGATCGGCACGTACAGCTCCCAGCCGAGATCGCCGACGTACGAGATCCGCGAGGCGAGCGCGAGCTGCGACCCGATCTCGATCGTCCGGCACGTGCCGAAGGGAAACCCGTCGTGCGACACGTCGTCGGACGTCACCGCCGAGAGGATGTCGCGGGCGCGCGGACCCCAGAGCCCGATCGTCGTCCAGGCAGTCGTCACGTCGACGATGCTGGCGGAGCCGTCGCCGGGCAGAAGATCCGAGAAGAGCTTCTTGTCCGCCATGCCGTGGGCACCGCCGGTGACGATCCGGAAGGAGTCGTCGCCGAGGCGCATGATTGTCAGGTCGGATTTGAAGCCGCCGCCGAGCCCGAGTACCGGCGTGTACACGACGCGACCGACCGGGACGTCCATCTGCGCAAGCACCGCGCGCTGGAGCGCGTCGAGCGCGCCGGCGCCGTTGACGTCGAAGATCGCGAACGCGGACAGGTCGAAGATGCCTGCGTCCTCGCGCATCGCCAGGTGCTCGGCATTGATGACCGGCGACCACCAGCGCGCATCCCACTCTGCCTCGCGTGCCGGAACGCCGTACTTCTCGACGAGCGGAGCGTTCGCCTCGTACCAGTGCGGGCGCTCCCAGCCTGCGACCTCGTAGAACACCGCGCCGAGCTCCTGCTGGCGCTTGTGCATGGGGGAGATCCGCAGATCGCGGTCGCTCGCCCACTGCTCGGCCGGGTGAACGATGCCGTAGGTCTTGGGGAAGGCTTCGAAGGTGCGCGCGCGGGCGTGGTGACGCGTCTTCTGGTGCTCGTGGAAACGACTGATGTCCGACGAGTGGAGGTCGATGTGCGACTCGCCGTGCACCATCCACTCGGCCACGGACTTACCGACTCCCGGCCCCTCCTTCACCCAGACGGCCGCGGCCGACCAGAGGCCCTTCACCTCCGGCGTCTCACCGAGAATCGGCATCCCGTCGGGTGTCAGCGAGATGAGGCCGTTAATCGCGTATTTCACGCCGACCGTCTCGTCGCCGACGACGTCGGGCATCAGGTCGAGTGCGTCCGCGAGCTGCGGATCGAAGTCCGCCTGCGTGAACGGGAACTCGGTCGGGGTCAGCGCCGCGGCCTCGATCGAGGGGATCTCCTCCGGATCGTGCTGGATCGAGCGGTGCGCGTACGAGCCGATCTCGAGACCCGACCCGTCCTGACGCTCGTACATGAAGACGTCCATGTCGCGCACGATCGGGAACTCGATCGACTTCGTCGAGCTCGCGAAATGCGGCACCGGCCCGACGTCGATCATCTGGTGCACCATCGGGACGAGCGGGATGTGCGCCCCCGCCAGCGCACCGAGAAGTGGGCTCCAGACACCGCCGGCGATCACGACGAACTCGGCCTCGACGTCGCCACGCGACGTGCGGACGCGCTGGACGCGACCACCCTCGACGTCGATCGCGGTCACTTCCGTATTGGCGAACACGGTAAGCGCGCCCGCGTCGACAGCCGCGTCGCGCATGAGCGTGCCGGCGCGCAGGGAGTCGACGACGGAGACGGTCGGACAGTAGAAGCCGCCGACCAGGATCGACTCGTCGATGAACGGGACGAGCTCCTTGATCTCCGCCGGCGCGACGAGGCGCGCGCTGTCGACCCCCCAAGACTTCGCCGAGGCCATGCGGCGCCGGAACTCCTCCATCCGCTCCTCGGTGCGGGCGACCTCGATGCCGCCGCACTCGGTGTTGACCCCGAGCTCGATGTACTGGCGCTGCGACTCCAGCGTCAGCATCGTCATCTCCTTGTTGTGATCGACCGGGAAGATGAAGTTCGACGCGTGCCCTGTCGAGCCGCCGGGGTTCGGCAGCGGGCCCTTGTCGATCAGCAGGACGTCCGTCCAGCCCTGGTCGGTCAGGTGATAGGCCAGGCTGTTGCCGACGATGCCGCAGCCGATCACGACCGCGTGGGCTCTGGAGGGGAACGAGCTGCTCATCCGAAACGTCTCCTCGTCTGATATATCAGTCTGCTGCGCAGCGTATACCAGGAGCGGTCGCGCTCACAAGACCTGTCTGATCGCGCGCTCGAAGCCGGTCACGTGGCGGCGCATCACGTCCTCGGCCCGCCTGCGGTCGCCGTCGCGGATCGCGCCCAGGAGCTCGCGATGCTCACGCACCGCATCGTCGAGCCGCTCGACGCGATCGAGCGCGAGAAACCAAATGCGAAGCGTCAGGACGTAGTACTCCTCCAGCGTGCGCGCGAGGAAGGCGTTGTGCGTGCACGCGTAGACGTGGCGGTGGATCCGCTGGTCGAGCTCGATCAACGCCCGCTCGTCGTCCTCGCTCGCGACCCGCTCGAGCTCCTCGAGGAGCTCGGAGCAGCGCTCGCGATCCTCGGGCGTCGCATGCTCGGCGGCGAGCCGCGCCCCGGCCGTCTCGAGTGCGAGCCGCACCTCGGACAGACCCGCGAGATCGCGCACGTCGACGCCGGAGACGAAGATCCCCCGCCGCGGATACACCTCGACGAGCTGTTCGCGCGCGAGCGTGCGCAGCGCCTCGCGAACCGGTGTGCGACCGAGCGCGAGCCTCTCCATCAGATCGCGCTCGTTCAGGATCGAGCCCGGAGGCAGGGCGAGCGAGACGATCAGCTCCCTGATCCGGTAGTACGCCCGATCGCTGAGCGAGCGTGCATCCGCTGCCTCGGGCTGGTGCACGTGAAGCGGCGTCGCCATTGTGATATATCCCGAATATACCCTAGTCGCACATCAGAGACGAGTGAGCCCGGGGCGTTGCGGACGGGCCGGAGATTCGATGAGATGATGACGCCGTGGCTGTGAAGATCCCCACGTCGCTCGAGATCGCCCAGCAGGCCACGCTCAGGCCGATCGCCGACGTCGCCGCCGAGGCGGGATTGCTGGACGACGAGGTCGAGCTGTACGGACGCTACAAGGCGAAAGTCGACCTCTCGGTGCTGGAACGCCTCGCAGATCGCCCCGATGGCAGGCTGATCAACGTCACCGCGATCACGCCAACGCCCGCCGGCGAGGGCAAGACGACGACGTCGGTGTCGTTGACGCAGGGTCTCGGCCGGATCGGCAAGCGTCCGGCGCTCTGTCTCCGCGAGGCTTCGCTGGGACCGGTCTTCGGCATCAAGGGCGGCGCGGCCGGCGGCGGCTACGCGCAGGTCGTGCCCATGGAGGAGCTCAACCTCCACTTCACCGGCGACATCCATGCGATCACGGCGGCAAACAACCTGCTGGCGGCGCTGATCGACGCGCACGTGCTGCACGGCAACACGCTCGGCATCGACCCGCTCACGATCTCGTGGCGCCGCTGCATGGACATGAACGACCGCTCGTTGCGCGACGTCGTCACGAGCCTCGGCGGCCGC